>Ga0100381_1003049_pt1 | contig 14654 bp, 9 predicted proteins | sample CryGeymeta201505_FD_80416 | JGI IMG/M metagenome (GOLD analysis project Ga0100381, IMG submission 80416) | Groundwater microbial communities from Crystal Geyser aquifers in Utah, USA - Crystal Geyser metaG 2015-05 | ecosystem: Environmental > Aquatic > Deep subsurface > Groundwater | place: USA...
ACTAGCGCTCCAAGCTGCTGTAAAAAGTCCGTCGTTAGGGTTAGTACGGCCAGCATCGTCATTGTACTGTCCTGTAATAAAAACAACGATATCGGCGTCATCAGTACTAGTAGAGATGGTGCCGGTGGCCACTAAGTTCGTGGCAGTAGTCGAAAACGTCCCGACATCACGCACCACCATCTCATTATCTGTACCGGCCGTACCAACAAATTCAATTATTTCCCAATCAACTCTGGTGTTGCCGGTAGCGCCAACTGGCCGCCCAATTGTGAAACTAGAGGTAATATCTGACTGATCAGAAATGTAAGCGGTAAAATCGTCTGAGTTTTGGTTACCGCCACCAGCGTTAGTACCTGCAGCGGTAAGTTGTGAGTTGGTAATGCGAACAAAGGCACTACTTGTCGCGGCTGGGGCTACATAGTCTACCCCGGCAGTGAGAGTTAGAGTCGTGCCAGTAACTGTTGAAGAAGCTCGTTGAATATAAAAATCTTGTTTTTCACGAGTAGTCAACTCGGCATAAGTGGTGTACGACTCAAGAGCACTACCGGCGTCACTAACTCTAAAGCAGTAAGTAGTATTAAACCCGGAATCCACCGTAGCCTCAATTGAATATTCAAGTTCGGTAAAGCCTGTGCTAGTGAGAGTAATACTCCCAGATTCTGAACTATTTTCTCGCAAGGCGCCGGTACCGCTGAATGAACTGTTCTCATCAGTCATACCACCATTAGCCTCGGCAATGTTGGTAGTATTGCCGTCGCTAATAAAAGTGCTAGTTGACATATTCCACGCCCCGCCAACAATCCCAACATCAACCCATGAGGCAACGGCATCACAGGTTGTAATCCTTGTTCCATATTCTAGTCTGTAGGTGGTGGCCGCTGTTGTAACTGACCCTTCGTTTGAAACCTGCAATCGTAAACGACGAGTACTCTCTTGGGGCACATCAATTATCACTGTGTCTTGTGCCCCGCCACTAGCCGAGGTCGCCCCAGTGTCGGTTTCATCCCCATCATCATTACGCCAATGGTAATGAGTTTGAGTTCTGATTGGACCAACGATGGTTGTACTGCCAGTCGGCGCCACTGATGTACTGGGGCCAACCGAAGAACCAGTCACGACGACATCAATCGCTGGATCATTAATTTCAACTAAAATAGTTTCTCCGTTAGTGGCCCCACTACCCACATCAAGCTCCACATAAAGACACATAGTCGTCGTGGAATTAACTACCACCGAACCAGTAAAGGTGGACGTGCCATTGGCTCCCGAAAAACCATCAACATCAGTAGAGCCAAAAGGCGTTTCGCCACCGGAATAACTTTCCCCGGTACAGTCATATGGTGCTACGGTGTCTAAATCATAAAGCAAGCTTATGTTATTTAGATTGTTTTGGGCATCAACTGTTCCTACTTCCGTAAGAGTAATACTAGTAACAGTCCTATTTGTACCAGAACGCTCAATCACAAACCCTCCACCCAAATACTGGTTGGTACTACCAACATCCAGTGAAGCAACATGCGAACTAGTAGCACTAACGTCTATATCGGCCGAAATAGTTCCCACGGCGTAATTACTGTAATTACGTAAGGCGATACCACTATCGCTGAGTCGAAAACAGTAGGTACTACCTTGTGGAGCACCACTAGTAGGTTCAATAGCAAATTCTAATTCTGTAAACTCAGACACAGCTAAAACTAAATCCCCCGTTTCTGATGATGTATCTTTCTGCCCACCATTGACTGAAAGAAAACTATGCCCCGCTGGATCAGATATTCCGCCATTAGCTTGTAGAGTCACGTTAGTGGTGTCATTTCCGTCAGTAAGATTACCAGTATCTATTACACCCCAATCACCACTACCGCCAGTGCCGACATCGGTCCAACCGCTTGCGGCGCTACAGGTAGTGACTTTGGTAGCGTACTCCAGCCGATAGCGTTGTGGAGCCACCACGTTGGGCGAAACATTTACACCGAAAGCGACAATGGCCAACCGATTATTGGTGCCGCTCCAAGTGGCAATAGGTTGCTCAGTACCATTGGCTGTAATAGTTTTTTCGGCGTTGGCCGCCACAGCGCCACTAGCATCCTGTTCAGTTCCTTCATTATAATCACCGGGTTCAGAGTGAGTCTGACCAGTAGCGCCAGAAACGGTGAAATAAACGGAGCGGTCACCGATAGATACCGGAATCGTAGTAGTGGGTTGAACAGATGAAGCTGAGGTAACTCCATTGGCGCTCCAACCAGATATAGGCGTGCCTTGATTAACATTTTCCAAGACAACAGAGCTGTACAAGACGGCTGTATCCGGTGTTCCTCCGGTCCAAGTGGGCGTAATAGTATTGCCACTAGCAGCGGCTATTTGAGACTCCGTGAGATACCCAACCCACATTCCATTGGAAGCGGTGGTGGTTATTTGTTCGTCACGTATTTCGGTAAGCGTTTGGCCGCCATAAGAAACTGTATTGATGTTTACATTAGAGCCGGTATCTTCGGAGTGAATACCGACCAAAAGTAAGCGTTCGGAACCAGCGGAAATTGTTTTGGTATTACCGGTGGTAAAGTTGTCCAAAATAGAAACATTATCAGCTGAATTGATACTACCTTCGTTTGATATACCTAGTCGCAGTCTTCTAGTGGTACCGTTGGCAAATCCAATGGCCGGAGTATCTTCGGTGCCATCTATTGAGGTAGCAGCGGTTTCGCTACCATTATCATTTCGCCAGTTGTAATGGGTCTGAGTAAGCTCAGCGTTGCGAACAGTGGTTGAACCAGTGATAGCTTGAGCCGTATTTGGTCCCAAAGAAGCTCCCCCAGTAACTGTCACATCGGTGACCGGGTTGTTGATAGAGATCTCAATAGTCTGGCCATCACTAGCTGAGCCAAGAACATCAACAACTGGGTAAAGACACAAGGCCTGCGTCGGTGAAATACTGACCGTCGCATTAAAGCTAGAACTTCCATCTGCTCCAGAAAAACCATTTGTGTCGGTAGAACCAAATTGATTCTCGGTGGTAGTGCCAGTGAACGACTCACTCGAACAATCATATGGAGTGGTGGTATCTAAATCGTAGTACAAACGAATATTATTAAGTCCGGTCGAACCATTTATCGAGCCTGATTCATTGATAGTGACATTAGTGACATTACGTGTGGCCGACTGTTCCTGAACCAGAAAATTTCCACCGACATAAACATCTTTTGTCGGAATGTTTGCACTCGTTGCCTGCGTGCCACTAGCACTAACGATAGTATCGAGTCCAAAGAAATTATCATTAAGTAAAATACCCTGCACAGCCACTCGATTGGCGCCGAAGGTAGCATCTACCGGAGTGTTGTTGGTTTCATCAGTGTGGGCCAGAGTAATGTAGTCACTGGTACTTAAGCCCGACATCAGAATACCGCCAGAGGCACCACCGGCAAAAGTGCCGTTGGCGCGATTGGGTGCCCCATATGAACCTCGACCTTGTGATACTCCTGTTAAACGCCAGTCCATGCGAAAGGGTTGGCGATTATTACCACTAGTGACAGTGCCTGTATGAGCAGTCGAGAAGAAAAGATAATCGCCAGCTTGGTCTATCTCAATCCGCGCGGGGTTGGTACTGGTGGAATGAGAAAAAGCGGTAGTGTCAACTTCATCATTGGTGTTGAAGGTCAACTCGGTGGCGGTGTTTGAGGTGGTTTGGGTGCCGGAAGAGTCAGTGAGACGAATAACTTCGGCCGTGTTGGGTACCGCCATCATGCTAATTGAAGTTTTATTGCCGGTTATGACTGTAGTAGCACTAGTACTTGATTCTCGACGCACTTGTACCACCAAGGTCTGGCTGCCGGCAGCAGTTTTGGCAATCAAGCCAGTGTATGATAACTGACCATTCCAGGTGCCGTTGGTACCACGAAGATATGACGTCACTCTAGTACCAGGGATTTCTGTCCCATCAAGCGTCAAGCGCATCTCATAATTTTGCCGAGTAGCACTATTGGCACTATCGTAAATACCAACATTAACATTGACTATAAATAAATCCCCATTACTACCATTAAGCGTAAAGCTAGATGAGGTCGGTGTAAAACCAAAAGAACCTGTATCAACTTCGTCGGCTGTATCAAAAGGAACACCGGTAAAGCTGATATCACCACTGATGCTAGAACTGGTGGCTACTTTACGGGCCCGTAAATAATCTGCCCCTTCAGGCAGCTTAAGGGTTGATACGCCATTAGCACCAGATTGAGTTTGCAGACCCGCGCCGGTGTTATTATCATCCCGCTGGATATGAAGTTGCAAATCATCACCAGCCGTCGCCGCAATAATAGCGCTACCGCTCGAGTAGCTATTAGTCCAAGCTTCAGAATCGCGCGAAAGCCCGGCACTTCGTCCATACGCCAGCGGGGTGCCGGCTAAGGTTAAATAGGTATTAACACTCCGGCGGTTTGTTCCACCAGCTGTCCCTTCGTCAGCAAAAGCATTGTAAAGGACCAAGTATTTACCACCATCTGCCAGATCAATATCAGAAGAATTGGGTTGAAGCGCTAAATTTGAATTTAAATTAATGGTCGTGTTCCAAGCTAAATCAAGCGGAGTGCCAACAGCACTAATTGTCACCTGACCGGTATCGGAGAAAGTAGCAAAATCTCCAGTTGCCGCTAAGACTGCTTTTATGTCAGGCAGATTTAAATCTATATGAGCAAACTCCGCTAGCCACTCCTCGGCCGGAGCAAAGACCAGTAAGATGACAACGAAAAGAGTAACTGTTTTATATACACTCAAAACAAACTGGTTTTTGTAGACCATTTTAAACATACCTCTATACTCTGTCATTTTACCCTGAAATATCATCAGTCGACGTGGCTAGGGGTGGGATAACAACATCTGGGATATCGTTTACCGCTTTAGTGGTTGTCGCACTTGAAGAAGCAACAACTTCTTCCATCTCTACCTCTAGCACTTCACTAACCATTTCTTCAGTTTCAATAGTAGGTTCTAATGGCGGGACCACCACATCAAAAGTAGAACTAGCGGTGGCGCCACCAACAGTAGCTGTTGAACTAGCAGTGTTAAGACTATCGCCTGGTGAAGGAACTGGATCTTTGCTGGAGTCTTTTTTTACTTCTCGGGTCGATGGAATAGACTGTACCAAAGCTTTCTCCTCACCAGTCTGCTCCGGCTCCGGTATCTCTGTTGGCAGTTCTTGCGGTAAACTACCCAAACGGATAGCAGTTTTTGAATCAAAATCATAACCAACAGTCAGAGTGTCACCATTCTTATCAACCTGATCGAAGACAAGTACAAATCGGGGATTTTCAGCAATCGCCGATTTATCAAGACCGTCAACATACTCGATAGAATTCTTATCTGTATCATAGACCGCCACTTTCCAACCATCAGCAAACTGTGTCTGCCATACCACGTAGCCAGCACGCATGTGTGGCGCCACATCGTGAGTATCATTATCAGTGAGTTGGGTAGTCACTCCTTCCTCATATCGTACTATCTCCCAATTATCTTCAATCCAAGCCTGCCAGAGAGTAGCGTCGCCATATGCCACCGGCTCCATGCTGTTATAACTAGCCGAGGTGAGAACTGTTTCTTCCCCACTTTCAACCGAGTACGAGACTATTTGATAGCGATCATTGATAAGTCTATGCCATACCAGACGGTTCGAAACATCATCATAATATGGTGAATTATCATCCACTTGATTGTGCGTGATTTGATGCTTTGTGCCGTTAAGACTAACAAATATTTCTGTGTCGCCATCCCCGTCCGGAGCAACAAAAACCGCATCCCTCACATATTCTGGAGCGAGTTCAGATTGAGAACAATAAAAAGCACCATTACCAACACTGACACACTCATTAACTGAGAATTGGTGACGATTCTCATCGTTTATCACAAAACTCTCTGTCACTACTTCTGACACAGTTGGTGTGGTAGTGGCAGTAGTGGTTGAGTTAATTGTGTCAGCATCTGCGTCTACATTGTCCGGTGAAGTTGATGCTGTATCAGCGGCTGATACTTGAGTGTCTGGTGGTGGCAAATTTTCTTCTGCTGGAACAGATCCATCTGAGGCATCAGGTATGCTTTCCGTTATATCATTTTCTGTCGAGGTTGCGATCACAGTGTTAGTGGAATCTTCAGTTCCACTTTCAGTTGTAGAAGAAAATTCACTGATAGGGGTGGTTGATGATGTTGTAGTAGTCGAGCTGGACACATCACCTGTGGAGTCTTTGCTGCCAGGAACAGAGTTAACATCAGTGGTACTGACTAAAGCTGTTTGTGAGGCTGACTGCGCAAAGTTTGTGGAGGAAGCTTTTCCTTCTTGTTCCTCAGTTTCAAATTCTGAAGTATCAAATTCAGGTTCATCGTCACTTGGGATGATATCTATGTTTTCCTCCTCTGGTGTGCTGGTATTTAAATCAGACCCAACTTCAACATTTTCCGCCGCGACAGTAGTTTCTATAATTATCGGTTCAATCTCTTCTTCTGTCTTTTCAGTGGGTGCTTCATTCTCAACAACCTCGTCAGCTAATGCTTGCTCCACTGGCTGAAGCAGAAATAAACTAATCAAGATAGCAACCATAGCCGCCACCAAACGAGAGGAAAAGACAAAAACATATAGTGCTGATGTAAAAGTATTCTTCTGTTTAGAAAAATTACTCATAATCAATGTTTGAATCAACTACCCACATATAACCTTCGGGGGCAGCTGACTCAGAAAAAACTTTTCGCTCTATAGCTTTATCAAGTGAAACCGCAAAAATATACAATAAAGTGATTAACGAAACTGCTAACAAACCAACCACTAAATATAAAATATATAAACTAAAATTCTCGGCTGTTTCAGTTACATTACTCGCCACTTCCGGTTTATGTAAAGACTTATTTTTGGCGGCTAAATATTCTCGGACTGAAGCCTCAGTCGTAACCCAAGCCACATTGCTGTATACCTGCTGACCCTCTATTTTACCAGCACGAATAAGCTGCCCAACATAGTCGGGAGAGTAATTAGAAATATCAGCCGCTTCTTTTAGCGTTATATAACCTTTCTCTTGGGCTCTACGTTGTTCAATCATGGAAATGGTATACCGAGCTCTAATCGGTATAAAACTTATGTTTTAAGCCATTTCTCGTCTATCGAGACTGATATCTCGCCTAGCGAGAATAGTCCCATCACTAAGTTATTCTACTACCTTTCCACAGTTTTGCGCACAGTTATCAACACTTGCAATTATTTGAAAGTGTTCTAAACCAGTAAAAGATAGTGAAATATGAACTCACTCCCCAGTCGCTAGGTATCAATAGAGGAACGTATCGACATATTCTTATTAGGACTCAAATCTAACTCAATTAGCCTATGCATGTAAGCAATAATAGTTACTTGCGTTCTTTTTCTCACTTCTTAAAGAAAGAATCAGATAGAATTATACCAAAATCACGAAAAGTCATTTTTCCATCTCCATTAAAATCATAAATGATAGCCTGTTCTCGCCAAGCCGCCATAAATACACTCACGTCTTTAAGGGTTACCTGCCCATCTCCATCTATATCAGTGATAATTTTAATAATTCTAATATCGCCAACAATTTCACCGTTCTTATTGGCAATACTAACTTGTACTTGTTGTTTACCATCACTATCGGATACCGAAATTTCCGTCCCCTGCCCATCGCCAGCCAGTAACTTTACATTTTCGGCCGTAATTTTAGCGATGCCACTTTTTTTAGCTACCCCATCTATTCGGGCTATGAAGTGGTCACCTTGGAAACCTTTGCGATAGGTTCCTCCTTGGAAATAGGCGGTGTTATTTTGGATATAAGGGTCTTTTGTCCAAAGCGTAATAACCGACTGCCCAGCATCGATACCGGTAATTTCAACCTGCGATTTGGGGTAGGCTATGGCTATGTCTACAGCATTAACCGGTTCGTGCGCATAAATTCGAACATCAACTGAAAACTGCTGACCTTCTTGAACTGTGCTAACTGAGGATTTAAGAGTTAGATATGAAGCATCAGTTGATATAATTGTGGCCGCTCCTAAAGCGGCAATCGAAAAGAACAAAAGCGGAAAGGCGTAGCGAACGGTTCGGCTGTTGATAGGTTTATAACCTACATAAAGGCGATATAAAATTCTTTTCAACCATATTTTCATATACTAACCAAGGCTTCTCGTTCTTGGTTTATCTGAATACTTATCACATTTAATGAATCAGCTACTTTCTTAGCTTCTTCAAGTAGGTTTGTTATTTCCTCTCCATTTGCCTCAATGAGGGCACTTATTATTCGGCCTTGTATTTCGTATTGCTGTCGCAGTAGCGATGAACGATTGGATTCTTTAGTGACCAGGGATTTCCAGTCTTCAACTTTGTATTCTTCCGGTGCGACGGCTTTGATGTTGTCTAATATCGCCACCAATGACGCATAATCTGAAACTAAGGTTTCTAACTGATTGGCCATAAAAGCTTTTTGGGTCGGGTAGTAATGCGAACACTGCGCGTGTAATTGTTGTACTTCTCTTAACTCAGCCTCACTTAAAGTGTCTAATCTACCTAAGAGCCCTTCATACCTATCTCGTACACTACAATCACGCACGATACTGTCAGCCACAGCATCCACTTGAGCCAAACCGGTGGTTTTGGCGGTCTGCTCCATTTCGGTCTTAGTATTATTTATCTCAACCACTAGCTGTTCAACCAAATTGGCTTCCTTTCTTTCTATATAAACAAAAGCAATCACTATCACAATCCCCGCTATCAAAATGTTCAAAGCTACTGATTTCATATGAAATTTGTTAATTATGCTTACACTATATCATCAACTTCGGACACCTCCTTCTTGACGCGTCGCTCGGCTATCGCTAATTCCTGACGCAAAGCCTCAACTAATTCCGACTCGGCTACAGTTAGCTGCTTGGTCTTTCGCGAGGCGGCTAGTGATTTTGCGTGCGAATCTAAAGTGTCTTTAATTTTAGCAAAAGAACTAGCGACCATGGCTTCCGCTTCTTTGGTCTCCCGCACGACGTAACCGCCAATATTTCTGATTCTTCTTAGCAAATATAAAGCTGATAAAACCAGTAAGAGCAACAAAGCCACCAGCGGTACAAACAGCGACAGCACGCTGACTAACATTGAGCCAAATTGGATATAACCCGGGGGAGCCACAACAATGCGTACAGTATCTGAATCGGCACTCTGAGCACCGTATTGGTCAATTGAATAAGCTACAAGCTCTATCACCCCTTCACTGAAAGCTCCGTCAGGAATGAAGGCGAACTTCCCAGCTTCATCACTAGAAACAACATACTCTTGGGGAGCGATGTTGGTGTTGATCCGAGAGAGACTAATATGAACTTCTGATTGGGGTCTCGTGCTACCAGTAATAACTGGAACAACATCGGTTGATAGTCGTGACGGATAATCGATAAATATCGGCTTTTCAAAAGAGGCAATATCAAAAGCAAAGTTGCTGACAATACTGTTCCCTGCCTCATCAAAGGCTTCAACCACTACCGAGTGTCGTCCCGGTTCTAGGCGTGGTAGTTTATAAGTACTACTGCCAGTTTCATCCAAATACTCAATCGCCTCTCCGCCATCAATTTGGATAATAAATTTTTTAACCTCGGATGTGGCGTCTGCTACCTCAAACTTTAAAGTTGGTTCGGTATTGCCGGTTTCCTCTGAATTTAAAAGTGATATATCAAACTTGGTGGGACGCTCACTATCAACGGCCAAGCGGTAACTGGTGACTTTCCCCCAGCCGTTTTCGTTTTTAAATTGAACATGAAAATACTGAACTCCTTGGTCTAAGTCTTCAATTGTTTTACTGGAAATTGGCGGATCATAAACCACGGTCGGCACATTATTAGAGCTCTCATCTAGACCGGTTCGAACAGCGGTAATACCAGCCGGAACGTTCCATTTTAAATCAGCCGTCTGCGCCGTGGACCAACCCTTTGGATCAGGGTGAGAAGTTGATGTAACCACTGGAGCGGCTGGAGTATTGGCCGGAGCAATATATTCTATTTGCTCTGGTTCGGGGGTGGCCGACTGGGCTGCGATAGTAAACGAGCCACTACCCATACTGGTAAGAATATTTGTACCCGAGCCATCGGCCGCTAAAGCCGATCCGGAGCTAAAGGTTACTTTAGCTGTGCCGGCGCCTTGTGGTATAAACCTTACTGAAATGATTGTGCCGTTACCGCCAGTGTAACCTCTGGGTGAGCCGCCCCCAAAAGTGACCGTCCCCGCTGCATTTGAAAAAGCCGGTTCAACCGCCCACAAACTAAAAACTGAACTAGCTTGGCTGATACTCTGAACCTTTAATTCGCTAGGGTTGAATTTTAATAACCCCTCTGCGGCGTTGACCGCCTTGCCGGCAGTATTGAGTATTATGTTAACGCTAAAGGGTGAGCCAACTGTATACACGCCAGTACTAGGCGAAACAGACAAAGTGGCGGCTTCCGCCATGGCAGTGCCAGAAAAAAACATTACCCCGAAGAGAAACACCAGTTTAGCCTGTTGCTTGGTTAATTCTAAAATTTTTAAAAAACTATTCTTCATTTTCGTTCTTATTTTCATCCTTATCTATATTGCCTAAAACAACCTCAACCGGCTCCCGCCTTCTTCTTAAATGCACCACCAAAAGCCAAATTACCAGGAGGAGGATAGTCACACAAAAAGCGAGTAAAGCGTAAAGAATAGCCATATCTGTATTAACACCTCGGATAGACTCATCTGGTACTAGCGACGCTACGTACTCATTACCGGCTTTATCAATCGCTTTAACTCTGATGACGCTATTGAGGGTCTGATCTTCCAAAACGTAAGGACTAGTGACCCGTTTCCATGGCGCGGTTACCCCTCCCCATTTAAAGAAATCAAAATCTCCTAAGTCGCTAATAGGTTCTTCAATAACTTCATAGTGGTCTATACCGGTTTGCTTATCGTTGGTATTGAAAACGATAAAATATTCGCCGTGAAAAGCCGAATCATCTTTGGTCAGGGTAATACTAAATTGTTTTGGTGGGAGAGTGTCTTCACTGACCCGATTTCGCCATTCATCATTTGCTCCACCGGAGAAATTATCTCCGACGATAAATTTAGCATTGCTGGTATTGGCCTTAATGGCTGTTCCTAGCCCGTCATTTAAATATAGATTAGTAGTATCAGAAAAAGTCACCATTCGTTCTGGCCCCACTCCAGAATTGCCAATTGAAAAACTGGGGATTCTAAAAATAATTTCAGCAATGATATTAGTCAGTTCTGGGTCGCCTTCAACACGTCCACAATAACCGTTGGGTATTCCACCAGCGAAAGAAATGGTGCGAGCATCATTATCAAAAACCGGCGTTTCCACCCATAAACTAAAAATTGAATTACCGATTGAAACATCAGCCACCTGCAACCCAGGATCAAAATTAAGAACCGCATCAACTGAGTTTATACACTCGCTTGGTGATGTGTCTAATCTGAGCGTCACCACCACGCTTTCTCCTTTGTTGGTGCTTACTTCACTAGGATCAAGATATAGGGTAGCCGCTGCCGTTGGGAAAGCAAAAAGAAGGGCAGATACACCGAAAAAAACACTGGCTAAAAACCTCATATTGCTTTAATTATAGCAGGAAGATTCACTTTTTAGAGACTTGGTGGCGTGTATAAAATTTTATCTGATAATAACCTCCAACACCTCCAACTTCTCCAACTTGTTCATCCATTCAACTCAGCCCTAGAGCTGCCCCAGGCCTCAGCCTTTTGTAATAAAACTAATGAAGGTTGGAGGCCTTGCCTCCAACTTCTATGCCTAGACGGCTGGACTTTTACAAAGGAAAAACCCTTCTCGTGGTGGGAGATAGGGTTTTTTCCTTGTAAGCTCCAGAGCCTAGAATGTAGGGGTAGCGATATATGTCAACTGTGTACTGTAATCATTTCCAGCTTCCTGCAAAGGAGAGATCTGAATCTGATAACCAACTCGGGTAATACCGGTACCGGTTCCCGTACCATCAGCCACAGTAGTGTTGCTGAAGATTGAACGAGGAGTGGTACTGGCGGCTACCCAACGATCAGATGTGGCAGAAAAATCTGCATCATCTGAGGTTAGACCCCAGTGACCGTAGGTGGTGTCTGTTCCGACAGTTCCTGCCGGGCCAGTCCACGCGGTTGGTGTGTCAGTGTACGCGCCATCAATGAAACTATTGATGTCAGCGCCAGTAGACGACAATAGATCGCCACTTTGTTCTACTGTAACGTTAAACCCGTTAGCAGCGTTCGTCACTACTGTTAAGTCGTGTCCCAAGGTTAGCGAAGTGCCCGGTGTCAACGTACCGAATGGTAGTGTGTTCACCGTCGAGGCAGCGACTGTGGTAGTAGGACTGGTACTCCCCACTGTTTGACCAGAAGGGACTCCTGCAACTGTGAAGTCAAAGACAGTGCTAACACTGGCTGAGACTGTCACGGTATCGATGATAGCGACAAGTACCTCACCGCTGTCTTGCATCGTTCCGCCGATAGTAATCGGGTAGGATGTAGTGGCAGACGGGTTAATAATTTGACTATCACCGGTTGCGCCGGCAGTGGCGTTAGTACCAATCTCGATGGCGATGGTGGTTGCTGAAGCAACTCCATAATCAGTCGGAGTGGTAAAGGTAATCGAACTGGAGGTTGTTGCCACCCCCCAAACACCAGCAGCAGCAGAGCTGCCTAGCACCTCTTCTGTTCCTGTTGCCAGGTCCATGTCATTGAAATCAAATCCCGTTGAAGGCAGCGTGAACGCACCATCAAAGGTAATTAGAATTGTCTGACCGGAAACCAATCCATTCGGTGTTGTGAACTGAATGAGGTGGTTGGAAACTGTGCTTGGTGCAGAATCCGATATCGTATCACTTGCAGACGTAACTGCGTCAGCTCGTGCTTTACCAAGATTTCCTGGAAAGCCGGTTGTCCACATGAGAATGGCCAACCCGAGAACAAACGCAATGGCTTGGAGCACTCGGACGGTGTAATCCGCTCGAATCATATGCTCTACGTTGGACTTAGCCTAGCGTGGTATCCATAGAGGAGCTCTAATCCCCTACTTTGTGATGGGTCCACCAACGGTCTCCACACCAATGGTGGAAAAACCAGCTAGACATACTGCGGCACTATTATGCGGCTGTTCATAACCACCTCCGAAGAGATGCATCGCAGTAAATTCGCGATTTCGATACCTCAGTACCCAATCATTGTAGCTTGTCAGAAATTTAAAATGGTTTACTTATCCCCTGAAAAGTAAACAATTTTACTTTTCAGTTGATTATAAAAAGTAAACAATTTTACTTTTCAGTTGATTATAAAAAGTAAACAATTTTACTTTTCAGTTGATTATAAAAAGTGAACCATTTTACTTTTCAGTTGATTATTAAATTCTTTTTCACCTCGTCCAAGTTTCGCTGCTTTCCACTTCGGCCGTCCGTCTGGGGCCTGGAGCGGATGATTTCTGCCACAAGGCAGAAATCATCCACTCCAGTTAAATAACAGAATAGAAAAATCTTCTAAACCAACATTGCCGTTACCGTTAATATCAGCCGGCGGATCTGAATCACCACCATTAGTCTGCCACCAGAAAATCAATATCGAGAAGTCGATAAGATCAACTCGGCCATCACGGTTTAAGTCTGAGTTATTTGATGGCTGTCCTTCTACCCCTACAAAAAGTTGTAGGGCAGTACTAAAACTACTTTCGGTTTTTAGGGAGCTACTGCCTTTAACATATCGTGCTTTAACAATATGCTCGGCCAAGGAAAGACTGGCGGTATTTAAAGTTGCACTCCACACGCCATCAGCAGCGGGGCTTGCGGTGGTAGATAAATTATTATCGATATAAACTTCCACCGAAACTCCGGGTGGTGTTTGTCCTCGGACTGTTATTGCATCTCCGGGATCTACCGTGGCATCATTTAAACTTATGGTTGGTGGCAACAACACTCCGTTTACATTAGTAATCGCTCCTTGAGTAATATCGAACGTAGTAGTGAGGGTAATTGAGCGAGTCCCGAGATTGTCTACCGCCCAAAAACCAAGAGTGGTAGCCCCCGGGTCGGCCGCCGCACTGAAACTAAATTCACCACTACTATTGGCCCTCACTGTACCGATAGCATCACCGTCAAGTAAAATATTGACTGTTCGATTAGGGTAAGCACTTCCGTTAATACTTACCGTCGTGTCTCCTATCGGGTCGGGGCTACCACCACCACCACCACCACCGCCTGAAGTATTACCACCGCCAGTAGCCGCTGGTTCAATAGTGCAATCGGCTGCACAGAAATCGTTGTCAGTATTATTACCATCATCACATTCCTCACCTTCAAGTGTTTGTAAAATTGAATCCCCACAATATTGGCCAAACTGACATTGTGTATCACACTGCCGGCCAGCAATGGTAGTGCTATAGGTGCCGGTCTCACCCGGTACATCACACTCTTCCCCATCGTTTACTATTGAATCGCCGCAAATACTTACCTTGAGCGTAGTGGTCGCAATTATAGATTGTCCATAAGTACTCATAGGTACAAAGGCAAAAAATATCAGCGTAAAAATCAGATACGTGGCTTGTACTGAGTGAAGGATTCTTCTCATACACCCATCTATGATTTAATTACTCTTCTTCGTGAGCGACTATAAAGAATGATCA
>Ga0100381_1003051_pt1 | contig 14650 bp, 14 predicted proteins | sample CryGeymeta201505_FD_80416 | JGI IMG/M metagenome (GOLD analysis project Ga0100381, IMG submission 80416) | Groundwater microbial communities from Crystal Geyser aquifers in Utah, USA - Crystal Geyser metaG 2015-05 | ecosystem: Environmental > Aquatic > Deep subsurface > Groundwater | place: USA...
AATTTCCTCCCGGTGACGCGCACCACTCACGACAATATCCTGTACGGTATAGCGCCAGTCATACGCAAACGCTTCATACTCTCGTATTGGCATCGTCTCGGCTCGCGTGAGACGTTCAAGAAAATTAAGGAATCCGCGGTAAATGTTACTGACTTCGTATATCTCATCGAGCACATCTTTGGTATAGACCTGATGCATACTTACTCCAGTATCACTCATCGCGAGGGCTCGGACATCATCATTGTTCCCTGGTTCCCACAGCAGCTCATCTTTTTCAATATCATTATCCCAGCCTGGATTACTGATGGCTGTACCCGCATAAAGCCGACTCGCCTGGATCCCTGGCAGGAAAAGTACGCTTGATGCGCCAGTGGGAGGTGGCGGTGGCGGAGCTTCGACGGTAAAAGATAGCGTGTACACCTCATTATAATCTTCATAATATGCCTCGGCAGTTGGCAGCACTGCAGCCAATAGACGCTGCCACACATTTTTATCATGCTGATTCATAAAAATTGATCCATATGAAAATACGAGCACATATGTCCCTGGTGCAAGCACTGGTAGAGCCGTGTAGTCGTCAAGCCACAGCGCTTCAGCATAGTAGTTATTACCGTCTTGTCGGTACAGATCAACGGTTAGAGAATTCAGGGATGGGTCGGTCTTGGTAATCGTATACTGGAGTGTCATGATGCTCGTATCGGTTGGTTGGACCACGGTACCACCAGGTGACACGGGGGCATCGTTGATCGTTACCGTCGGATAGTATGAGACAGTGGTATCGGCATTGAATGGATTATCGCAGTCTTCAATTTCCGTCCGCTCCTCTTCTTGCTCCTCGTATTTGAAATTCTCAGGAATAACAATTTCGCCGCAGGAAGCGGCGATTGGTTCATCAATTAGCTCATCTGTCGTGGTGGCAAAGACTGGCAACGCTCCCCCGCCAACACACAGCGCGATAAGCAAGACATGGATCCCACCAAAGTGCAGGAGACGATTCATACTTAAATGATAGTGACTTTTCCATTCTCATGCAAGCCAGCCTGTGCAAAACTTTCTGTCACTGATCATTCATACGTGTACACGCGGTACCACATCATCACAAAGTGCTCTTAGATGTGTTTATGGATCAATGAAGAAACCAAGGTTTGATACGGCACACCCTCTCGCGCAGCGGCGGCCTTGAGGCGCACGAGATTGCGTTCCGAGATACGTACAGTGATCGTCTTGTTTTTAGCGGTGGTGTTGCGAGCAATTTGCTGCAAGCGAGCACGCTCTTCGGGAGTGATCGGCGTAATATCATCACGATTAACCGCCGCTTGCATAGCTTTCTCTTCTTCTGTGAGATTAAAAACGTGTTTCATAATTTTTATTTACCTATCATCTTCTAATCTTTGATGATAGCGCTTTGTTTCTTCATGTGAAGGATACGCGGTTTTAAAGAAGATCGTATCATCAATTTCAACATACGGGACTTCATACACATAGCCCTCAATTAAAATTAACAGTACTCGTTGGTGCTCATATGGTGAATGGTTGGGAATATTTCCAACAACCTGCCCATTCTCCACACACTCCTTGATAAATTCAAGCGAGATACCTCGCTCGCGCATGAGCCACTCGTTTTTTTCTTGATTCCAATCAAAGTACTTCATGCATACTATAATGCTATACATTGTATGTCAAAATGTCAACCGACACCCTGTATAGCACTGTCCTTGTCCCCTTTCCCCTCTGACCATCCCCGTAGGACAGGCCTATGGATTTGAAAGCTGAACTAAAGCGAGTACAAACAGAACTTAATCAACGACCACGAGAGACACTATGGTCTTGGAAGGGATGACTCCGATGAGGAAGATAGCGAGTTGTGTATAGTGTCTATTTTTGGCTGCAATGTTACAAAAGCGGTCGATGAATATCACCGTCACCGTCACTGGTGACATCAAGTCCCTAGACTGCAACGGGTGCACGGTCGCGGTGACCGGCAACACTGACCACATCATCACCGCTGGTGGAACTATCACCATCGCAGGTGACCTTGATGGCGACATCGAGGCAACCGGTGGGACGATCAACCGCCGCTGACCATCCGGCCAGCAGAACACGGAAAAGGCCGTTTCTGCTGGCCTTTTTCTGTACTCCGCTCCTCAGGTACCACACTCTCCTTTTCATACAGATGGTCAATTTTGGTTTTGGTAGATCATCGCCTGTCCGCTCGAGAAGCCAGCTGCCACATAAATGTCCGTAGGCCCGTCCTGCATACTCCTGCAGCGGTTCCGTCCGCTGTGGGGGTATTTCATTACCCTTATGAAGATTTGTATTGTCAATATAGGCAATATTACGCAGTGCTTTTCTCATTTATAAAAATGTAGCATGAACTGAAACACGAAAATCCCCGCAGGTCGGGCCTGCGGGGATGTTAATTCTCACTACCCAGCAGGGTGATTGTTGACCGAGCGGCCACATCTTCTGACTTCGAAGTTGTTTCGCGACCGCTATTACTGGCTGGTAACGGGAAAAAAAATTGCTGTACGCTATCTGCTGTGAAGGTTGTAAACGGGAGTCGCACCAACTCCATCGACAGGTTGCGATTGATTAATGATGGATCTGGTTCAGGCAACGTCACAAAAGCAAGAAGCGTAAACTCCTCGGGCTGCCGCTCTGTTACTCGATAGAGTCCGTTGATCACCGGTGCGTCACTGAGTAAGACACCTATACTCGACACAATAGCTGGTAACGGCTGACCATCCTCTACCAACAAATAGTTCACAGTTCGAGAAAATGAATCAGTTTCGCCTTTTTCAGCTTGATAAGAGAGATACGCATCACTGTTTAATACGCCAAAAGAGAAGGTCTGGGTAAACATGATCAATGAATCATTAACCACATACACGTTCTCATCGATGACGCTATACGCGTACGTCGTCACCGGCACAACTAGAAACACAAGGGTGGTTATCAGATACACCCGAAACTGATTGAAACATATTTGCATGCCGGCAGTATACCGTACCGCAGTGAGGCTGTAAAATACCTGTATAAGTCCACCACTTCTGTCGCTCACCGACTTTTAATTTCTCCACTATACCCTGAAAGGGTGACTTACAGCCACGGATAACGTGTCGCTGCTTCGTGTTATACCAAAGCAAATACTCAATCAAGAGTTGGGTAACATTAGAGACATGTTCACGAAGTGATAATCAGTGACAAACAATCCATTCTTCACTTACCTCCATTTTCCCGAAACAAGGCCTTTCGTAACACATACATAACTAGTCCTCAGTCTTAAACTAAACTTTTTTATAAAAGCTCGCTCTTCTTTTACTGATACGAAGGACGAACCCTTGGAGGGACTGACCAGTGAACAAGTTTGTAGTGAACAAGTTTGTAGGGAATCTTTTTTCTATTGTACTCCTTGTACGGTTGCTGGAGAGTGAAACGCCAAAAAGCCCCGCACACGATTGTGTGGGGGCTTTTTGGTGACCGGGCGTGAGCTAGCCGAAGCTAGATAGCACAGTCACAGTGCATCCGAGTGATGCGAACGTAGCGCTAACCTTAGTTAACAACTGTTTCGTCATCAGATCGGTAGTTACTGGTTGGTACGAAGATTTGATTATCTACATTACCACCAATTGATTCATCGTAGAATGTCAAGCTGTCAAACTGGACACGATACTGACCACCTGGGTTTTGACCATTCGGGAACACTGTTACCTTGAAGGTCATTCGTTCACTGTCACCGTTGTCGATGCGGAAACGATCACCTTGCTTGTTGGCACCAGAAGCCGAGATAGTCTTGGTTACGCTGGTTGAAGCTGACAACGTAGTAGTTGCATCTTCAAATACAGTCGCAACAAAGGCAGAACCGACGTCATCGATGTAGAAAGTTTCTTCTACTGCAGTAACGTCAACGACGGCGGTGAATTCGACTGTGTCTTTTGGAGCATCACCAGCACCAGTCACTACTTTGGATGTGATTTCAACGAGGTTGAAAGCAAGTCCTTGAGCTACCAAGGTGTGTGGTTCATCGATTGCAGAACCAGAGAATGATCCATCAGAAGCACGGAGGTCATCACGACCCTCAGCTCGAGTCAAGTTTCGTTCTAGAGTGGTAACACGAGCTTGGATTGTAGTACCGTTGGTGTAGTTACCAGTTTGCTGACGGAAGTCAACATTTACTTCTACATCAACTGATTGGTTATCATTGATGGTGACATCGTCGTCAACATCAAAGACATACCAGATAGCTTCACCAGTTGCAAGACCATTTGGAAGAGTTTGTCCATCAGTGTTTGGAACAGCTGCTCCAGCATCACCAGCTTGATACACGTATGAACGAGTACCAATTTGGGCGAGGGAGTTTGTAGTACCTTCATCAGAGATACGCTGACCATCAATCATGATTTCGATGTCATTAAGAACATCCTCAACTTGTTCCCCTGGGGTATCAATTCGGATCACCAAGGTATCGATATCGATGTCTGCATCATCTGCTTCAATTTCGTACCTCAGAATGGTGATATCGTTGGTAGTTGATTTATCATCTACTACGATAGTCTGACCGTCTGGATTATTGCCACTCAAGCGGAAGGTGAGTTCTTCGTCTTGTCCTTCTTTTTGGATGGTGAATTCAGCTGAGTCAGCACCACCAAGATCGTCGAAGGTTGGTTCGTCGGTAGAGACACCGTCAGCGTCAAAGAAGCGGATTCGATCTAGGAAGACTTTCCAGTTACCCAGCTCTTGTTGATCGAGACCATTAGCAATATCAGCTGCGATAATGAATTTGTACTGTACATCTTCTTCAAACACCATGTTGAGGTTTGAGAAGCGGAAGGTACCATCATTATCATCAAGCCAGTCGTTTTTATCGTCTGAACGTTCGTCAGCGATTTTTTCGCCATCGATCCAGAGTGAGAGATTTTCGAATACATCCCATGGGTCATCACCTAGAGTACCAAAAGTAACTGAATTAGTAACCTGGAAATCGAGGCGATTTAGTTCAGCGTCACCATTTTCGAATTCGATGGTGATTTCGGCGATTTCAACATCGCGTTCACCTTCGTCGATAGTAGTGTCTGAAGGGTTGTCGATCTCTACAGTGTCGAGATTGGCTTCACCTTGGAGTTCTACAACATCTTTATCATCAGTCGTGTCTTCATCATCGACTACGTCTTCGTCATCAACATCGTCTGGTACTACTACTGGAGCAGCCACACAAACTGAGTTGGCCTTAGCACGTGATGATGGACCAAAGAAACCAGTTGGATTTACAAGACCAGCTGGTGAAAGAACCTCAGCGCGGTACTTGACTTGCATCTTTGAAACTGCGGCAGCAGTAGCTGGACCGTAGTATTCAGTTTCAGCACCAACTGAGCCTGCGCCTGAAGCAGCGACACGAGTGTCAGCGTCAGCGTTGAGGAACTGTTGGAGCTTCATTACATCTGGACCAGTTGAACCTTGTGAAAGGTCGCGAGTCCAAGTGTATGGGCACACGCCTGAAGCTACTCCTGAAGCACCCTGGCCTACTTGGCCTTGAAGTGCTGCGATCTGTGCCATCAGGGTGTTGATCATAGCTTGCAATTCATCAGCTGACTGAGCCTGCGCTGCAGGAGCCATAAGACTGATGATCATTGCAGCCGCAACAAAAGCGACGGACGCTTTTGCAGCAAATTGTTGTGCAATAGTCATATAAGTGATTACTTGTATTTTGTGCGCGGGATTAACACGCTGCTCACTTGCGTGAGCTTTAGTTTGATAAGTCTAATAATATGAATTAATTCATATTCGCTAGTGGGATATCACCTCCACTAACGCATATCACTAACTTCACGTTAGCGGCTCGGGGCATCTCTCTAGAGTCATACGCTCGCGTGGAGAGCGAGGCAGACAGGAGAGACACAACGCGAACCGCTCCCGTGAAGGTTAGCTGTGTAACTGGACTGCGTGTCTGTCGTAATGCAACCGTGACAAGAAAAAGCGATGCGGGGAACGTCTTAATTTGCTATTTTGCTATGCTATGTAGTTGTCAAAGTACACGTACACCTCTGTCATGGCTTTGTCTGATACATCTGCGGTGGGTCGACGCTATATAGCGAGACGCACGGTACAGATTCAGAAAAAGCGCATGAGCGCACAAATGAAAGTATACCAGTATTCAGGCATTTGTGGAGTTCACAATGTGTGGATACATGGTGCTATACAGGGAAGTTTTTGCGAGCTTTTGACTCACTGTATAGCTATTTGTGGACGTACAATTGGTGTCTGCTGGCGATGACGATGGGTCAATCTACCTCTTACGGACGAAAATATTAGGAAATAGAATCAAGCGTCTGCCAAGCGACGTCGCTACCACGTCGCCATGCTCAATATTAAGAACAAATCGCACCCACTCCCCTGCTACGCGTGCGGGTGAGTGGAGCTACTGTCCTTGAGTCGTCGCGTCTGTATGGTCTCTACTCAAAGACACACCCACAGTGCAGGCCGCATGGGTGCATTAATTATCAGAGACACGTAGCGACGGGTGCGCTTTGAGACACAATTGCAGTAGTGTGTCTGATACATCTAGCTTTATTTACTTTGCAATTGAGTAGCGTGACCAGCGCCGTTCACCTTGTCTGATAACTTGTCCTTTTTCTATCAGACTATTGAGTTCGCGTTGGATGGTCTTTTCGCTGATGTCGGTAATGACTTCAGAGATGTCTTTAATAGTTGCTTCGGGCTTGGCGTCTAAGACAGTCTTAATGCGTTCGGCACGGTCATTGAGCTGGCTATAGACCAGGTACGCATCGGTACTGATATCGCCCGCGGGGATCTTGGGGCGGGGGGTACGAGAGGAGCGAGCGGGAGCGGGGGTGATCCCCTCAGCCGCGCGAGAAACTGGGCGCGGGGCAGATGCCGCGGGGGGGACAATAGTCGGGAGACTTTGCGAGAGATTGATCCCTCGTGTGTCGAGATAGTGATGCTTCAGGTAGCGCATGATGAGGTCGAGTTCGGCCTGCACGAGGGTGTACACCTCTGTCGCTACGTAGCCACTCCCGGCAGCGATCGCGAGCACGCTCTCGAGCGCCACGAGTCGTACGAGGAGTGTCTCGAGAGTAGGGGTGGCTTGTGAGGTTGTGACGGTGAGTGTCTCAAGCGCGGCGGTGTGGCATGCGATCGCACTGTCCTTAATAAGCGTCATTTCGCTCTCGAAGCGTTCTGTCCGCGGTGTATCAGACAAAATATAGAAAATGACCGATACAATGTTTTCTGTCTTTTTGAAAACATGATTATAGTAGTCATTATCACTTGCGAGCTTACTGACTTTTATGTGGTTTTTTGTCCCTGAAAAGTTGTCCATAAGTGTCTGTCTAATTACTGTCTTTGAGAGTCGTGGTGTCGTGTCTCTGGGTATGAGACACGAGCGCCTGTCCTTACTATAGCGCCATTTAAGGACATTGCAAGGTGTGTCCATGAGCCCGTATCGTCTGCGTCCTTCATCGTACCTTCGGTCAGCGCGTGGGTATAAATGGCGCCCTGCCTGCGTGATATACTGCAGGTATTATTCTGGAGATTATGTTTGATTGCTGCATTACCTATGGCCCGTAAGAAACGCACCCCTGTACCCGAAGCGCGAGAGTCATACTTCGCAGATCTCTCGCCCGGAGCGCGCCAAGCGATTGGCGCGGTAGCTTTGGTGATCATGGCACTCTTCTTCCTCTTCTCTCTCCTTGAGTACGCCGGACCCGTCGGGGGGTACACGAAGGTCACCCTCACCTGGCTTTTTGGCGCCGGGGCCTGGCTCGCGCCACTCGCGTGTGCGACCTATATATATGTACTCTTAAACCCGCGTGAGAACGAAGCCGTGAGTGGCTCGAAGGTGGTCGGAACGGCACTCCTCTTCACAGCCCTCTTGGGTGCCCTTGAACTCTATAGCGACAGTCTCGGGGGTATGGTCGGTGTCATCATCAGCTGGCCACTCTCCTACCTCCTGGGGAACATCATCGCGGGTGTCTTCATCACTGGTCTTGTCCTGATTTCACTGTTCCTGATTTTCAACACGGGCATCACCCTGCCGTGGAAGCGGCGAGATGGTGAAGCAGAAGTGATCGATCCAGATGATGATAGCGACATCGCAGCTATCGGGGCTGCGGCGAGTGAGGTAGCCAACGCAGAAGCTGATGAAGAGACTGAGGCAGCTCCTGCCATGGGCCTGGCGGCGGCCGCGAAGACCCTCACTAATCTCACCAAGGTGAAGACGAGTGATATCGTGGTGAAGCACTTCAGCGGTCACTACGTCCCCCCGTCGATGAACCTCCTCAGTCGCGAAAAGAGCAAAGCGAACATTGGCGACGTGAAGGCAAACGCCAACACCATCAAGCGAACCCTCAGGGACTTCGGTATCAGTGTCGAGATGGATGCGGTCGAGAGCGGGCCGACGATCACCCGCTATGCCCTGAAGCCCGCGCAAGGGGTGCGCATCGCGAAAATCGCTGGCTTGCAGCAAGAGCTCCAGCTTGCGCTCAAGGCTGAGTCGATCCGAGTTGAAGCGCCGATCCCCGGGAAGTCGCTCGTGGGGATCGAGGTGCCAAACCAAGTCCGGGCCACCGTGAGTCTCGCCTCCCTCCTTACCACACCGGAATACACCGACTCACCACACCCACTCCTCATTGCCCTTGGCAAAGACGTGACCGGGAACGTCCACTTCGCCAATGTCGCCCGGATGCCACATGGTCTCATCGCCGGTACAACTGGCTCGGGTAAGTCGGTGACGATCCACAACATCATCATTTCGCTCCTCTTCCGTAACTCACCCGATCAGCTCCGCTTCGTCATGGTTGACCCGAAGCGCGTCGAACTCACCCTGTACAATGGCATTCCGCACCTCCTCACGCCAGTCATCACCGAAGCGAAGAAGGCCATCAAGGCACTGTCGTGGGCAGTGAAGGAAATGGAACGACGCTATGACATCCTCGAGGCCGAAAAAGTACAAAATATTGCCTCATACCATGAAAATGTCTACAAGCCAGCCAAAGCAGCTTGGGTAGCCGAAGGTGAAGATCCAGAAACACAAGCCAACCTGCCCGACGCCCTTCCGTATATCGTGATTATCTTAGATGAGCTCAATGATCTTATGCAGGCGTACCCGCGTGAGCTTGAAGCGTGTATCGTCCGCTTGGCTCAGATGAGTCGCGCGGTCGGCATCCACCTCCTCCTCGCGACCCAGCGACCATCGGTCAATGTCATCACCGGTACCATTAAGGCTAACATCCCGACTCGGCTCGCGCTCGCCGTCGCCTCCCAGATCGACTCACGCACAATCATCGATACCGTAGGAGCAGAAAAGCTCCTCGGACGGGGTGACATGCTCTATATGTCATCAGATAGCCCCCGACCAATCCGTCTCCAGTCCGCCAACGTCTCGGAGGCAGAGATCAAGGCAGTGGTAGACTATCTCAAGAAGCAAGACGCGCACGAGCTCACCACCATCAACTTTGATGAAAATAAAGATGGCAACGCTGACTCATTCTTCGGTGCCACCATCGGTGGCGGAGACGACAGTGACGACGATCTCTATGAGGACGCGAAGCAAGCAGTGCGCGAAGCTGGTAAGGCATCGACCTCCTACCTCCAGCGGAAGCTCCGCATTGGCTACTCAAGGGCCGCGCGACTCATTGATGAGCTTGAAGAGAATGGCATCATTGGTCCCCAAGATGGCGCCAAACAACGCGAGGTCTTCTACGATACGCCAGAGGGGAATGATGCTGGGACGAGTGATGGTGGAAGTGGTTCATCTGATTAGACCATGTTTGGTAGCACCCCTTTTACCCTCCGCACCTTCCTCATGATCGCTGCTGGTGCACTACTTCTCTTTACCCTCTCAATCTACGTAATCTTCCAAGCTCGCTTCCTCATCATTGGCCCGCAGATCGTCCTCCGCGAGACCCCCGCACCCGTGCAGTCAGCCCGCGTGGTGACGCTCACCGGGACTGCCTTCAATATCGCCCGCTTATGGCTGAATGACCGACCGATCTTCACGAATCCCCAGGGGGAATTCGAAGAGGCACTTGTGCTCGAAAACGGGTATACTGTAGCTACTTTGCGCGCAGAAGATCGGTATGGTCGTACCACTACGGCCGAGCTCCCCTTCACCTATGTGCCCGCTAGTATTATTCCGTAACTATATTTCATACCTCATATGGCAAAAAAAGTCCGTGAAAAAATCGTTGAAAAGAATCCGGATGCAACGGGGCTCGCGAGTATTACCGAGACGCTTCGGAGTATCAAAACCAAATTTGGTGATGAGTCCATCATGACCCTTGATGAGACGAAAAAAGTCGACGTCGAAGTGGTCCCGAGTGGCTCGATTGGACTTGATGATGCGCTAGGCATCGGCGGTTACCCGCGCGGACGTATCCTCGAAATCTATGGTCCAGAATCATCCGGGAAGACAACACTGGCCCTTCACGCGATCGCAGAAGCCCAAAAAACGGGTGGTATCTGTGCCTTCATCGACGCTGAACACGCGATGGACCCAGAATATGCTCGCAACCTTGGGGTAAAGCTCGAAGAACTCCTCATATCTCAGCCGGACAATGGTGAGCAGGCGCTTGAGATCGTCGAATCGCTCGTACGTACCAATAAGCTCGATGTGATCGTGATCGACTCAGTCGCAGCCCTGACTCCGCGTGATGAAATCGAGGGTGAAATGGGAGCACACCACGTCGGTAAACAAGCTCGACTCATGAGCCAAGCGCTCCGCAAGCTCACGGGCATCGTCAGCAAGAGTAAGACAGTGGTGATCTTTATCAACCAGATCCGGATGCAAGTCGGGGTGATGTTTGGAAATCCTGAGACGACGCCAGGTGGTAAGGCACTGAAGTTCTACACCTCGGTCCGACTCGATATTCGTCGCATCGCCCAAATCAAAAAGGGTGAGGAGGTGGTCGGTGGTCGGCACCGCGTGAAAGTGGTGAAGAACAAGGTGGCTTCCCCGTTCCGCACGACCGAATTCGACCTCATCTACGGAGAAGGTATCTCAAGTGAGGGAGAGCTCCTCGCACTTGGTGAAAAGTACAAGCTCATCAAGAAATCAGGTGCCTCGTACTCATACCTCCCGCCTGGTGGTGACGAAAGTACCGAAGTGAAGCTTGGTCGTGGCTACGACGCAGCGCGAACGACGCTCCGTGAAGACGCAAAGCTAAAGAAAGAACTGCTTGGACACATCCGTAAGGCACTTAAAGCTGAAGCGGGGTCATAACGCCGCTCCAGTGTTTTGTCTACGAACACACGCATTCACACAACGCATACACAATAGAAGACACACTCAAAACAAACGACGGGCACTTCGTGCCCGTCGTTTGTTTATCTTGCTATCTACCACAATACCTATCCCACCTGCCATCGATGCAACACAGGCGCACTAGTAGCATGAGCGAGGCGACGGACAAGCGAAACCGTCACGAGCCCCATGACACCAAGGCTCGCTAGCGTGAGGAATTCACCACTCTGGAGTGCATTCATGACAACTGACAGTGCATAGCTAGGTGCATTCCCCACTGGAACCGCGAGAAAATTTTCGATCACTCGACTCACAAAGACTAATTCACGGAAGAGTCCGAGACTCACTCCAAACCCGATTCCATACCACAAGGGCGCGTAGCTGACGGTACTAATGGCAAAGCTGTACCAAACTCGGCGCATGATGCGAGCGTGTAATTGTTGATGCTGTGTTTCCATACGCTTTTTATAACCACCACTCACCTAAAAACGTTACTCAAATAACTCGCCCACTTCGCCTGGACCAGTTTTCGCACGGAAGGCAGCCTTGGCGCGATGAATGCGGGCCTTGATGGTCCCGACGTTTTCACCCATCTCTTCGGCGATATCCTCCTGGCTCCAACGCTCCAAGTAATGGAGCCGCAACACCGCCGCAAAGTGTCCCGGCAATCGAGCGAGGACTCGCTCGATTGCGTCACTCGTCTCGGCAAAGCCTGAGTGCTCGGTTCGTTCACCGACGAATTGTTCAAATTCTGGATCAAGGTTACTAAAGCGCCGGCCTTCCTTCACGAGCTTCTGGTAGCGGGTAAAAGCAGTATTGAGGAGAATACGATAGGCCCAAGATGAAAACTTCGCACCGTCTTGGGGGGTAAATGAGCTCGCATTTATGTAAATCTTTGTGAAGGCATCTTGCACCACTTCCTCAGCATCCTGCGGATTACGAATAATCCCCCGCGTCTTCCGCAAGAAAGGTGCCTGATAGCGCTCGACAATGATCGAAAACACCCACGGCTGGGCACCTGAAGCCAGTAAGAGCTCTTCGTCACTCCAATTAGAGGCGTTGTCTTTGGAAGTATAGCCAAACATATGCTAGTATCTACCCGCTTACTATAACATCGAAATTTACCATGGCTGTCTTGTCATATAACGAAATCACTCTTAGAAAAGTCATTCTCCATGATGATGATCCATATCTCGTGATCGCTTCCCACGTCTTCCGGAAACAACAACGTAAGCCTGTCAATATCACCAAGCTTAAAAACCTGAAATCAGGTCGTGTTGTCGAGGTCACCTTCCACCAGAACGAAACGGTGCAGGAGGCGGAACTAGAAACGAAGACCGCCACCTTCATCTACCGGAAAGGCAGTGAGTACTGGTTTCATAACGTTGGGAAGCCAAGTGAACGCTTCATGCTAAGTGAAGACTTAGTTGGTGACCAGGGTCGTTTCCTCAAAGATCGCAGTGATATTGATACCATCTCCTTCGGCGACGAGGTGATTGGGCTAAAGTTCCCAATTAAAGTTGAGCTAAAAGTAAAAGAAGCGGTCGATGCGGTCAAAGGCAACAGCTCGGGTGGTGCACTAAAAGAAGTCACCCTTGAAACGGGGGCAAAAGTAATGGCACCGATGTTTATCAATACGGGAGACATCATCGCAGTCAATACTGAGACGGGCGATTATTCTGAGCGCGTAGAGAAGGCATAACAAAACTCAGGCCACACCATCTTAAACCAAAAACAATTAAAAGATGAGACATTACCCACCACAAACGTAACGAAGCCCTCGCGCACGCGCAAGGGCTTCTATTCGGTCAGCGCTTTCGCACGACCAGTGTCACCAATCCGATGACTGTAACGGGCGCAAGGACCCACCACGAGTACATCAGTGCCCAACCAGTATGGGCGTCCAAGAAACAGGTGAGAAAGTACCACCAGAAGACAGTCAGGACACACATCAGCCCTGCATACAAGTAAATGACATCTTTGACTTTTTTTTCCATTTCCATGGAGACCTCCCGTAGCGCTCCTGCGCTGGTTCTTTTCTGAGTGTTAATTATTTCATACTTGAAGTATTTGTCAAGGTGTAGTGTAGTTTTTTACCCATTGTTTGTGCGTGACAAAAGAGGCGGCACCGTAGGTGCCGCCTCTTTTGTTACTCGTCCTCCCCGACACTTAGTGCTGGATGTATGGCATGAGCGCCATAAAGCGTGCTCGCTTGATCGCTTGCGCGAAGTCACGCTGCTCCTTAGCCTTGAAGCCGGTGCGGCGACGACCATTCATACGAGCGTGTGGATTCACATGGCCACGGAGACGGGTGATGTCTTTGTAATCAATATGATTGATGGTTTGCTTTTGTTCTTCCATGATAGTGGATTAGATGAATAAATGATTGCTATCTTTCGATGTTCGTGTGTGATCAGACAATTTTAAGTTTAGAAATTGCCTTAGCTGCGCAGAAGACAAGGATTGAACAATGAGTCGTACTGGTGGTACGGTGAATTGGTCAATCCGTAGTCTGACAAAGCAGATGAGGTGATTTTAAAATTAAAAGGGGATGTCTTCAGGATTAATCTCCTCTTCAGGATAATCCGGCAACGCTGGTGCCTTCTCTCCGGCTTTCCCGGTATCTTGCGGGTTTGCACCGGTTGACGCTGACCCACCTCCCTTTGGTCCAAACTGGACTCGGTCGGCGATGATCTCGGTGCGGTACTGCTTCACCCCGTCCTTTTCCCAGCTATTAGTGCGGAGGCTCCCTTCTACATATGCACTATTACCCTTGGTAAGGTACTTGGCGCAATTTTCAGCTTGCTTGCCGAAGACCGTGATGTTGTGGTAGTCGGTCGACTCTTGGCGCTTTCCGTCTCGGTCGTTGTAGACTCGGTTAGTCGCCAGCGAGAAGGTGCAGACCTGCATGCCACTCGGGAGCGCTTTCATCGCAGGATCGCGCGTTAGGTTGCCGTAAATCATCGCTTTGTTGAGGTACATAACGTAATGTGGTTAGTGATATACCGTAGTATACCGCCTACTTCGCTTCGACACCACTCTCATCTTCCGTCACCGCTACGTCATCAGTCACTTCGACTTCTTCACCCTCCTCTGCGACTACCTCATCGAGGTCAACCGCTTGTACTGGCGGCAGATCAAGTGCTTCGTGGAAATAAAATGGATGCGCTTCTTCAGCTTTTGATAGCTTCACGATGAGGTGTCGGAGAATGTCTTTGACTCCTCCCACTGCCTGATTAATTGATTCGACAGATGCCGCTGGTGCGGTAAAGCGTACCCACCCAAAGTACGCACTACTAAACTTACGATTGCGACCTTCGAGGTACTTGACGATATCGTAGGCGAGCTCGAAGCGCTCAGGTGCCTCTTCAGTGGTGACCACTCCTTCGTGAC
>Ga0100381_1003057_pt1 | contig 14628 bp, 19 predicted proteins | sample CryGeymeta201505_FD_80416 | JGI IMG/M metagenome (GOLD analysis project Ga0100381, IMG submission 80416) | Groundwater microbial communities from Crystal Geyser aquifers in Utah, USA - Crystal Geyser metaG 2015-05 | ecosystem: Environmental > Aquatic > Deep subsurface > Groundwater | place: USA...
AGCAGATTCTATAAATAATATTTCTAATATTACTCAATTTTAGTTTATTTATGCTGATAATATTTTTAATGATTTGAAATAATTTATGTTCAAAAATCGCACTCTTTATTTCGACGATAATTTGGATATTATGTGGGAGAAATTTAATAAATTTGCCCCTGTAAAGAAAATTTGATAAACTTAAAGATATGGAAACTATTTAAAATTATGAAATTTCAAGATTTAATAAAACTTTACGAGAAAAAGAAAGAACAATACAGGGCCGATGCTTTTAAACATATTTCAGAACTATTAAGAGAGACCAAAGAATTACACAAAAAAGATTGGCAGAAATCCCCGACACCAAATAAAGACCACGAGCAATCTTGGCGAGCGTTCAAAGGCAAAAATTTAGAAAAACTTGTTATTTATATTATCAAAGATGAAGTAGAAAGTTTGGGCCTGAAAATTGTTGAAGGCAACACTTTGGAAAGAAAAAATAGTAATAATCTATCGGAAGAATTAAATCGCGTAAAAAGAAATCTTTTAATTGATTATGGAGAATTTGGTTCTCATTTGCCCGATGTTGACATAATCATTTACGAACCAAAAACCCGTGAAGTTATCGCTGTTCTTTCTAGTAAAGTAACGCTACGAGAAAGAATCGCCCAAACCGGTTATTGGAAAATTAAACTCAGCCAAGATAAAATTACAAAACATATTAAAGTTTTCTTCGTAACGCCTGACGAAGATAAAACTTTAAGCATTAGAAAACCTGCAAAGAAAGGTAGGGCAATAGTTGAAGTAGATACAGATGGAAGTTATGTTATGAGCGAAGAAGAAATACAAGAAAGCAACAAAGTCAAAAAATTTGATAAATTTCTTATTGATTTAAAAAAATTAATCTATGCCAAGAGAAGTAAAAAATAAAGAAGTAATAAAGCAAGAGGAAGAAAAACCGCCTTTTGAAACTACCACTCTTTGGGATTTTTCAAGGCAAAGCTACGGCAAGAAACCAAAAGGCAATAATAAGTTTCAAGGTGTTACGCCAGCTTTTATTATTTGGAATATGATACAAAGATATACCAAACCGGGCGATTTAGTGATTGACCCAATGTGTGGAAGCGGGACAACAATTGATGTCTGCGAGGAAGAAGGAAGAAAAGCAATCGGGTACGATATAAACCCTCAACACCCGAAAGTCAAAAAAAATGATTCGCGCAAAATTCCTCTTATTGATAATTCGGTAGATATGGTCTTTATAGATTCGCCCTATGGCGATAATGTTAGTTATTCTAATGAAGCCGCAGATATTGGAAAAATTTCTGCCGAGGACCCTAAATTTTATGAAGAATTGGAAAAAGTTGCCCAAGAGATCTACAGAATTTTGAAACCCGGTAAAGCAATAGGTTGGTTGATTGGCGACCAATGGGTTAAAAGGAAATTTACCCCAGTGGGGCTTAAAATTTATCAGATGTTGGTTGATAATGTAAAATTTGAACCAATTGACCTAATTTGCGTAACTCGTAGAAATCAAAGTTCAAATACAAGAATTTGGCACTACCGGGCTCAAAAATTTAATTTCTTTTTGAGGGGATTTAAATATTTAATTTTGGCAAAAAAACCTGATTGGAATAATAATTTTAAAACAGCCACAAAAGTAAAGTGGCAGAGATACAAGTAAAATCGTATCTAAAAATCACCGCTCTTTGCGGTGATTTTTTGTTTCCGTTATCCGTGTAAATCCGTGTTCTAATCAGTCTAAATCCGTGTTGTTGATAATTTGTGCATAAATTTTAACCTAATTTTTAAAAAATGGCTTAAATAAAGGGTTTCAAATTTACTCCAGCGCCTATTTTAAAGTGTTGACTCTGACCTATAAAATAAGAGATAATGAACTCAAGTGGGGAAAAGTGGATAAGTATGGGGATAAGTACCTAAAGTGGGGGATAACTCAGGATGGTCCGATATCTTTTCTCGTTCGTAGGTGCTCCGCCGAATGAAAATCTAACTTCGCTCATTACGAGAAAATGCCACCCTGCTACGCGTGTCCCCGGCATTTTCTCTATTCGCTCAGAGATTTTCTATTCGACTCCGCAATACTCACTACGAAAAGATATCGGACATTTATAGGGGAAGAGTAGATTAATGAGATATAACTCTTAATTCATGTTTATAGGAGAATTTAGTCACAATTTAGATTCTAAAGGCAGAATGGCCATTCCGGCAAAGTTTCGGCAAAAATTAACTGGTGGCGCGATTATCACGCGCGGATTAGACCATTGTCTTTTTGTTTTTACCAATAAAGATTGGGAAATTTTAGCCCAGAAACTGATTGCCCTGCCATTGGCTCAGGCGAATTCCCGGGCTTTTAGCAGATTGATGCTGGCTGGCGCCACTGACGTTGAATTGGACAAACAGGGAAGAATTCTAATTCCAGATTATTTAAGAGAATATGCCGGTTTGAAAAAACAGGCGATAGTGGCTGGCCTATATAACCGTATTGAAATCTGGGACAGCGAAGCGTGGAAACAATATAAAACAAAAACAGAAAGTCAGTCAGACGAAATAGCGGAAAAATTATCTGAACTTGGGATTTAATGGCACACATTCCCGTTCTTTTAAAAGAAATAATTGAAATTTTAAATCCACAGCCGGCTGAATTCTTTATTGACGGAACAGTCGGGAGCGCAGGACACGCAATTGAAATTATCAAAAGAATTTCGCCGAACGGAATGTTTTTGGGAATTGATTGGGACAAAGAAGCGATTGCGAAGTGCAAATCGCAAATCGCAAATCGCAAGAATGTAATTTTGGTAAATGGTAATTATGCGGATTTGCCGGAAATCCTAAGAGAGAAGAAACTTGGGAGAGCCGATGGCCTGCTTCTTGATTTAGGAATGTCTTCTGAGCAGCTGGAGCGGTCGGGTAGAGGATTCAGTTTTTTGAAAAATGAGCCGCTTGATATGCGCTATCAATTTCAGGAAGTCCGACCTCCTGACATTGACGGTCAATATTTGGGAGGTCGGACTTCCCAAATATTAACAGCAGCGAAGGTGGTAAATAGTTTTAGCGAAAAAGAATTAACGGATATTTTTTTTAAATATGGCGAAGAAAGATTTAGCCGAAGAATTGCTAAAAGAATTGTTGAAGAAAGAAAGAAAAAGCAGATTAAAACAACTTTTGATTTAGTGGAAATTATCCAAAAAGCCATTTCATTTCATCGTAGTCGTTTACACCCCGCCACCAAAGTTTTCCAGGCCCTGCGGATTTATGTCAATGACGAATTGGAAAATTTAGAAAAACTATTAAAAAACCTAGGAAAAATCATAAAAAATAAAGGTCGCGTAGCAATAATTTCTTACCATTCCTTAGAAGACCGCTTGGTAAAAAATTACTTTCGGGAAATGGCAAGGCAGGGGAAAGCGAAAATTTTGACCAAAAAACCGATAAAACCAACATTTGAGGAAATTAGGCAAAATCCAAGGGCAAGGTCGGCTAAGTTAAGGGCAATAGTAATGTAATGACCATCATTCAACCCAATAAAAACAATTACAAAACGAGTTTCTTAATTTCAGTTTTATTAATAACTTCAATCTCAGCAGCTTTATGGGGAGTGTTTCTTTATAACCAATTGGTTAATGTCCGCCATGAGATAAAGCGTCAAGAGAATAATCTCCGTCAGGCCGAAGTGACGAATGCTGAACTGAAAAATAATCTTTACAGCATCATTGATGCCAAAAATCTGAAATCTTCAACAGATAGCCAATCATTAATTTTAGATAAAAACCCGGAATATATAAGAACCACTAAACTGAGCTATGCGAACTTGGCGGATTAGAATTTTAATCTTTTTCTTTAGTATTTTATATTTACTTTTGATTTTTAATATTTATAATCTCCAAATTGAGAAAAGAATTTATTATCTGACCAAGGCAGAAACTCAGGAACGGGCCAGCGGCGTCTTTGAAGCGCCAAGAGGCAATATTTATTTTATTGACAGAAATAATAATCTTATTCCAGCGGCTTTAAATAAAGACTACTCGATGATTTATGCGGTGCCCGCAGAAGTGCAGGGAGATGTCAAGCAGAGTTACGCGGAAAAATTGGCTCCGATTGTTAATCTTCCGGTTGAGGAATTAGAAAAAATATTATCTAAACCTAATGACCTTTATGAATTATTAATTGAAAAAGCCACTCCCGAACAAATAAAAGAAATAAAAAATTTAAATCTTAAAGGAATCTATATCGGCAGTCATCTTTTGCGTTTTTACCCCTTTGAAGATTTAGCCAGTCATGTTTTGGGTTTTGTGGGTCCGGCCGGCGAAACAACAAATGGCCGTTATGGTGTAGAATCGTATTTTAATGAAATGATTTCCGGTAAAGCCGGCGAAATAAAAGAGAATAAAATTATTGAGCCCGAGGCCGGAAAAGATTTAATTTTAACTATTGACCGAAATATTCAAGCCCAGGCCGAAGAAGTCCTAAAAAAACTTATTGAAGACTATCAAGCCACTAGCGGTTCAGTCATTGTCCAGGAGCCCCAAACCGGCAAAATTTTGGCAATGGGAAATTTTCCCAATTTTGACCCTAATAATTATTCAAAATTTAATATCGGAACATTTCTCAATCCAGCGGTCCAGCTGGTTTATGAGCCGGGTTCGGTTTTTAAATTGATTACGATGTCAGCTGGTATTGACAGCGGAAAAATCACGCCGGAAACTACCTATACCGACACCGGCTCGGTTACCTTTAATGGTAAAACAATCCAAAACTGGGATTTAAAAGCTCACGGACTTCAAACAATGACCGGCGTCTTAGAGCAATCCATTAACACTGGCGCGGTCTTTACTCAACGGAAAACCGGCCCAGATATTTTTTATAATTATTTAATAAAATTTGGTTTTAATGAGCCAACCGGCATTGCTTTGCCCGGCGAGGTAAAAGGGAATATTAATAATCTTAAAAATGGCCAGGATATTGATTTTGCCACTGCTTCTTTTGGCCAAGGAGTGGCAGTCACGCCGATTGGACTAATCAGCGCGATTTCCGCCATTGCTAATGACGGCGTTTTAATGAAACCGTTAATCTTGACTGATGAAAAACCGCAAGTTACCAGAAGAGTAATCTCTTCAGAAACCGCCAAAAAGATTACTCAAATGATGGTTTCAGCTGTGGAAAAAAATAAAATCGCTGTTATATCTAATTACTCAGTTGCCGGAAAAACCGGAACCGCTTTTGTGCCGGATTTTAACAAAAAAGGTTATACTGATGAAGTGATTAACACTTATGTCGGCTTTACTCCTGCCTTTAACCCCAAATTTGTTATTTTAATAAAATTGGATAAACCCAAGGGCAGTCCCTTGGCTGGTCAGACCGTGGTTCCGGCTTTCCGCGAACTGGCGCAGTTTCTTTTAAATTACTATAATATAGCGCCGGACAAGTTGTAATCATGAAACATCTTTTATTAAAAATTTTAAAATTGATATTAAAACAACTGGCTAAATTGATTATTTGGCGGTTTCAGCCGCAGGTGATTGGGATTACTGGCAGCGCGGGAAAAACCTCAACCAAGGAGGCGATTTACGCTGTTCTAAAAAAGCATCATCGCGTCAGAAAATCATCCGGCAATTTAAATAATGAATTAGGAATGCCTTTGACAATTATCGGTGATTGGTCCGAGGAAGAATTAAAATTAGTCAGCCGAGACACTCCGCCAGGGGAGAAAAAAATAAAAAAATTATTTTTTTGGCTAAAAGTAATATTATTCGCAAAATTTCGCTTTTTGTTTCAGCGTCGTTCCGCGTATCCGCAGATATTAATCTTAGAATACGCGGCTGACCAGCCCGGAGACATTAAAGAGCTTCTGGAAATTAGCCGTCCGCAAATGGGAATCATTACCACCGTAGGCGAGATTCCGGTTCATGTGGAATTTTTCAGTGGGCCAGAAGCCGTAGCCAGAGAAAAATCAAAATTAATAGAGCATTTGCCGGCTAATGGTTTTGCCGTTCTTAATTTTGATAATGAGATTGTAATGAAGATGCGAGAGCAAACTCGGGCTCGAGTGATTACTTTCGGCTTTGGCGATGGCGCGGATTTAAAAATCACTAATTTTGAAAACCGCTCAGAAAACGATAAACCAGTGGGAATTTCGTTTAAAATAGAATATGGCGGGAGTTTTGTGCCAGTGGTTTTAAAAAATTCTTTTGGCAAAGCCCAGGCCTATGCCGCGGCAATCAGCGCTTGCGTTGGTTTGATTTTTGATTTAAATTTAGTGGAGATTTCCGAAGCCCTTTCAAATAATTACCAGCCCGCAAAAGGCAGAATGAATTTGATTGCCGGCATAAAAGACACTTATATTATTGATGACACTTATAATGCTTCGCCGCTTTCCATGCAGGAAGCGCTTGATACGCTTCGCGACCTTCCGGCAACGAGAAAAATCGCGGTTTTAGGAGATATGCTGGAATTGGGGAAGTATTCTATTGAAGCCCATGAAGCGATTGGCCAGTTGGTTAGTGGAATAATTGAGATTTTGGTGACAGTTGGTCCGCGGGCAAAATTCATTGCTGAGGCGGCAAAAAACAGCGGTTTGGCTGAAAATAAAATTTTAAGTTTTGATACTGCCGCGGAAGCCGGCCGGAGCGTTCAAGAGTTAATGAAAAAAGGCGATTTAGTTTTAATAAAAGCCTCAAGAGCCGTGGGACTGGAAAAGATAGTGGAAGAAGTCGCCGCTTTCGTCTAGTGGCTTAGGACACAAGCTTCTCAAGCTTGAAACACGGGTTCGATTCCCGTAAGCGGCGCACAATTCAATTAGGCACTCGACATAATCCCTGTCTTCAAATATCCTTAATATAGTGTTTCACAGCCTTATCAAAGACAAATATCTTCGAGTTGTTGCGGCCGTCAGTTTTTTGATTTTATTTTTGACTGCGGTGATTTTTTATTTAGCGCTCGGTTCAACAACCGCGCCGTTAATTATTCATTTTGACGCTTATAAAGGCATTGATTTTTTAGGCAGCCGGCTGGATGTTTTTGGAATATTATTGTCCGCTTTGGTAATAATTTTAATTAATTTATTTTTATCTAATTTTCTTTACAACAGAGAGCGCTTTCTCTCTTATATTTTTACTTTTGTAAGCTTGTTAATCAGCATCTTGATTTTAATCATAATAAGTGTTATCGTTAATGTTAATTAATATGAAATTTGCTGTCATTAAGGCCGGTGGCAAACAATACAAGGTGGCTAGCGGCGACAAAATTAAAGTAGAAAAATTAACCGCCCCAGAAGGCGAAAATTTTTTCTTTGACAAAGTTTTATTAGTGGCTCGTGAAAAAGAAATAAAAATTGGCAACCCCTATATCAGAGACGCTAAAGTTGAGGCCCAAATTTTAAAGCAGGGAAGAGAGAAAAAGAAAATTGTCTTTAGATATCGTCAAAAAACACGAGAGCAAAAGAAAAAAGGGCATCGGCAATCTTATACGGAAATTCAGATATTAGATATTAAATAGATATTTACTCTCTTCACTCGTGATATTTGCTTACCATTAATTTCTTCGTTCAATTGCCTGTCCCAATGTTTCTTCATCGGCAAACTCAATTTCTCCGCCGGTTGGTATCCCGCGGCCCAACCGGGTAATTTTTTTGGCAAAAGGTGAAAATTCCTTGGCAATCATAGAAGCATTAAGGTCGCCAAAAGTGGTGGGGTTAATGGCAATAATAATTTCTTCGGCTTGACCAAATTCTTTCTTTATCCAGTTTTTCAGGTGATTCAATCTTAATTTTTGAACACTTTCCAGAACGCCAGTTTTGGTAAGTTCGCCCAAAACTAAATATCGTCCCTTAAACTTTCTGGTCCGCTCTAAAGAAATTAAATCAGTTTCTTTTTCAACAATGGCGATGATATTTTGCCGGCGATTGGAATCGCGGCAGATATCACAGAGGCTGTCTTTATTCTGATGGACAAAGAAGCACTGAGCACAGATTTTTAAGTATTTCAAATCAGAGACCGCTTCAGCTGTCTCTTCTATTTTATTCCGGCCGCTGTTTATCAGTTTAAAAGCCAGACGGGTGGCCTGGCGAATGCCGATGCCCGGCAGGATTGAAAAAATCTCAATAAATTTTTTAATCGGCTCTGGAAGCATAACCAGTAGTATACCTCTCCTTTAAAAATATCTCAAGATTTGCTAAAATAAAAGAATGAAATTGGGAATAGTTATAGTTTTGTCAATAATTTTAATGGCGGTCTTTACTCAGGTTTATTTTATCTTAAAGGAACGCAATCAGTTGAAGACTGAACTGAATGGCTTAAGCAGCCGACTTGACTCTTTATTAAAAGAAAATAATGACCTTCAATCAGACATTGAATATTTTTCCCATCCGGAAAATTTGGAAAAAGAGCTGCGGTCAAGGTCTAATTTACGGAAACCGGATGAAGAAATGATGATAATTGTGCCATGAACAAAAAAAGGATTCTTATTTTAATATCTTCTGTCATCGTTACTGTCATAGTCATCGTTATTGTAGCTCAATTTTACCCCGTTGCCCTCGTCAACTGGCAGTTGGTTAGTTTTCAAACTTTCAAAAAAGATTCAGTTGCGGCAATTTATTATTATCAGAAGGCTTTTGAAACTTACAGTAAAAATGATATCGCCGTCATCAATTCTTCGGAGGTAAAACAAGAGATTGAACGGGCCGTGTTTGATAAATTAATTGAAAATGTTTTAATTCATCAGGAATTAAGGAAGCGGTTAAAAAATAATGAACTTGAAAGAATGGTTGAAAACAAAATTGAGGAAACCATAAAAGGAAAGAACATTGAAAAAGAAGTTAAAATCCTTTATGACTTATCCCTTGATGAATTTAAAGAAAGACTTTTAAAACCCCAGGCAGAACAGGAAATTCTCGCCAGTAGATTGCTGTTGGAGAATAAAAATTTTGATGAGTGGCTGAAAGAGGTAAAATCAAAAGCCAAAGTAATTATTTTATTGCCGAACTTTAAATGGAAAGACGGGCAGGTTATGATAAAGTAAATTTGCGGGTGTAGTATAGTGGCAATACGCAACCCCTGCCTGCCGGCAGGCAGGTTCCCAAGCCCCGTAACACAAGGAGGATAATGAGCTATAACTTGCGGGTGTAATACAATGGTAGTATATTAGCTTCCCAAGCTAAAGACGGGAGTTCGATTCTCCTCGCCCGCTCATAATGAAGCAAGAAATCCTCCTTGTGTTAACGGGGCAAGGTTAAGACGAGGGTTCGATTCCCTTCACCCGCTCAAAATAAAAAAGAAAAATCTGCTGGTTCGACCTGCCCCGTAGGGATGCGGAGCATCTCCTTCGGGGTTCTCGTATCCCGCTCATACAACAAGCTAATCTCGGATTATAACCCAATACATAATGCTTCCATTGACGGAAGCATTGATTGCACTAAGAAAATTGATTAAGATTAATATAAATGAGTAAATTTTTTGCCACCGAGGAAAATAAGAAATTAGAAGAAAAAGTTTGGCAAGAATTTTTAAATAAATTGAGACACGCTATTTCTTCTAAAAATAGCGAGGAAGTTTTGGAAACTTTATTATCTTCTTATGAGAAAAAAGAACTTGCCAGAAGATTAGCGATAATTTCGCTTTTAAATGAAGGTAAAACTTACAGAAGAATTTCCGAAATTCTTGGCGTTTCGCATCAGACCATTAGAGCAGTAAAAAAATGCGTTTTGGAAAATTCTTCCAAGTTTTATAATCCTTATCGCCGGAAAGAGAAAAAAATAAAACCGCTTCCCGGCATCTCTCTGATAGAAGATTTGGCAGAGATTTTATCAAAAGCGCCGGCCTATAAAGGCAAGGGTCGTTGGCGATTTCTTAATATGTAATGTTGCTTCCATTAATGGAAGCACCTGTTTTTAAATATGAATATCGTTTGCAGTTCCAAACATTAAAACACAACATTAAAAATATCAAGGTAAAATAGAGCAAAAGATAATTTTAAAATTTAATTTTTCTGCTGCTTCCATTGATGGAAGCAATCATAGTTTTGCGTAAATAATAAAATTGACATAATAATCAAATTATAAATCTTTAAAATTACAAATCTTATGGCAACCGATTTTTCGTCGAAAAAAGTATCTGAAATTTATTCGGAGGGATTGCCTGCCGAAGAATTAAGTTTAAGACCGGTAAACTTAAAAGTGATAGGAAACGTTAATTATAAAAAAATTCTTGATTTGGGGTGCGGTAATGGAAGATATAGCATTATTTTTGCTAAAAAAGGCGCGAAAGTTATTGGAGTAGACGTTTCGAAATATCAGCTTGAAATTGCTCATAAGATAAATTCGCATCCGAATATAAAATATATGCAGGGCGATGTATCTACGCTACCAAATATAAAAAGTGATTCTATGGATATAGTTTTTATGAATCTTTTAATTCCCGATTTAGACAATATTAAAAAACTACCCAAAGTATTTTCGGAGACAACTCGTGTCCTAAGAACCAAAGGGAGATTTATTTTTTCAATTTTACACCCCTTATATTTGTCGCCGCAACAAGATACTTGGGATAAGGCTGTCAATTTTAAAAAGAAAAATTATTTTAAGGAAGGGTCGATATATAAAGCCGAGGCAATTACCAAAAAGGGAAATAAAATGAAATTTAAAGAAACACATTTTAGTTTGGGCTTTATATCAAAATTGTTAAATGCGAATAAATTTATGATTAAAAGGATTATCGAAAGCAAGGCAGTTCCAAATAAAGGAATATATTTGCCAAAATATTTAATTATTGAATGTATAATTTGTGATAAGTAAATGAAATTTTTAAGCCATTTAAAAAACAAAGACTTAGCCAATCAAACCTGTCTTTTGCGGGTTGATTTTAATCTCACGGATGACGACCTCAAAAAACAAAAAATTCCTTTGCGAATAAAATCTGTTTTGCCGACGATTAAATTTTTAATTAAAAAGAGAGCGAAAGTGGTTATTTTGAGCCACCGTGGCCGGCCAGAAAAAGTATCAAGTATCAAGTATCAAGTATCAAATCATACATTGAAGCCGTTTGTAAAAATTATTTCAAAAATATTAAAAAACCCAGTTCATTTTATTGATTTCGATAAAAAAACAAATTTTGTAAAAACGGAGGACGTTCAAAAAATTCGTGCTTCCATTAATGGAAGCATCTTTATCTTGGAGAATTTGAGATTTTTGCCCGGGGAAGATAAAAATGATGCAAATTTAGCCAAGAGGTTAGCTGGTTTGGGAACTTTTTATGTCAATGACGCCTTTGCCTTTAGTCATAGAAAAGATGCCTCAATGGTCGCAATTACAAAATTTCTTCCTTCTTACGCCGGCTTGCTCTTGGAAAAAGAAATCAAAAATCTTTCCCGAATAATGAAAAATCCAAAAAAACTTTTAGTGATTATTTTGGGCGGCGCGAAAGTTTCCGACAAAATCGGGGTGATTAAAAACTTTCTTAAAGAAGTCAAAGGTCAAAAGTCAAAAATCAATTGTTTCTTAACTGGCGGGGGAGTGGCCAATACTTTTTTTGCCGCTCAAGGATTGCCGGTTGGCAAATCTCTTTATGAAAAAGAAATGATTCCCGCAGCCAGACAACTGCTTAAATCGCGAAAAATAATCTTGCCCGTTGACGCCGTTAGAAAAGATAAAAAAATTTTAGACATCGGACCAAAAACTGCTGAAAAATACAGTCAAATCATTAAAAAAGCCGGAACCATTATTTGGAACGGCCCGATGGGCTATATTGAAGATCCTAAATTCACCAAAGGCTCGAAAGCGATTACTGAAGCAATTCTTAAAAGCCGAGCTTTTGCGATAGTGGGCGGTGGCGAAACCACTTCGATAATTTCCAATTTCCAATTTCCAATTTCCAAGAAAAATATATTTATTTCCACTGGCGGCGGTGCGATGTTAGAATATTTAGCCGGCAAAAAACTGCCGGGGCTTGAGGCTCTAAAATAAATCGCGTCTATTTATGAACAATAAACTTAATTTTCGAGATTTTGACCTAGCTTTTATTGACACCGAAACCACCGGCCGTGGTTTTAATTGCCAGCTTATTGAAATAGCCGTTGTCCGGGTCAATAGTTTTAATTTTGCTATTTTGGAAGAATGGGAGGCGAAAATTAAACCCCGGCACTTAGAAAATGCCGAACCCGAGGCCTTGGAAATTACTCATTACAATGAAAAAGATTGGGCTGATGCTCTTGATGAGGAAACCGCCTTGAAAATTTTTTTACAGAAAGTTGAAAAAACTATCTTGGTCGGCCAGAATATCAGTTTTGATTTATTTTACATTTACAAAGCTTTGGCTGTTTATAATTTAACGCCAACCTTCTGGTATAAAAGCTTAGACACTTTTTCTTTAGCCTGGCAGAAATTAAGGAATAATTCCAATCTCCGACACCTTGGTTTAAATGAATTAATGAGTTATTTTAAAATGACTCGCGAAAGACCGCATTCGGCTTTAGACGACAGCCGAACCGCTTATAAAGTATTCTTAAAACTGATAGAATTATGAACAAAATAATTATTTACGCTGATGGGGGAGCGAGAAACAATCCCGGCCCGGCCGCCATCGGCGTGATTATAGAAGAAAAAGAATATTCCAAGTTTCTCGGCCAGACCACCAATAACGAAGCCGAATATCAGGCCGTGATTTTTGCTTTAAAAAAAGTCAAACAACTTATCGGCAAAGGAAAATGCAAAAAAACTGGAATAGAAATAAAATCCGACAGCGAACTTTTGATTAACCAGTTTAACGGAAAATATAAAATCAAAGAAAAAAATCTGGTGCCGTTTTTTATTGAAATTTGGAATCTCAAGCAGGATTTCGGAGAAGTGAAATTCAGCCAAATCTCAAGAGAAGAAAATAAAAGGGCTGATTTACTAGTTAACCGGGAACTCAACAGCCAAAACAAATTATTCTTATAAATATAGACCTTGACAAACTAAATTTATTAGATTAAAATTTTACAAAATCGGTAAGTCAGGCGATAGCCCCGACGCTATGTCGGGGAGGAAAGTCCGGACACCCATTAAAAAAGGTAGCGGCTAACAGCCGTCGGGAGCAATCCTAGAGGTGCGAACAGAGACGCTCCGACCCGAAAGGCATCGGAGAGACCCAATCCCAACGTAGAAGGTCTAACTCTGCCATAGGGATAAAAAGGCAGAGCTGAAACGGCCAAATCCTTACCGGGTGCAAGGTTGTGCCGAGCACATAACGCTTTATGTGCTCGGAATACCGCTTGAGCCTGAGAGTAATCAAAGGCCCAGATAAATTATCGCCAAATACAGAATCCGGCTTATGACTTGCCGGTTTTTTGTTAGATTTCTATTCCTATCGGGCAGTGATCAGAGCCAGCAATGTCTTTAAGAATAAAAGCGTCTTTCAATTTGGAGGTGAGGTTTTTGGAAACGAAAATATAATCAATTCGCCAGCCGAGATTTCTTTGCCGGGCATTGGCCATATATGGCCACCAAGTATAATGTCCGCCATCGGAATGAAATTTTCTGAAGGTATCAACAAATCCTAATTTTATTATGGCGTCTATCTGCTTTCTTTCTTCTAGGGTGAACATCGTATTGTTTTGATTTTGTTTCGGCCTGGCTAAATCAATTTCTTGATGAGCCACATTAAAGTCGCCGCTAAGAATTACGTTTTTGTTTTTAATTTTTCTGAGATAATTTAAAAGGCATTTATAAACCTCCAGTTTATATCCCAGATTTTCTTTTTGCCTGCCGCCATGAGGCAGATATAAATTGATAAGAGTAAAATCGGGATATTCCAAATAAAGCAACCGTCCTTCGTTATCAAATCTCTCTAATCCAAGATTCTTTTCTATTTTTAATGATTTATTTTTACTGAATACAGCCACTCCGCTATAACCTTTTTTAATGGCATAGTTGGCGTAAAATTGATAGGCGAGGGGAGTAAATAGGCTTTGCTGGTCACTCTCCTCTTGGGTTTTTATTTCCTGAAGACAAACAATATCAGCCCTGATTCTATCCAGCCATTCAGAAAAATTCTTTTTATAAACCGACCGCAGGCCGTTTACATTCCAAGAGAGGATTTTCATAAACCGAATTTATTTTAATTCTCCCTTCATCCAATTAATATAATCTTTGCTTATGCCTTTTATTTCAATAAATCCAATAAAAGGAAGTTTGTCGCTGTGAAGTTTTTTTATTTCTTTGACCGCAGAATTATACTTATTTTTAAAGGTTTCAAGAATCAAAGTGGCGCCTTTACTTGTTTCAATTTTTCCGCTTTCCGGCGGCCAATAATAAGAAGCGAGAAGGCGGGGGATAATATCAAAACAAGAAGCCAGTCGCTTTTTCAATATTTCTTTGCCGATTAATCTGGCCTCTTTTAAACTATTACAATTGACTAAAATCCAAATTACTTTATTCATATCTCTATTTTACCCCTTCGCCAAACTCAGGGCAAGCAAAAAATCGCCTTTTTGGCGAAAAATAAAAAAATCCCTTGACGCTACTCTGGTAATCGCCAGAGAGGGGATCTTACGGGAGAAATTAAGCTTTCTCCAAGCTTCGAAGTTTACTTGTCCTTGTTCATCTCCTTGTGCATCCGTTTAAACTCCTTCATTGAGGTATTTAGAGGTAGATCCGTTATAATA
>Ga0100381_1003072_pt1 | contig 14576 bp, 9 predicted proteins | sample CryGeymeta201505_FD_80416 | JGI IMG/M metagenome (GOLD analysis project Ga0100381, IMG submission 80416) | Groundwater microbial communities from Crystal Geyser aquifers in Utah, USA - Crystal Geyser metaG 2015-05 | ecosystem: Environmental > Aquatic > Deep subsurface > Groundwater | place: USA...
CACTTCTTCAAGCAACAGTCCATGCTCGTCTGCGAGTCGTTGGGCATACCCATGCAATTCCAGAATCAACGGGAAACGCAAAAGCGGCTCACCACCCGCATACTTCAGTTTCACCTGCTTGAAGCCATTGGCAAGCGCCGAGCGGAAGGTGGCATCAATCGCGGCGCGGCCTGTTTCGGGCGACATATCTTCGCGGACGTGGGGCAGGTAGCAGTAGTCACAGCGCAGGTTGCAGCGGTCCGTGAGGTGGAGCCAGGAGGTGAGGATAGGGGCGGTGTTTGAAATCGAGGCCATTTTCTGGGTTACTGGAGCGATTAATCCCAGTGATGCAAATTTCTCCACATTAGGGATTGTCTCAGTTCTTCGCTCTAAAATGCCATACAGGGGGTGAGGTGTGTCAAAGGCATGCAGTGTCGAATTCGTCTCATTATCTAGTAGTATCGCGCCCCTATTGCAGTCCGGGATAAACAGGATTCGATGATAATCACCTATAGGAATTTCTAGCATATCCTTCGGTCTTTTCCATAAACCAGCAAAAGAAATCGAAGACATTGGCAAGAAAACGTCTGATGAACAGGCGCAATCAGAATCAAATCTTCCTGAACAAGCACAATCCTGTTCAGGGGTCGGTTCGTATTTGCTCAGGAGAATTTTCCGCGTTTTCAATATCGTTTCCGCATGAGTGAAATGAGTTATGACAAACAAACAGACATTATCATTCTATCGCCCTGTACACTCACAGGTTCAAATCCGCGATTCTCGAACACGTGGATCGCTATGGAGTTCCCGAGTGAAACCGTAAGACCCACCTTTTTCAAACCCAACATGTTGGCCCATTCCAGAGACCGCATGACCAATTCAGAACCGATCCCCTGATTTCTGTACTGCGGTAGCAACCCAATTCCAAACTCCGCGTCAGAGGGCCGCGGTTCACAAGCCGCAGGAAAGGAACGACACCATCCTACCACTTCGTTCTTCGACTCTGCGACAAGGAGACTGTGGTAATGACAATCATCGCTTTCCAACGCATGAAGCCAAGATGGATTGGGAATAAACTTTCGAGTTGACATCCAAGGAGTATCAGCACAAACCTGATCGATGGTCTCAAACAACTGCGCGGAATCCTTGACGGTGTAGGGACGTAATGAGATCATGGAACAACACCAAGTCGGTCTTGCAGAAACTGTTGAAACGACCTTTCTGTCTCTTCAATTTGATACTCGCGATGGGTTTGCTCCATGCTTTTCGTAACCCATTTCATCTCCTTGATATTGAGCTCGTGTAAACAATCATACGCTTGCTCCCGCCCCTTCGAGAAATCGCGGAAATCCTTTCCATATAGACTATTGTAGGCCATGGAAAGAGTCCAGTCGTGCGCTGCCTGCCGTAGCTTTTTCTCCGCTTCAACTTTGTTTGTTCTATTGGCTTGCCGATACGCGTCGAAATGGATCATGCCCAAGAGGATGTTTGCCTTACCTAATTGAACCCAATTCCATGAGGTTGGCGGTTTACTTTTATCCACACCATGTTTCGTTGTGTATAGATGCTCATCCTCAAAGCGGGGTTTCACTACATTTTTCAGAAATGCTTCCGCTGTTTGATGCTCTCCAACATAGTAATACAGCCAGGCCTTGTTCACGAGCGCGTCTATGGCACGATATTCATATCCCCATTTATCGGCAATTGCTACTGCTGCGTCATAGGCTTTCAAACTCCTTTTCGCTACCTCTGTGTGTTCAGAAGCATTCTCCGGCAAATGTCGCGCCAATTCCCTGTACACGCAACCAACCTCGATATAGGCTTCTACCAAGCGAAGCGGCTGTTTTTTTCCAGCGAAGATCTCAACTGCCTCCTCCGCATACCGCCGGGCATCATCCAGGTATTCAATGGACTGTATATGTGTCAGCAGTCCCACATTCGTGGTCCGCCGCAAGGCTTCCGCGTATGCCAGACAGGCCAGCCCGATTCCGCTTACATCTTCTATCTCGCGAAAGATCCGTAATGCTTGCTCACAACGGAAACGTGCTTTTTCAGGGCTGCCTTCTCGCGTTTCAATCAGCCCAAGCGTGTTCAGGCTCAGACCTATCAAGTAGCGCCTGCCCAACTGTCGTCTCATTTGCAGCGCATCATTGCAGTGATCCAGCGCAACCTTGAAGTCCCCCGCTTCCGCTTCGGCCCAGGCGAGATTATTCAGGGTGTTCGAGTGCTCTGATTCAAGTTTCAACTCGCGCCACAACGGCACCGCCTCCAAGTACTTTCCTACCGCCTTCTTGAACTCGCCCTGTGTGCGGTAGAGATAACCCTGCATGGAGATGGCATATGCTTTGAGGAAACTGACCCGCCACTTATCCAGGCTGGTTTCAGAAGGCAATTTACCCACTTTCCCCAAAATCTCATCCAGCAGGTTCCATGCCCTCTTATGGTCCTTGCCTGTGTAAGCCAAGATCCAGTTCTCCCAGATCTTCAGGTTCAAATCCGCGTAACTTCCGGGCTGCAACAACTCCGGACAGGTTTCGCGGAAGTGTGCCATCTGCCTTTCGGCTACATCATATTTCTCATCCGCCAAGCTGACCTGGACCCAGCGTGTTCCCATGTCCGCTTCGATATCTTGCAGGGTCAGCCCCTGCGGCAAGTCGAGGTTGTTTTTCTGGATCATCTTCACAAACAGGAGCAATTCATCCCGCAGCAGGAGGAAGAACTCGAGATCGCGACCTTGAAAGGCTTCCTCCGCGTATTGCAAGTAAAGCTCAAATCCCACTAGCGGATCGCTCCGCAACTTGTAATACACTTGCTCTACCTGGTAGCTGTGCAATCTAGCGCGTCCTTTGCGGATCTTTTCCTCTTCTGGCACAGTACTTCTCTTCCCGGGTTTGGCAAGCCTCTCTGCAGTGATCTCTCCCAGAAGCTGGAATTCCTGCTCCATGGTTTTGATTTTCCAGCGCGTCTGTCGCAGTTTCCATTCATAAAAATCGTTGACGTATGTGCTCTTGTTGGCTCGATAAGATGTTGCTGTTTTAGCATTATGAGCCCTTTCCATAAGAGCATACATTTCATCCTGAAGAAAGACCAAATCATCTGCCGAACGGATCTTTACAAAGGACAGCCGTTTCTCAGGCTCCCGTAAGGACAGGATGCTCTTCTCCGCATTGCTAACATCCTCTTCCTCTGGCTGGTCGCGTTTCAATATCCAGGCCAACGATTCCGCCCCCATTCCTTTTGGGGTCAATGACAACGCTTCCACTACCTGGTCTAATGGCCGCCAGCACTCCTCAATCGCTTCCACAATCAGATCTCGCAATTCTTCACGGAAGGCATCAGGATCTCTTCGCTCCAATGAAGGAATCTCCCGCGCAATCGCCAGATAATCTATCAACAAAGCAAGTTGAAACGGCTCACCTTTTGTCAGGTAGTGCAAGTCTTGCCGCGTTTTCTTCGGAATGCTCTCGATCCGCTTCGCGCTCTGAGGGTTTTCACGGCGCGCTGCCTCCGCCACCACATCAAAATATTCCAGTGTTTCTTTCTCGCTGAATCCCGAGAGTTCATACTCGATAATTTTGGCGCGGGTCTTCTTCAATTCCTCTGACAGTTGCGGCGTCTCGGGCCGCCCTGCGATCAGTACAACGACATTCCGTGTCTGGTTAACGAGATCCTGAGTCAGCCAACGCGCCACGCCAAGAGGTTTATCCGCCAACCCAAGAGCTTCCTGCACGCGGTCGGTTTCATACGTCAACACCTCGGCGGTATCGAACACCAAGATGACTTTTTCATACACTTTCCCCAATTCATTTAGACCTCTCAGGAAGGCTTCGATCATCTCACCACGCAAACCTTGGATAGGTTGCGTCTCTCCCCTCTCGAACTTCATGTGCGTCAATTCATCTCGTTTCTTGCGATACTGCTTGAAGAACCTCTGCCCCAGATCCAGTGCATCCACGATCTCAGCGATCAGGCCCTCCTCGCTGTGCGTATGGGTGTGATATAGGTCAATCAAATGGCGGACGATCAGGATTTTCGCTGTTTCCTTGGACTTGGATTTGTTCTGCTTACCCCAGCGTTTGACCATCTCCTCGAGTAGGCGCGTCTTGCCCATGCCGCCCCATCCGGTAATATAGATCACATGCGTTCGGCTACTTTTCGCCTCGATTGCCCTGCCAATAAGACCCAGAATTTCACTCCGCCCGACCAGTTCGGGCGTAGCGCGGGCACTGGCGTATTCCATCCCATATTCCTGTGTTTGTGTTTTCATAGCTCGATCTCCACCTCAACATCATCGCATGTGCATCCAGCCGATTTCAGACACTGCCAGTGGTGGTTGGCCACAATGTGAAGTTGCGAATTGATTGTATCTCCCCAATATTTATACATCTTATACGCTGTGCAATGTAATTTCCTCCACAGTTCTGGATCGCGCATCTGCAGTTCTCGTTCGAAGAGAGCACGCGTTGGCTCGTCCATGACCCAACCTTTCTTCTCTCTGCTCCAATTTATCAAACCGCCCGGACCAACTTGAACTTCTTGGAGTTCACGAAATACATCATTTAGTCTAGCCTCATCCCACTCTTCGCCAAGTGCAGGATGATTCCTAGCTATTGGGACAACATCCTCTGGGAAAAACACCTGTAAAATACAAATTATTTCGATTATCGGGTGAAAACGGTTTTCGATACCATCTTTCACATCTGCAAGCATGGATTGAACGGCAGGAAGCTCAGGAATATCTGGAGGATCGCCTACTGCATACTCAACCAGTTTTATAGTGTTTCCCGGAATCCCATTGCTTAGCTCCATGACCTTACCAGCCAAATTTGCTACTCCGGGCCCCAGAGTCTCCAATTGCTTGCGCGTGGTTATTTCATTAAAAGTGGAAAGGTGAAAAGTATTCCTCAAACTTGGACGCAATGCAAAATCATTCAACATAGATGGAGATGATCTCCCTGCAGTAACCAAGACAAGATGCCCATTATCATGCACCAGTCTTCTAAACAATTGATCTTCAACGCCTTGTAATTGTGCCCGGTTGAGCATGTTGATTTCGTCAAAAAACAATACAGTGATGCATCTTTCTGCATATCTGTTTATCTTGAGGGTAAGATCTGCGCCATACCGGGATTGGCTCTTTCCATTTATTATTTGAGTTGGAATTTTCAAACAACCACTAAACTCCTTGTCAACTGCTATTAAGAAATTTTCAACAAATTCTCCGCGTTTTTTTGTGAGCGCATCAAGTTTCACAAATATTGGAGCACATTGTTCAACATCGCGAGTATCGCGATAACACTTTTCAAGCAGCCAACTTTTTCCTATGTCAGAGGGTCCAATAAAATGGATGACCCGTTCGTGCGGCGCAAAGGGTTCTCCTCTTGCCAATCGGGAAACTTTGTCCATAACTAGGTCAAGCTCTTTTTCGCGGTTAACGAATTTCTTAGGATCGAACTCAGACATCGGAAACGCTCCCCGTGACAGTGCAGGTGGCGGCGAGTTTTGTCCGGCCGCCAACAGTAGATACCACCCGGCGGAAGCCGGTTTAGGCAAATCTTACTTTCGCAGAATACTCTCTGCGAATCCATTCGCGCACTGCTTTCAAATTCTGGGGAGAAAGTTTCTCACGTACCTGCTTCTCTTGGGCGTGGTTCGTAAACAACCAATTGACCGCTCTGATCAGGCTGCGCGGGCTTGACTTCCCATGCCGGCGCAAATCCGCGACCAATATTTCTTCCACTGAACGTCCAGAGGCTCGCAGGGCACGGTCACTGACAGCCGCGAGGCTATCGAACTTTCCGCCGCTAGCTTCCTGCAGTCGTCGTCGGATGACTTCGCTGAGTGCATCTACATCCCACTTAATAATAATCACTTTACTCTTTGAAGTCAATAGGCGAAACGCTGGCATTCTTGTTACGAAGGGCCGTATTTCTATTGGCAGGAAGTATTTAGCATAAATGCGCTTTTGTGTCCATGGCAAGGTATTGTTCAACAGCCAAGATACAGATAGAACCGCGTTCTCGGGGTTGTCTGCCGTTTCAGGGAACGCATCCACGCCATCAATCAAGATGTACATGGCTTCGTATTTCAATTGGTTCAGAATCAAATCGAACAGCAAATCAAGTCGTTTTTCTTCATCCGGTTTTGTTGCATGAGGGATATAGTGGCTTAGTTTCTTGCGAAGATAAAGGATATCGTCCCTGCCTGGCGGATTCGGAAGTGAGCGGGCAGTGGGATCAAAAGCAGTGAGGATGGGCTCTAGATTACCTGCATCTTTCAGTTGGTCAAGATAAAAGGATATCGGGAAATCCAGGTCCCAGGACACAGTCTGTAAAAAACTCGTCTTGAGACTCGCATCCATTTCGTCAAGCGCGTAGGGGTAATAGGCTAAATGCAGAAATAACTCCCGGGCGGCATAACGCAACAGATCGTTCTTCTGACGAAGCACTGACTCTTTTGCATTCTCATGCGGGTCGCCAGGACGCGTTGGCCTGTAGACGATGGGGAAGATCCTGCGTCCGTTACGGCCGGCGCGACACTCACGCGCCAAGCGGACGCGAAACGCCGTCTTGCCCCCACCAGCAGGCGCAAACACAAAGGAGGGCTGATCGCCGTTTACTTTGTCAAACTGGTTATGATCGATCAAGTAAAAGGGAATCAGGGGATCTTCGCCGGCGTCAATATATCCAAAGGGATTTAGGTTCAATCCCACTTGGGAGAACCATTTTTTCAATCTGTCCTCCTGCGGATCGAGTGATTCAAGTTTTGGCACCATGACTCCAAGAATATAATCGAACGATGCCACAGGGAAATCGTCTTTTTGTTCGAGCGCATATTCTTCTCTAGACAACAACGATACAACCATGACCACTTCCTAAATCGGTTTCCCTGAGGCGGATTTTCCTTCCAAATGGAAGGAACACAGAGAAATCCTATCAAACTAATCCATTGCCAACCTTATATCAATCTTTCTTCCATCTGACAGAAAACTGACAAAGATCACTCATCCTCACTAAATGCTTGTAAGGACAGACGATAGCCTATATCCTTCTTGGTTGTAAGAAAAACAGGATCTTTCGGCAATGGTTCAATTGACTTTCGCAGACGGTGGATCGCAGTGTTGACTAGATCTTCATATTGGAATACATCGTCGGAAGTGGTTTCCCGCCCCTCACCTTGGGCAACAAAGGGAAGGTAACCCCTGTTGTAAATTTCGCGCTTGGAACAATAGCGACCCTCGTTTTTATGGAGATACGAGAAGATCGCCAGTTCTTCCTGTGATAGTATTTTTGGGGAATTCATGCCTACTGTGACCCGACTCGATTCTGGGTCAAATCGGAGGTGCAGAGAGGAACGCTTGCGAGCCGCGACCCATTCCTTTTTATTCAGCCGGCGCAATCCCTCCGCCGCGTAGATTTCCCAAACAGTTGCAAATATCGGACGGAAAAACTCGAGCCAGCCGCGAGGCGAGAGTCCGCCGCATGCCTTGAGCCAGGCGAACAACTCCTCGGCCGGATGGATCTGGTCTGCCCGAACCCGGTCATCGTCCAGAGCGAGCCGCAGGCGCTTCTCAATCACGCTGCGGAGCTGATTTTCATCCCAGGAAATTCGCGAGGGGGTTGCACGTTCTTTGAGTATGGCAGAGGTGGCGGCAAATTCCCGTTCCAATTCCATCGGCAGAAGCATTTTGAAGTGGAAATTACCGATCTCAAAGAGCGACAGTGTAGACAAGATGGACCGGAATATATTGACTGCGGTTTGTCGCTGGATCTCGGAACTCCAATCCAGACCATCCACAATAATCCAGATGCCGGAGGGATAACCAACATGTTTCATGCTTTTGGTCAACTCCACCGCCAGGGTTTCCAGCCTCGTAGCTGGACTCACCAGGCTGGTCTTTGGCGAAGGGACCTTATGCGCAAGAAACTCCTGATCCTCCGACGAGGCAAAGCGATGGAGATACTCTGCCAGGAAGTCGAATTTCCGATCATCCTTGGCGCGCTTCTTGAAATCATTGGGGAGTTCCTCAAGGATCTGACGCGCACAGATGGAAAGGATGCTGGAAAACTGAGCCATCGCCAGTTCCATGCTAGGCGACTGAGGGTTAAGGGTAAGATCGGGCGTCCAACGGACAGGCAGGCACTTCAATTGGTTCCGTGCGTAATGCTCCAGCGCGCGAGCAATGGCTGTTTTACCAGTCCCAGGCCTGGCGTAGAGGATATTGGAATGCGGCCCTTTGAAGAAATCAAACTCCGGCGGTGCGACAAAGGCATGTTGAACCAGCCAGGGCTCTGCCTCGGCAGTTTTGGTCATAAAAATGGATAGGCCTTTATTGTTCGTCATGGTGTTATGCTAATTGTACAACATGAACTGTTCCATAAATCATTGGATGAAGTAGCTTTAAATCATGTCCATGCTTTTTTCATGACTCGATCGTCACCTCAACATCATCACATGTAAATCCAGCAGATTGCAGGCGCTTCCAGTGGTATTTGGCCTTTTCTTTATATAGTTGCGAGTTGTATTCATCTCCCCACTGCTTGTACATCTGATATGCCGTGCAATGCAATTTCCTCCACAACTCTGAATCGCGCATTTGGAGTTCTCGCTCGAAGAGGGCTCGTGCCGACTCATCCATTACCCAACTCTTCTTTTCCCTATCCCAATTGAACAGGTCACCCGGGCCAATCTGGATTTGCTTGAGTTCTGTTAATGCTGCTCTGATTCTGACTTCATCCAACTGTCCAGGAAGCAGAGGATGAGTTTCAAACAATGGAACTAGATCTTCAGGATACCAAGTTCTCAAGATGCTAATTGTCTCTATCAAAGGATGAAAGCGTTTGTCAATTTCCTCTTTCATATTCGCAAGCAGGGATTGAACCGCGTGTAATTCATCTGAAATACTTGGAGGTTCATCGACCGCGTACCCAACCAATTTTGTATTGTTACCCGGAACGCCGCCTCCGAGCGCCTGGACCTTGGCAGCCAAATTTGCTGATCCGTGTCTGAGAACTTCCAATTGCTCGCCGGTAGTCTTGGCATCAAATACGGGAAGCAAGAATGTATTCTTGGAGTTTGAACGCAGATTAAACGTATTTAACATTGGAGGAGTTCTGCCTGCTGTGATCAACACTACACGCTTGTTGTCCTGGAGTAGTATTTCTAAAAGGTGTTCCTCGATCTTTTGCAAGTCCATCTTTTCAACAACACCTATTTCATCCAGCAAAAAAACCGGTACCTTTTCTACCGCGCTCAAATTAATGGCTCGCACAATCATTGAAGAGTACGATTTCAGCGTTCCCGATGGTTCTTCCAGGATCATATTGGCTGTAATCTTCTGGAAATCGCAAAATTCTTGATACACCTTTACAAGAAACTCATCAACAAGTTCCTTGCTGTTGCTTTTGAGTGTCTCCATTTTTATCAGAATAGGGATACATGCCGGCTCCTTGGTAAGAATTGCATAGATTTTCTCGAGTAAACAACTCTTCCCGATCCCGGAAGGACCAATAAAGTGAATAACCCGTTCATGCGGCGCAAGGGGAGCCCCCTTTGATAATAGGGAGACTTTATCCTTCACTGCTGCAAGTTCTTTTTCGCGATTTACGAATTTTTCAGGATCGCATGAAGACATGGTTCACTTCTTTTCTACGAGACTGAGCCGCACTTGCTTGAAATCGCTTTTGTTCAACGTTTTTTCCTCTTGTTGAACATGCTCGTCCACGTAATCCGTCAAGTGAAGGAGTAATTTCATTAAACGGCGCGGCGATTGGTTCGCCGCATTCACAATCATCCCGACCGGATCATCGACACTTTTATCCCAAAGGGTGTTGAACTTCTCTTTCATCTTTTTTTCAACCAACTCGCTCAACTGGGCTTTGCTCCATGTCAGGTCGCTTGCGCAACGGATGCCGCCAAGATCACCCAACACCTGTTGCTTTGTCCACAAGGGAGCAAAAATCTTTATGAAAACATTTTGCCTTGCCAGATGGTCAGCAAGACCTGCCATTTCCCTGATCTTGTTGACGACCTCCTCGTGAGAGGAGGAGCTGCGAATATCCCATAAGAAATAAATCTGATCGAATGTGTCCGGGCGCGCCAAATAGAGGTAATTCAGCATTTCATCTTTGGTCATTTTCATTTTGGTTTGGGAGTTTTTGGTTTTGAACTCCTTGATGTGGTCAAGTACTTGCTGAATATCACTGGAAGCATTGTTGAACGGCGAACTGTATAAGTTTAGGCGCAACACTTCCACGCCTTGAGCCTGCCAGAACATTAATCTCCCCATTGCAGCCTTCCGAGCGTCAGATGAAGAAATAAATTTACGAGGATTATCAGCAATAAAGCTGATCAGCGCACGGGCGATTGTCTCAACCATCCAGTGCCTCAAATCCATGCCGGATTCAAACGGTGCATAAACAGGGAAGATCTCTGTTCTGGTTTGTTTTTGGTGCTGGTTTGCCAGCCACAAAGCAGAAGCCGTTTTTCCCATGCCCTCTTCGCCAAAAACAATTACCGAAGAAGACCCATTAATTTGTCTGAAGACAGGATGTTCGACAGCAGGTTCCCTTAACGTTACATCCAATTCAGCATACTCGGAACCCAGTGAGAAATTTGGATCCGCAGATTCGATGAAGTGTCCAAACAGCCATCGTTGAACCTTGTCTGTTAATTTTCTTTCCTTGCCCGACCACAGTTTCCTCCAATAAACATCCTGAATCAGAAGGTCGTTGATCTTTTCCGCGGCATCTAGTGCATCTTGGTTTTCCTCCTGACCATTCTTCAACTGATTAATAAGATCGTCAATGACATGATGTATATTTGCATCTCGAAGTAATTGGCCATCATTTATGGGCGCAAGAACATCGTAAATCACACGGAGATTTGCCATTGAACTTGTAAAATCATGGATCAACCTGGTAACAACCGGCTTTAATTCCGGCCAGCGCTTATATACAGTTTGCAGGCATCGTGCATCATCCAATGTAAGCACCTGGCGTTTGGGATCATCTGAGCAAGCCAAGTTGCAAAATCGAGCAAGGGATTTTGACTGCTTAAATTGATCCTCTTGATCGGTCACATTTTCATTGCTGAATTTTTGACAAAGACCAGCTAAAACACCTCCAGCCTGCTCAGCCTCAAAATTGTCATGATTCTTAAGAGCCGCCAAGATAATCTGATGCAATCTGCGTTCCCAGCCATATTCATCCACGAGCTGTTTGTAAATGGAGTACTCAGAACCTTCCCGAAGATCCTGATCCATATTGGCGAAACGGCCCAACGTCACCAGCAGATTTTTATCCAATTGATCACGAAATTCATTCTCCCTTTTCTGACGCGACTCGCGAGCATTATCCCTCTGAAGCTTTACATACTGAAACATCAAAGCGCCTGCTCCTGACAGAAAGCCGGTCACAAGGAGAATAAGCGGGCTCCGATCATTGAATGTATTGTTAACCAACCCTCTTGCAGACATCCAAGGAACTGATTCAATTCCTATCGGGAAATTCTCCGGTGAGTCCAATGAACTAGACTGAACACTTACAGATTGCGTTTTGATTTGCCGAAAATCCCATATAGCCTGCGAATTGATTACTCCCAAGGTGAACTCCTGTGGATTGGTCATTTTCTCGGGCTCTTCGATGGTTATGATTGCGATTTCCTTCCCAGCTTGATCTACGGGTTGGATCAGGGTTAAGCCAGTTGGTAACTGGATTTGGAACTCAATCTCCCCCAGCTTTGCGCTACCGGAAATAGTCAACGTAATATTGACCGGATCGCTACTGCCGAGGGCAATGTTAGGATATTCTACCTGCAAAAACTGACCGTTTGTCAATTTCTGCGGCTCAGTTTTTATAGAATATACCCTCAGCGCAACAGACAAGGAGATTAGCGACCACACCAACAGGCTGAAGAAGGCTACAATCGCAGTAAAAATGGTTATTGAAAGAAATGCATATTCCACCAACTGAAGGCAGCCTTTGTGTGGCTCTTGGTTTTGACTCTTTTTTCTTTTTTGAAACATCCTCTTCCAACCGTGGTTCGACATGGCATGCACCTCACCTATCAGGGTATGAGTGGGTAGCAGGTTCCCAAAGTGCGAAAATCCTAATATTTCGCTTATTATACAATCCAATCACAAAATTGGCACGCGATTGATGCCGGGAAAATCTACTGCCAGTATGTCAGATTTGTGTCAGATAGCGGAAAGGAACTCCTAATTCAGATGTTGGCCTCACTGATGTATTCACATGTAAACTATGAACAATTCAAACCCAAAAAGAAAGAAGGTGATGCTCATTACAAACGACTGAACTGAGTTTTCTGCATCCCAACAAAATATTGCACTCAGATGATTGTAATTGTAAAGGAAAGGAGACGACGGTATCATACAAGGACAATAAAATAAAGGATTGTCTCAGGCAAAAGTGAAATTATGAGAGGATGTCGCCTCAGGTGACTGGTGCCTCAAACAAAATAAAAAATCTGCCACGTAGTTCAATCCTTTCAAAGTAGACACAGATGGATTCTTTATCCATCTGTGTCTTTTTTTAGATACTTCTGAAAACTCTGGAAAAGTCTGAACCACTAGAGAAACCCCAATCTGAGAGTCTGCTAGGGGCAGCGAGTTTTCCGTAGTTTTCAGGATACTTATATGCCGGGCAATAAACCCTTTGCAAGTCTGTTAATTTTCGCGTCAGATTACAGTAATCGGAATACATGTTTCCGTTAGCAATGAACAAGAAGAAAACAATCCTGCCGCGTGCTAGGCGCTGGTTTACAAAGCAATAACGGCGCGAAAATAAGCGCAGATTTCAAATGACCCGTCCAATGAAAGGAGACGATCCGATGACCACAAAATTTCTAATCACCGCACTGGTAGCAGGGCTATTGATAGGGCTTGCGTTTGCTGGCACTGATCTGCTCAATCCTCGCACAGCAGCCGCTAAAGCCAACCGCATGAATATCGACGCTCAACACCAGCAGGCAATGTACGAACTTGAGGAGCGCCTATCCACTGCCCAGACTGAAGCAGAAGTAAAAGAGATTCAGCGACAAGAAGCCCTGCTTGACGCGCAGTACCAGCATGACATTCAGGCGTTGAGCCAGGATCTGGCGCACCAGGATCTTGCATTCAGAACATGGATGACCGTGTTCACGATCTTCGCAGGTGCAATTGCCTCACACTCTTCATCAGCGTGACTACCTGGATGGGTTCGAGAGCCTGGGCTTATATCCAATCCATTCCGCAGAAGGAAGAACGTATGCCAAAATTCATTCCTCCAATTGAAAAGAAGATTCCGAACCTACCTGAACGCGAATCCTATGAGCCACTCGACCAGATGCAAATTCTATTTGCAAACCGGCTCAATGAACGACTGCAGGAAATTGCGGTTGAACGAGAAGGGCGAAAAGAAGCGGAACTGCTGGCAAAGCGCATTCAATACATCTTGAGACCTGCGAGAATGAGCAGTGAAGAATACAACAAGCTTCCGCTAGCCCATTGATCGAGTCTAACGAGACAGGACTATGGTTCACATCGTAGCCCCAACCTGCCTCGATGACATGAAACTAACAACAGCCGATCGAACGTTGAAAGAAAGGAGGTCCCAAAAGACGACAACCTTGCTTGAATGTGGCCAAGTGGCAGCCGTCAAATTGCTCTCCAATCATCTATAGGAGGTGATCGCACACTACTCAAAAGGCCTGCTTCACGCAGGCCTTTTTGTCTTTCTACATCCTCACCACCCCCGGCCTCCCCCCCACCTCCTCGATCACCTCATTCAACTCCTCATCGGACAACCTCCTCCCCTTCCCAGCGTACGCGGTCAGCGCCTCCCAATCTCCTCCAGGCATCCTCTCACAACCCAGCCTTCCTCAACTCATCCTGCAGCGCGGGCAGGTTGCGATGGCGCTCACGCAAGTCGGCGATGGTTTTCTTCCACTCATCACTTCTCTTTATGTTGCTGAACAGATCACGGACGCGGCGCAAATATCCAGCCGCTGCGGCGTAGTTCTTCCGACCCTGCTGTGCAATCAATTTCTCAGCAACGTCAAGGTAGACAGGGATGGCTTTCTCAGGGCGATGCTTATCGGACGCCTGCGCAACATGCAGGCGCAGATTCTCCCAACCCCAGGCTGGCTTGGGCGTTCTGACATTTTCCGCCACGGCCCAGGCCGCGTCCCATTCCTTATCGTGCAAGTAGATGTCGGCCAGCAGCATGAGGTGAGAGCCTTTTTCGAGTCCGGCAAGCAAGCGCGGGCGCAGCGCCTCCCATTGCTTGAGTTTCTTCGCCAGTTGCTCCAGCGTCTCGAAAAGTTCCATGCCCGGCTCGGTCTGCCAGCGCGTCAACTGAAGTTCCAGCGCGCCGGCCGTGTCGCCGCGCCTGGCGTACTCCTCGGCCACCCATTCAGCCAGCCGCAGGTCTTTATCGGGAAGCCCGGCTTTGGCGAATGCCAGCGCGTCGTCTTTGCGACCGGCGGCATAAAGGGCTTGCGCAGCTTGCAGACGCTCCCAGCCGCTCACGGTGAGATGCTTTTGGGCAACTTCCAGGGCCTCGTCCAGGCGGCCCAACTGGATAAGTTTATCGAACACC
>Ga0100381_1003079_pt1 | contig 14559 bp, 23 predicted proteins | sample CryGeymeta201505_FD_80416 | JGI IMG/M metagenome (GOLD analysis project Ga0100381, IMG submission 80416) | Groundwater microbial communities from Crystal Geyser aquifers in Utah, USA - Crystal Geyser metaG 2015-05 | ecosystem: Environmental > Aquatic > Deep subsurface > Groundwater | place: USA...
ACCCATATGTGCAGACCTCTGCCGCCTGAAAAGACGTACATCAGCTGGTGAAAATCAAAGTCTTAAGCCAGACATTTTTCTATGATTTATACAGCTATGACCAGCAATCTCCAGCATTTGAGACACACCTTTTTGCCCACACAGCAAGTACGAACATCGTCGTAGTCGTTCATATCAAAATCAAATATGAACTCCCGCTCAACTGGTTTGGCTGTTGATTCTTTCTCAGGCTTACGGTCCCAGATAGCTCCTGCATCTACTTTGAGAGGGGTGCGTTTTTGGCGGTCAATCATTCGGTCTTTCATATCTTGGGCATCTTTGAAGGTCACATATCGCTCCACAACTGAGCCCTAGTACTCGAAGGAAAGTTCTCTTTGGAGGAGGTTGGAGGTTTTATTGCGGGTGAGCCAGTTGGTGAGAGTAGCGAAAGGGTAGAGGTAGTTGTAGTACTGTTTGAGTTATTACTCTGCCATTGGAGGGAAAATTATATAATTGGCGAACATTTTATTCAGAAATATGTCATTTCACACGATAGATTCTAGACACACATAAATCATAGCATTCTTTTAATTTCATCCATGCTGAGGACCAACTTGTTCTTCTTCCATCTATTCCTCTAAGTCTCTTGCTGACGACTGACTGAGGCATTTCTAATGTTTTGAGTTTTCTTCTTGACCTCGTGCCTGACCATAGCTTATTCCTATCTGTCCAAATCATATTTCTTTCTTGGAGCCTCTTCATCTAGATAGACACCCAATTATTCAGCATCCATTAAATCATGCTTCCTGCTCTGTTCATCTTTTGTCTCCTGGTTGCGTCTGATCCAGTCAAATTAGGTGACTCTTTCAGCCAGCTCATGATAGGTGTGCCCATTTGGCTGATATTTTGCTACTTTTCGGTCTGGTGTGGATTCGTTGATGATATCGTTGATTTCGGCCCATCTGTTGGCTTATTTTTTGTCTATTATGATTAGTGCCTATCCTGTGCGATTGGCTCTGGCTGTACGACCAGCTCTGTGCACATAAGTGTCACCGTTAACAGGCACACCCATTTGAATCACATGACTGATGTTGAAGTCCAGCCCTCGAGCTGCCACATCAGTAGCAATAAGGATATTACACAGTGATGATTTTTTGAATTTCTCCAACTTCTTTAATCGTTGTTTTTGCTGCATATGAGAATGCAAACTCACAGTTTCAATGGCAAAGGATTCGACAAAAAACTGAATTCTTTTGCAAGCCTTGATAGTGTTTGAAAATATGATGGCCTTGCTACCTTTTGGCAGTTACTTGAGATAGCTGATGATGTAGCTCATCCTCTAAATGTCACCTTCTGTAAAAGCTACAACTTATTTAAGACCTGAGGGGAGGAATAATAAAGAGCTGAGGTCGATGATCTTCGGTTTATCTGAAAATTTGGCTCGAGAGATGAGCGCTTTTAATTTAGGAAGTGTTTCTTCTAGACCCTTTTATTACTCTTTCTATTATTTATGGTACCCTTTTTCCTTGTTCATAATAGCACGCTCTTTTTCTTTTCTTTTCTGCTTTCTATCTTTTTTCTTCTGACCCCACTCCTCCTCCGTTCTGTTTTTCTTTATGAAGTACTTGGATCCCTTGAACTATCTGGTGAGCGTGGCACTGACAAAGAAAATTCTTCGCTTCAGCTTTCCCAGAAATATTAAATCCTGAGCTGACAACTCCTCTTTTGTTATTTATTCCTTCTTGTTACCTTTATGTCCCTTTTTTTGTACTTTTTTATTGGATGAGGGCTACTCAATTTTAGGTTGGAGTTGAGGATCAGCGTATGTGAACATGTCGGCGGGTACCTCAAAAAGTTGTTAGGTTGCAATTGCATTCATGTTGAGATTCAATTTGATTTTTTTCCCATTTTACATCACATAAAATTGTTCAGTTTTCTTCTCATTTTTCTCATCGATCATCTTGTTGACATCTTCATAGTCGTCCTCAAAGAACTCCTTCTTGGTTGGCTCGAAAATATGCTCCAGAATTTCGTCTATTTCTTTGAAATGACCCATCTCGATCATTCTATCAGCCTCGTCGACTACCAAGTACTTCAGATTGGAAAAATTAAGAACCTCCTCGCCCAGCAGCTCATGCAACCTACCTGGTGTTCCTATGACAATCTGAGGCTTTTTGTTCTGCAGCACTCTCAGCTGCTTCTACTTTGACATACCACCTATAATGCATGCTACTTTCATACTATCTACTACAGACTTATCCTCATTTACTTTGCTGAGAGCGAGTTGAATATTGCTTTCAATTTGCTGGGCCAGCTCACGAGTAGGAGTGAGCACGAGGGCTAGAATTGTATGAGGAAGAGCTGACATTTTTAGGTGTTCTTTAAGAGCTTGCATTTCGGACAGGATAGGGGCTGCAAAGGCAAGTGTCTTTCCCGATCCGGTTTGTGCGGCCACAAGGAAGTCGTAGTAATGAGGGTAGTGCTAGAAGACCTCAGTCTGGATCCGGGTAGGTGTGACGAGTTTATTATCTGTGAGGGCGTTTGTTATAAGCGGGTGTAGGCAGTTGAAGTCTGACCAGTTTGACATTGTTGTTTTATTTGATAACCAATATTAGCATACCTTATGGATTTTGACGATAAAACCGCAAATCACCTCTTCACCTGATAATCCTGCCAGAATCACCCAACCAGACAAGCATGAACCTACCCTACCTTCTTCAAGCCTTTCTGAGGGATTTTGATCCCACCAAGAGTTATTTTTAAAATAGAAAAATATCGATTCGAATATGAAGTGGTTAGGAAGTTAGAAGTAAGGATATAATCATATGAACGTATAAAGCTGATTGAGATGTTTATTAAGGGGAACTTTATTTGAATATAGGAAAGAGTGGGGATAAGAAATAAAAATATCATTAATCGAGTCCACAGAAGGAGAAGTAATCTTCATGGAACTCGGAGGCAGTTCTTTAGAGAGGTGTTTCCTCTGCGATCGTCTACTGAAAAGACTTATTTTTGGAGGACATCAACTCCAACTTAAAGAATGCCCTGGATAAGAATTGTTTTCTATATTTAGCTATCTTCTTGGGTTGTTTAGCTGAAAGCAGACCACTTTGTCTGTCGACTCCGCTCATCCTTTCTGATTGGTTTACTTCCTTCATTCTATGATTTTCTTGGGGGACCTATTAACTTTAATTATTATAATTGAACGGGGCGTGATTAGGGTTGTTAAATGGACGCTTATTTTTCTTGTTTGCTCCATTAACAACAATAAAGTATCAATTCCACCCCTCGAGATATCGAATTACATCTTTTCAAAGTCTGAACCAGAAAACATGCCCCTATCAGGGACTCCTGCTTTTTCACACAATACTACCATTAACCTTTATCTATATTCCTTGCAAAAACAAGCTCCCAAATAACTATTGGCATGCCCATCAGCATTGTCAAGTATTTGTAACCATTTCCTTCACTTTTTGTACCATTTTGACTATCCTGCCTAAAAAATGTCGATCAAAAGTCATTGTTAAAAGTCCTATCCATCATTCAGGAGCTCTAATTTTCCCCGAACAGACTGAGCAGTCTCTTTTCAGTTGAATAGATGCTATAAAAGGTGACACAGTTGAAGAAAAGAGGTTGATGTGGATGGAACACCATGGAAGTTTGGTTTATATGGGCCTGGAATATGAGGATTAGGCTCTTGCGAAGTTGGTAAAAATGGTATGAAAGTCCAAACAAGCATAATGAACGTAAGGACTGATGCCTTAAATATTAGAATTCTAGTAGTCAATCTTTTTTGGCGACAAAAGCTTTATCCAGAAGGGACCTTAAGACAAGTAAAATAAACAAGTCAGCATCACAAATACATATCCTCCGTCTTTCTCTCAGCTTCTTTTTGTTCAGCAATTACAAAGTATCACTCAAGCATATATCAAAAACGTCTCCCTAGAAAAGCTTTTTGCTGGTGACCTCCACGACCTTGACACACCGAACATAAACGCAAAGATTTTACCTTATCCCACCCTTTACTGAAGCATAGGGCCTTCTCGCATGAAGGATTGGCACCGTAGGGAAATCTTTCTTGCACCAGGCCGTAGCCTCTGCAGCTGAAGCACTCTGTCATGCTCGGATCGGTCTCAGTGTATCTTGGGAGCTTGTAAAAGCACTATTAGCATAGAGCTTTATGTTTGTCCAGAGATGTCAGGCCAACAGCTTGCTGTTATTTTTCTTTTCCATTGGAAAGAGCCTGGTCTGAATAAAAATGATTTTACTGCTTTTTTCTTTATTTTCTTTAGACTTACCTTTTTCCCTTTCCAGTTCTTTCCTCAATTGCTAAATTTACCGATTCTTTTCACTCTCTAATCGCTTCATCTATCTCTACTTGGACTGGACGGAATCCATCGACTCTTTCTTCTTAATTTCATTCTATCTCTTCAATCTTGCGACTTCTTTGTTGAGCTCCTCATTTTTCCTGGTGGTTTATTCTATTTCTCTGCTTAATTTTTTTTCGATGTATTTTTCATCATTTCTGCGTGCCACCTCACCATCAGGGAGAGGGTGACCTTTGCTATCTCTGAGAGCAGTTAGTGATTCGGTGTTACGTCTTTTATCGTTGGTGGCCTAGGAAGTGACACACCCCATCACACTCTGATAACTTTATTGACTGATAAATGCTAACACTATAGAATACCCAATAGGTAATCATAGCTCCTAATTGTCTTGGATTTTCTGGGCAATCAACTCAGAAAGCTTCTTGATGCTGTCTATGTCCTCTAATCTGACTCTTTGCCCATCTCCGTAAAATAGCAAAACAATGGGGACGTTGAACTCCTGCAGCAGCTCGTGATCATTTTTGAATAAGTCGATGGCTCCAAAGGCGAATTTTCCTCTATCTTCGAATTTTTTAGCAGATTCAACAACGATCTAATACACATCTTTGCAAGTTGAGCAACCTTCAGATTCCGCGTAAAGGAAAAGTACCTTAACAGTTTCAGGTCCATCAATGAACTCTTTGAATGTCAATCCAACAATCTTCCTCAAGTATGGGTCGTCGTCTTCGGTAGGAATTAATTCTGAGCTGTAGAACCTTGGCAAAGTACCCTCCTTGAAGCCTTCAAAAAAATCTTAAATGTCCTCAGCTGAATAAAGCAGAACCTACCTTTGATGGTATCGTTGAGTTCAAGGGTGAACTTTTGGAAATTTTAGGCATTGAGTATTAGCATATATTGAGTAGAGCTCATGCCAACAAACTGCTTGATCATCTGATACATATCATTGGTTCCCTAATACTAACACATACTATACATCGAGGATGGCACATTCCCTGTTGTCTTCACAGTACTCCTCAAAAATTGAGAGATATCGGTCTTCGATATAGTCGCATACATAGATGACATACGGTCGTGCTAACTATAACTTGTGGTGATACCTTTGTGGAAGATCTGTTGTCCAATTTATTAATCCAGCTTGGGAACCGTGTAACAAGCCGACAGTGTAAGGATGGCGAGGAGACAAAGAAAGGTTGCTTTCATGGTCAGAAGATATAAAGTAATAAAATAGGGTAGAGAGAGGCTGAAAGCAAGGAGGTTGATAAAAAATCTATGATCGGAAATCGCCGAAAAATTCCTATCAAGGTCATATAATAACGCGGTTGGAATTCCTATTACGTATAATTTCCTACTATTCTTCATGACCTTCCCTATTTCTAAAGCCCGTCTCTGCCTTGTCACACCCTCCCAGGCATACATCATGGCATAGCCCGTCCACAATACTCACGAAGCATCCAATACTTTCCTTCTCTCGCTCGCTAATTTCCTCAGTAAGGGTGCTGAGCTCTATCCCGAGAGCGTTATGCAGTTGACACATAAGCCCAGCTAAGCGGCTTCCTCTCAACCCTTACCACCTCACAAGGCCCCTCACTACCTCGAGATATGGTGCGACTACCTCTTCAGCTTGCTTTCTCAGAACCAGCTGATGCAATTTAGAGATGAGGGAGTTTTATTTGCCACCGTTTCTGATAAATATCTCGAGTACGCCCTTACTTCACAACTATTCACACCCCTGGACAATTACCCTCAGGAAACCGATATCAAGTCAGCAGTAGCAAGTTCTGTCTTCAAGACAAATTGGTAGCACCATCAACAGTAGCTCAAAAAAATATTCATCATCAATTTGAGTCAATCCGTCACTAACACTGACAAATGCAAGACCAAGATCAATGTTGACTGTTTATTTTCAGGAATGTATTACAGAAACGGGGATCACTGGAGTTCATATAAAATCCTACTCAAACAAATTCCAACTGTCCAGGAACTGGCTCAAGCTGACACTGTTCTCATCAGTGGTAGCACCTTCTCAGTCAATAGCATGCATCCTTATATGAAAATCTTCCAACAAAACCTGGTTCAGGCCCTGAAAGTCAATAGAAAATTAAAAGTTACAGGCTTTTGCTTCGGGCACCAGATCATTGCTCATGCCTTTGGAGGTAGAATCGAAAAAAAAGATTTGATTCGTGGTCCTGAATAAATCAACTCAAAAAGTCACGATTTAGGGGACTTGCCCTACATGTCTGAGATTACTCATGACTAGAGTTTCAAACTCAAGATGTACGAATTTCACTCCGATTATGTTGTGAGCGTCCCAGAAGGCTTCATCTCGATCGGAGGCAGTGAAAGCTGTGAGCATGAGATGCTGGTTTCAACAGACAAGAGAATTTTCACTTTCCAGTTCCACCCTGAGTATTTGGTGGAATACATTCGATCGATATAGAAAAGATGGAACAAATAATCAGGATTCAAGGGTATCCACCAAGAAACCGATCAAATAGACCAGGAACATCACCAAACCAGTGCAAGGTTCCGTCGAGTGCTAAGAAACTTCATAGATTGGGAGGTGGGCACCAATTGATATTTTTTAATCATATTTCTCTTCTTCCTTTTTCAATTACTATTGCTTTGTTGATGATAGTCTACCAGGAAAGATGTAAACGGGGCAGTTAATATAAAATATAATTAAAAATATAAACTTTGTGGGATGAACCCAGCAAAACTCAAAAGCAAAGCCAAGCAGGAACAAAAAAAACACATACTGAATAATCAGAGGACAAGAGGGCATTCTCCACTAGATCGAGCCATCAAACGCCTCAGTTTCAGCTTCTATGATCAAGACACTATCAAGAAAAGTAAACAAATCATTCTCGATAACTGTGATCTTATTCAATAATTGTCGATCCCAGCATGTCGACCTCATTCGAGACCGATCAAAAGCACTCGACTAAGCTGCCGGCCTTCAAGAGTGTCGAAGTCGAAGAAGAACTGTAGCAATCTTTAAATGGAAAAATATTTTTTTGAGCAAAAATATGATTAAATTGACCTTGTACCAACCAACGCTTCTCAGCTAGACTGTAATGCCCGCTAGAGCAGCCTTAGTAAAACCAAAACTCCCCTGCAAGCTCCCGTATCCAAATCAAAGAAGCATAACTTTCACCCTTTATAGTAGATACGCAAGTGCCAGACCACTTTGGGAAGGAGAGGATCAGCAGTGTCTGTAAAAACTCAATGCAAGGCAGCCCAGAAGAAGGTTTGTCTTAAATGATTTTTCAAACTAATAACACTCCCTATTCTACATCATTCACATTATTTATCCATCTGTCGCTAATCAGCAGTATCTGATATTTTTTAAGGCTGAGAGCAAGCATAGTGGTAATTCTATTTTGGCCTGTATAATTGATTAGTCATCGAGTCAGGAATGAACGAATAAAAAAAGGAGTTCGACTACATGTTCAAACTCATCCTAATCGGGGCTGCGGGTGTAGGAAAGAGTAACATTCTGCTCAAATACACCAAGGATGAATTTAGTGAGGGTTGGAACACCACCATCGGAGTGGAGTATGCCACCAAGATAGTCATCACCGAACATGGAACGCGTATCAAACTGCAAATCTGGGACACTGCTGGACAGGAAAGATACAGGTACTGCTATCTAAAAGTAGATCTCTGATGAAGACTTTTTATCGAGGAGCATCAGCAGCCTTCATTGTTTATGATGTCACCAAGTAGAGCACCTTCGAAAGCCTGGATTCTGAGCTCAAACTCATCAGTAGTCTATGTCTAAAATAGAGTAGTACAACAAAACAGATATCATAACGATGATTGTGGGAAACAAGATCGATATGGAGGACGCCAGAGCCGTCTCCAAACAGAGAGGACTGGACTATGCTGAAAGCAAAAAAATTGCCTTTTACGAGGTATCCGCCAAAGACGGCACCAACATCAATCTTATATTTACCAGAATTGCCTAAGGTAGCATTTCTCATCATTTAGAGCTCGAAAAAGCAGTTCAACAGCCTAAAACTTTGTAGCACTAAAGTGAAATCAAGAGGGAAGATTCCATGTCTCCTTCAAACCGGAAAGTGGAGCCTGAGAAACCGATAGTCTTAAACAAAAAGATGTAGTAGCTCCGTCAGCAAACTGCCGAGTAATCCCGTAAGAAAAAATGTTGTTCATGATATCTCATCACTTTTGTATGGACAAATGAATGAATTATTCTCCTTAAAATATCTCAGCCATTCTGCCTTGGTGATAAAATACAACAGTCGTTCAAACATGCCATAGCATATAATAATATTTAGATATGGAGAAAGAAGGCATTAGTCCCGGCTTGGAAAGGCTGATAATCAAGAAGGATTTCTTCATCAAGAGCAGGCAAGAGGACATTCGTAACATCTACGAATTCAGTCCTAAAGTACAGCTATGCCCTATCTTAGGTTTTAGGCAGAGGTGCATATGGAGTCGTCTACAAAGCTAGACTAAAAGAGCCTCCTCATACCTACAGGGTGGTCAAACTAATTGCCAAAAAAATGGTGAAAAATCCTGAATCTTTGCAAAACGAGATTTCTATTTTGAGAAAACTAGATCACCCTATGATCGTTCGGTTATATGAAACCTTTGAGGACGAAAAGAATTTCTACCTTGTCCAGGAGTACAAATGAAATCATTTAGTTTCTGTGAGGGAGGAGAGCTCTTCGGCCGACTCGAGCAGCAAGGAAACTTTAACGAGAGTGATGCCCGTGAGCTGTTCACTCAGATTATAAAGTGCATTCGATACATGCACAGCCAAAAGATATGCCATCGTGACCTCAAACCTTAAAATTTTTTGATGAACTCAAAAAAAACACTTGAGCTGAAGATCATTGATTTTGGTTTATCTTACCAATGGCAAGAAGACATGAGAAAGGAGATTCGCAATGAGAAGAAGAACAAACTCATCGGTACTTCTTACTACATTGCTCCTGAAGTGCTTCAGTTGGATTACGATTAAAAATGCGATATTTGGTCAGCAGGTGTCATTTTATACATCTTGGTGACAGCTGCTCCTCCTTTCGACGGCAATGACGATCGATAAATCATGGAAAATGTAAAAAAACAGCATTACACTTTCAACAGTAAACATTTATCTATTTAGTACCCGAAGCAAAGAACCTATCTGCTGAGGTCAAAGACCTAATCACACGTATTTTAGTCCCATCTGAGAAGAGGATCTCGATTGAGGAAATACTTAAGCATCCTTGGATGACCCGTCAGCTGCCTGCCACCAACTTGATACTTGACTTCAAAAAAATGAGAAACTTTTCTAAATTTTCAAAAGTAGTCATTGATCCATTCAGTTCAAAACTCTCATCACGACCTACATAGCGACTCAGCTGCCTGAGAAGTAGATCCACCATTTGGGTCAACTCTTCGAGCAAATTGACACAAACTCTGACGGATACCTGACAATCGACGAGTTGCAGGTGGCTCTTTAAAAGCAACAAGAAAATACAAATCTTGCCGAGCTCAAGAAAGTATTAGACTTCATCGACACTGACAAGAACGGCAAAATTAACTACAGTGAGTTTTTGGCCTGCTGTTTGGAATCCTCCCTTCTGCAGACAGAGCTCTATCTGGAATTTATCTTCAAGGAGCTTGACAAAGACAAGAGTGGAAAGATATCAGCTGACGAGATCAGATGCATTTTCACGGATTCCAACATCAACACTGGCAAAAATATAGATAAAATCATCAAGGAGTGCGACAAGAATAATGACGGGGAAATCGACTACAAGTAGTTTTTGGAGGCCATGGGCCTAAAGAAATGATAGGATGAATGTCTGTATAAATGAGGTATCAAGCGGGGGTTACGTAGATGAGGTTAGGCTGATCAAAGAAGTTGGTCGTGAGGCTGAGGCTGAAACTAAATCAATAATAATAAATGAAATCTTAATATCTATTTGACATCGTTTTTATCCGCCTCGCTGCTAAAACCGATCTCTTCCCCAACTTCCGCATTCTCCTCGTCGTTGATCTCAGCAAGAACACCCCAGCACTCAAAAACAAATACTACCATGCACTCAAACTAGAAAGATAGCAAAGAATCATCAACCTAAAACTACTCGAACCTTTCAGATTGACACTTGACTAAGATGATGCTAACAGTGACTCATATAGCCTATAAATCAAGGAGGATGAATATGGGCAGGTGGTGGAGGTGATACCTTTGGCTACCGGTAAAACGCTGAGAAATTTTGAGGTCGATGGGAAAACCTGCAACGATCAGAGACATGAAGGAACTTATATGAACTTGAACTTCAAAATAATGATTCAGAAGGCTCTACCTGAACAGCCAACATTGTCAGCAGCTGTCTCAAAAGAATCAAATCAATAAGTGAGACAGACACTCACTCGAACTCGTAGACCTCCGATGTTGGCCAGTGTCAAATCTAAAAAGAGCCAGCTCCAGGAAACTCAAAAGATCAGATAGTAGGCCTTGAAGGAAGACGGTGAGCTAGTCAAAACAGAGTAGAGTAAACCTCTTTTCCAAGGATTGGCAGACAAACCAGTCCCCAAGCACCAGATCAAACTAAATATTGTAGAAAGATAGAAAGATCCAACAGGGTGGTAACCCCTCAGTGCCATACCCGAACAACTGTCAGCTTGGCTCAAGAAAAAGGTCAGGCCTATGTAACCCTCAGAGGTCCAGGAGGTTAAATAGCTCATATAGAGTCATCACCCTTAAAACTAAGAAACTACTACTGCCAAGCTGAGTATCAAACTAAAAATAGTTATAGTGATGCTAATTATGGGATTCTTCATTTTGATAGCTGACATGTTGAAGAAATAGACCTACAAGCTGTTATACGGGAAATATCCCAAGCCAGCCAAAGGAAAGAACAGCCCTAAGACTGCCAAGCAATCATAAAAAGCTGAGAAACGGCCGACTAGCAAAGTTAAAAAAGCTGCAAGATCAAAGGCTAGACGTTCTTGACTGAAGATGGCTGATGGTTTGATATTTTTCACTGTATTATTATTTAAAATAACAATGATCCACTGTTTCTTTCTGATCAGCAGGCACGGAAGGTCCCGCCTCACTAAATGGTACTCCATGAACTTGAGTCAATCCGAAAAACAACGCCTACTGAAGGAGGTAGATCAGTCATAAGCAAGGTCAATCAAATGGTCATCACCCGAGGGCCTAAAATGTGCAATTTTCTCGATTACAAGGAATTCAAAATTGTCTACAAGAGGTTCGCATCTCTCTACTTCATAACCATCGTCGATAAGGATTAAAACGAGTTGATCGTTTTGGAGCTCATGCAGTCCTTTGTGTAAATCCTTGACAAATACTTCGGAAACGTGTGCTAGCTAGATCTTATCTTTAATTTCCACAAGGTACTTCTGCCCTCAGTCAGACTTACTTCATCCTGGACGAACTGCTTATTGCTGGGTCAGTGTGCGAGTCAAACAAGAGCTTAGTCAACAAGGAATTGCAAATCCACAAAGACATATTTGATGAGAAATAGTAAAAACAGTCCAAAAAATGATAAATATCTGCTTCGTATTAAAGTCACTCTCCCAATCTATATCAACCCGCTGATGCCCTCTTATGTTGAGTTAGATAAATCTAAGGAATATGAGACCCTTCGATATAGATAAAAATATAACTTAATGCAAACAAACATTCCCAAGGAAGTTCCCTTCCTTCCCGGTCATGTCTTCAACGATCCATACAAGCAGAGCTATCACAAGACTCAGCAGTTCAACTTCAAGGATGGCTCGCAGCAAGAAAAAAGACAGTTCCTGCAGGAAGATGTCGATTAGAATCTGATTGACGAGATGTGCAAGTCCATCAACAACCTCACCTTCATGAAGGGAAGAAATGCTCCCGAAAATGACTCCATACCTCGCGTGCAGCCCCCTTGGCTCAAGTATGACAGGCAGGTGCTTCGTTACTATGCCTACTTCCAGGAGCATGTTGTCGAAAGCAGACTGGAAAATTACAGAATCAGACCTGTGTATATATACTACTACCTTGCTGACGAGACGATATACATTACTGAAAAGAAAATAGAAAATTCAGGGATTCCTCAAGGTGTTTTCCTTAAGAGGCAAAAAGTTCCTAAAGTTATTGGAGATCTTTCTGACCACTATACCTGGCAAGATCTCAATATCGCAATCAATATCAACATCTATGAGCGTATCTTCAGAATCTATGACTGCGATGCTTTCACCAAAGAGTTCTACAATTATATGGACTGTGCTCTCAATTAACCTGAGGCCCTTCCTGGTGATCTTTTCCAGAACCACACTCGCACCAAAGACGCCAAGATCAACCCTCCTGACACGAAGGAATATAAAGAGTACATTGAAGTCAAACTGGGTGGAGGACATCCGAACGACGGTCTTAAGAAATATCTTGATAACGATAGAAAAGTGCTCTCTTTCACGATAGTATGGCATGACTCCACTCTTTAAGGAGGACAGAATTTTTATACTCTTAACTATTTCATGGCTGATGACTCAGTATAAGTCAAGGAGCTAAGATCACAAAATTCAGGCAGAGACCCTTTCCCTCTGTTGCTCAACAGGCAAAAACTACCCAAAAAGCCCATAAGCACTGTCTATCCAGGTATGAGTCTCAAACGTGAGGAATACTACAAACCTGCTGATTTCGCCACAGGAGAGACTATCAACGTTTTTGGAAGAGAGTGCTAGGTCATTGATGCTGACAACTTCACTAAAGCTTACTTCAAGTATAAACTTGGCATTGATTTGAACTTCAAGAGAGTCGAAGAGCAAGAAAGAAGACCTGTGGAGCACCAGATTCCCCCTTTCAATGGCTACGGCACTCCCGAAGACTCTCTCGGTAGTGTATTTAGTCTTCAGCCCAAGCCACCCAAGAAAGACATGACAAAAATATTCACTAACGATCAATATGTCATGAGATTTGAGGCTCGAATGATTTCTCAGAATAAAGATGAGCATAACAGAAAGTTCATCATTTCCTTCTTCTGTGGAGATGATACCATTCAGGTCTATCAAAATACAGACAAAAATTCAGGAGTGTGGGGAGGAAAATTCCTCGAGCGAAAGAAACATGACCACCCCACTGAGAATAGATATCTTGTCGATACTGACTTCCAGATCGGAGCAATCGTTCCTTTGTCGGTCTATCGATTCCAGCTCCTTAAGGCAGATGACTTTACTCTCAACTACATGAGAGAACGTCCTCAGAAATTCCCAGAAGTCAACATCGACAATGCCCTCAACGAAGTCAAAGCTTTAGCCAGAAACCACAAGAGCTATGATGACTTTTTGGTCTGGCTCCTCAAGAGTATATATTGATGCTACTTAGACGTGGACCCATCAAACAAGGGAAGCTTAGACTTCGACGAATTCAGCCGCAACATAGGTCGGCATGTGAAGATCCTTAATACCAAGTTATACGTGATATACAAGTACTCGATGGAGAAGGACAAATTGTCAATGAAGAAGTTGTTCAAAAATTTGGGAGGATGTTGATACTGCTCCTCATATTATTGACTACTTTAATTGAACTAGATCTAGCTTATAATATCTACATTTGAATTATTTTTAAATAATGGCACATCTCCAGACCTACTCCCAGCAAATGGGAGGCTTTGACTTCACCCTCACCCAAAGGTATAACCCCATTCATGCAGAAATCAAATGCTCCAGGATAAAAACATCGTCCCACCAGTCTCACATAAAAAAACAGGCACAACCATCGTTGGCTGCAAGTACAGAGATGGTGTCGTCCTCGCTGCTGATACCAGAGCTACAGGAGGATCCATTGTAGTTGAAAAGAACTGCTAAAAAATTCACTACGTTGCTCCCAATATCTATGCATGCGGTGCAGGAACAGCAGCAGATACTCAATTCGTCAATCTTTTCATGGGATCCAACCTCGAGCTACAAAGACTCAACTCAGGCAGACAAACCAGAGTCAGTGCCTACATCACTTCAACCTCTTCTCTTCTATATAAATATCAAGGAAATTTGGGAGCGTATCTCATCGTCGGCGGCTATGATGTTCTCGGTCCTCACCTTGTCATGCTTAGCGCTGAGGGAAAGTACATACTATTTTATATAGTTACTCCTACCTTCCATACGCAACTATGGGCTCAGGATCGCTCCACGCCACCACCATTCTGGAGTCAAAATACAAGGATGATATGACTCGAGATGAAGCTGTTCAGTTGTGCATAGAGGCCATCACAGCCGGTATTTATCATGATTTGGGCTCTGG
>Ga0100381_1003083_pt1 | contig 14555 bp, 14 predicted proteins | sample CryGeymeta201505_FD_80416 | JGI IMG/M metagenome (GOLD analysis project Ga0100381, IMG submission 80416) | Groundwater microbial communities from Crystal Geyser aquifers in Utah, USA - Crystal Geyser metaG 2015-05 | ecosystem: Environmental > Aquatic > Deep subsurface > Groundwater | place: USA...
CTTCCAGGTTATCCAGAGGATTTTTTGTCTGGTCGATGGCCAGCTTTTGCACGTGCAGGTATTTGAGCGTGTTGCCCAGCCAGGCATGCCCCATTAATCGTTGATGTGCCACCAATAGCTCTTACGGGTGCGGGCACTTAAATTGCGAAGCGTGACTTCCTGATCAAATTTTTTTTAAGTTTGTCATGTTACCTTGAGATTAATGAATAATTCTGTAAAGGTGCAACTTCTCTACAATTCGGTGGACAACATAAAACCACCGAACGTAGGCAGATTTAGTTGAACACATGGTATAGTGCATGCGGTTTTTAGAGGTTTTCGTAGGTTTGTGGCGCGTAAAAAGCTCGCCGAACACTCTATAAAACCATTCGCCAAATGGAGAAAAAAGTCAGTAAAAGCGTTACAAAGAAAAACATAGAACATCATTTGATTTTACTCTCAATACTCCAAACATGCAAGTATCAGGGAATCAACTTTTACGAGTTTTAAAATCAGGTCAGAAAAGCCTCGATGAAAAATAGTTCTATTTTTCAGCATTCGATAATTCCCCTCCAGAAACTAATCCAAACATTTGCCTCTTTTATCAATTTGGTGTCTTTTGTTTGATTTTTTATTGTCTTTGTGCTGTAAAACAAAATGACTGTGGCAAAAAACTATATCATAGAACAACTTAAGAAACATTTCACGGGAAAAGAATCCTTTTCCCGTGAAGAACTTTTTACTTTTTACAAGCAAATTAAGCCCGAATTAAAAGCAACAACTTTCCGTTGGATAATTTTTAATTTGAAAAAGCAGCGAGTTATTTCCTCTGTTTCCAAAGGACGATTTACATTTTTGTTCAAACCCGCTTTTCTGCCCGAATCAGACAAGGCCGAAAAGAAAATTTTTTCTGTCATAGAGAAGCAATTCCCAACGCTGAAATTTTGCGTTTGGTCAACAAGGATTGTGAGTGAATTTATGCTTCACATTACTGCAAAACACCTAATTATTTTACAAGCTGAAAAAGAAGCGTTAAAACCAGTTTACGATTTTTTGAAAGAACAAAAATTGGGCGACATTTTTATCCAGCCTGAAGAAAAAGAAATTGAACGATACATTTACGAAAGCAACAAAGCAATAGTGTTGTTGCCATTGGTTTCAAAGTCGCCAATTAAAAAAATTAAACCTATTGTAACCACCACGCTCGAAAAACTGATTGTTGATTTGTATTCCGATAAAAAAATGTTTGCCGCTTTTCAAGGTAGTGAGTTGGCTCATATTATAAATACGGCTTACAACCGTTATGCGATTGATTTTACAACCTTGTTTCACTATGCTAAACGAAGAAAAAAAGATATTGAGCTACGGGAATTTTTAATAAACAAAACCGACATTTCTAAAAACATACTAAATGATTGATTTGAAAACCCTTTCAGCCGAATGGATTGCTGAAAAGAGAAAGAAATACAGCAAAGACCCTACTTTAATGGAAAGCATGATTTAGGCATTGTATTTATTGGAGCAATTACAGTTTAGTAACTTGAAGTTTATTGTCAAAGGTGGAACAAGTTTGATTTTGCTGATGAAAGAACCAAAACGTTTTTCGGTGGACATCGACGTCATCGTTAGTCCGAAAATCAGTAAAAAAGAATTAGAAAAATATCTTTCAGAAATTATTGCCACGAGTGCATTTGAGCGATTGGAATTAGACGAAAAAAGAAGCTATCAGGGTAATATTCCGAAAGCACATTACAAGTTTATTTACAATTCAAATTTTACAAACAAAAATCAAGATGGACTAGTAATCTCAAATCCTGAAAGAGAAATTTTATTGGATATTTTGTTTGCAGAAAATCATTATCCAACATTAGTTGATATTCCGTTGGAAACTGAATGGATTTTACAAAACGATAAATCCATTTCTGTTACAATACCCGACATCAATTCTATATTGGGCGACAAGCTCACAGCGTTTGCACCAAACACAACAGGTGTTCCATACAACGCAGAAAAGGAAAAAGAAATTTTGAAGCAACTGTTCGACATTGGTCATTTGTTTGACTTACTGACAGACATAACCAATTTCAAAAAATCATTTTTGGAAACAGCAAAAGGAGAAATTGCATACAGGCCTGAACGGAAAATAAAATCAGTTGAACAAATTCTTCACGACATCATTGACACAGCTTTGCTGATAGCTTAAAAAGACATACTGAAAACCGAAGATGAAAAAACAAAATTCAGCGAAACAATTCCATTAAATGATTATATGATTACAAACACAGACTACAACTTTTTAAACAAGCGACTGAAATTTGTAGCAAAAGGTGAAGCACTTTTTTATTGGTATCAAACAATCAAACTACTAGCAAATGAATAATGTCAATACATAGAGAAAAATTGTAAAAAAAATTGCCAATACGTAGCGGAAATTCAATAACGACAATGGTTTTCAAGATATGAAGTCAAAGAACACCAGTCGGTAAAAACATCTATGTATTATTGCCGAAAAAGTGCTAACTTAGAGCGGTTTAGCACGCTTGTTTAGTTCGTTTCGGCTGACAGATGTTACCACAAAGCAAATACTGCCCGATATGTCCACACGGTGAGTATACTGCCCCAGGTATTTCACCACATGATCGTCACTTGTTATGGCCGGTTCGCAATTCACTAACCACTTTGTCCGGTATACCTTTTGAATGGGATGATTGAACCCCACAAAAAAAGCGAAAACCACCGTCAACATTGAGTTATCCGGTGGTTTTCTTGCATTTGACCAGATGGCTGGCGGAGAGTAAGGGATTCGAACCCTTGGTCCACTTGCGCGGACAACGGTTTTCGAGACCGCCCCATTCGACCGCTCTGGCAACTCTCCGTTGGCAAAATTAAACTTTTATGGTGTTGATTGAACCTTTCAGAACTAAATAAAACCATTCTGATCGAATTTTCCTGAATCCACCATCCATCTCTGGCAACAGAAGAAAAATACTTAATACCCCAAAAACTCATCAAACAATACCTGAACATAGGATCTGCCATGAAGCTCCAGTGAATCAATTATTTCAGTTGAACCCTCTGAATGATAACGGGTGTTTTGCTGAATGTTCATAACGAGGTAACCTTCATCGCGCTTCCATCCAAAGCCATCGTTCAAGTCGAAATAGGCAAAATGCGGCGAAAAGGGATTAAACATGTTCTTGCTCCAAAAAAAAGCCTCTGAAGATTGCTCCAGTTGATGCAACAGAGTGGCCGTGATGTCCACATTACTGAACAACCTGTCGTCCTGAAGTCCGTGTAAGCTATCCTTAAGCGCACCTCCAAGCAACAACAACGGAATTTGATGGTATTCAAAACTTTCCAAAGGATAATTGTGATATGAATTGTGCGAATGGTCGGCCATGATGATAAAAAGGGTATTTCTATACCAGGGCTGGAGTTTTGCCATGTTAAAAAACCGGCCAACTGCAGAATCGGTATAGTGCGCCGAATTGACAAAAGCACGCTCGAATTCAACAAAATCAATGGTTCGGTCACCAGGCTGATCGTAGGGTGAATGAGAGCTTAAGGTGAAAGCGGTGGAAAAAAACGGCTCGGGCAGTTGGTTTAGTTCCCCGACGTAATGATCGAGAAAATCGACATCATGTACGCCCAATTTACCTCTTGGAAGACCGGCATCCAGGTCTTTTCCTTCCACAATCAAATCTAAATGATTGGCTACCAGAAAGCTCTTGATGTTTCCATAATTGAGCTGACCACCAAAGAAAAACGAAGTGTGGTATCCCAAAGGACGCAACTGCGTGATCAGGCTGGGCACGGAGCCATATTTTTCGGGATAGTTGGTCAAAGTAACAACAGGCAAAGCGGGCAGTCCACCATAGATGCTCGCCATGGCTTGCTGCGAGCGGTTCCCTGTGGCATAAAAATTGGTGAAAAACAACCCTTCTTTTTCCAACTCGTGAATGCGTGGGGTAATCCCCTGAATTCCACCCAATGATTCCAACAAATCACCCGAAAAGCTTTCCAGCAACAAGATAACAATGTTCGGTCGCGCAATATTTAATATGCTGATGGTGGTGTCTTTTTCAACCTGGTGCAACTGCTTCACAACCTGATTGGCTTGTTGGGGAGAAAGCGTACTAAACACATTCCGCTGATTCATCTCGCGGTATTCAAGCAAGCTAAATACCAGGTTATAACCGTTGTTTATAGCAGCCAGGTTTAGTATGTTTTGATTGGAGAAATAAGATACACTTGACGTAATGGGAATGGCTTGCCATCCACCCCTGATGCCGGAAAAAAGCAAGAAAGGAACGATGAGTAAATACGATAGTTTCATCTGCCAATTTCTGCCTGATAAAGTACCTTGTTTTGGATAAACTATTTTGTTGTAAACCCAGAAAAAAAACACAAAGCAAACCAACAGGATAGTGGTTAATATGACAAAGCCACTAGTGGTATAAGAATTAAACACTTCATCGGGACGTTCGAGATACGACAGCGCTTTGTATGATAATTTGGTCTTCCACTCCCCATAAATCGCCAGTTCGCCGGTTGTAATCAATAAATAAACAAATATCACAAGGGCCGAGTATACTTTGTTCATCACAACCAACCACCGCCTGTTAATTAAGAAACCAGCTAATTGTAAAATAAACGGCACCACCAAAACGTACGATGCCGAAGAAATATCAACAGGAAGTGCGTAATAAAAAGTTTGTAACACTTCCCAAAAAGGTATGTGAGCTACGTGGAGGTGAGAAAAATAATAAATCAGAAACAAGACGCGTAGCAGAGCAAAAAATACCAACCAAAAGATAAATTGCTTGATTATCAATATAAACGATTGCTTCATGCGGCTACCTGGTTAACTTTAAATTGTACGTTTGAAAAATGGCATCTCACCGATGTTTGAAAACCTGAAATCAGGTTTCAGCGTGCAAAAGTAATCAATCCGCTATTGTTGCGACTTCCTCAATTATAAAATGTCGCGAAAGGATTATCTTTGCAAAAAATATCCCCATGAGTATTCAACAAAACCTGAACCATTACAGGCAACTACTCCCGCCGAAGGTAACACTGGTTGCCGTTACGAAAACGAAACCCGTGGAAGACATAAAGGAAGCTTATGATGCCGGACAGCGTATTTTTGGTGAAAACAAGGCACAGGATATGGCGGCCAAGTACCCCTTGTTGCCCCTTGATATCGAATGGCATTTTATTGGCCACCTTCAAACCAACAAGGTAAAAACCATTGCCTCGTTTGTTAAACTGATACACGCGATTGACAGTTTGAAGCTTCTCAGTGAAATCAACAAGCAAGCCGCTGAAAACCAACGTGTCATCGATTGTTTGCTTCAATTTCATATTGCTGAGGAAGAAACCAAATTCGGTTTAAATTATGATGAAGCCAGGGAAATCCTTTCTTCTGAAACATTCAAAAAAATGGAGAATATCAGGCTTACCGGTGTGATGGGAATGGCCAGCTTAACCGATGACACTAAACAAGTGGCACGTGAGTTTGACCAATTGAGCTCCATCTACCACCAGTTGAAATCCGGGTTCTTCCCTTCCAGTGAATCTTTCAAAGAGCTATCCATGGGCATGTCGGATGATTTTCAAATAGCCATCAAAGCAGGCAGCACCCTGATCAGGATCGGAACCGGAATCTTTGGCAAACGCAATTACTAACCACAACTTATTTTATGACTGAATATTTTCTTTTCATCGCAGGTTTTTTCATCCTGATAACCGGTGCCAAATACCTCGTTGACGGAGCCTCGGCGGCAGGAGTAAAACTTGGCCTTTCGCAAATGGTTATCGGGCTTACCATCGTTGCCATAGGCACTTCTTTGCCCGAACTCATGATTAATGTTTTCGCCAGTATATCAGGCAACACGGATCTTGCCATTGGAAATGTAGTGGGCAGCAACCTAATGAATACACTGCTGATCATTGGAATTACTGCAGCCATTTATCCCATACATGCGGTAAAAAGTGTTTACAAACGTGATGTCTGGCTCAACCTCCTGGCTATCGCCACACTCATCATGCTGGCCAATGATCGGCTTATTTTTAAGGGCCCAAACATCATCGATCAGTTGGATGGAGCAATCCTTTTGGTGCTTTTTGTGTATGTACTCTATTTGATATTTTCCAAATCAAATTCTGATCAAAATACCCATAAAATTTCTCAAGCCACCATGTCGTGGGTACGAACCATTTTATTTGTCGTGGGGGGTACAGCAGGGCTGTATTTTGGAGGAAAATGGATCGTTGACAGTACCACGGTAATTGGTGCCCGACTGGGTATCTCTGATTCGATGATGGGATTAACCGTGATAGCGATAGCCACCTCACTACCTGAATTGGCGACCAGTATTGTTGCCGCTATGAATAAAAAAACCGATATTGCACTTGGCAACGCGCTGGGAAGCAATATCTTCAACATCTTTCTGGTGTTGGGGTTAAGTTCCGTAATCCAACCCATTCCATTTGACATTTCCCTTAATGTGCAACTCATTTTGCTGCTTGCCTCCGGGTTTTTCATAACCATACTTATCTATGTTGGAAAAACTTCGAAAACCATTACCCGCATCGAAGGAAGTATCCTCATTTTTTTGTATCTGGCATTTATGGTTTGGATGATCCAAAGCCAATGAAATAAAAAAGATCACTATCTTTTTCAGCTCATCTCGTTTAAACATGCTTGAAATGGCATGATTCTGTATTTCTTTCAACTAATTGTTATCGGATATCCGGAAACGATTTAACCGGCCAATACAACCTGAAACCCACGGTCTTTTTGAAGCTAAAAAATAACAATGTTATTTTATTAACAATTATTTGGATAAAACAACAAACACTTGTACTTTTGTCTTGTTATTAAATTAACAAGAACATCATGGAAGATAGGGGGACATTTGATCATTTACCACACAAGACCATTGCCAGGCTAAGCCAATACCGCAGGGCATTGTTACTTTGCCTGAGTCGTGGCAAAAGTCATATTTTTTCACATGAAATAGCTACCATACAGCATATTACCCCTGTGCAGGTTCGTCGGGACCTCATGTTAATTGGTTATTCGGGCACGCTTCGAAAAGGATATAACATCAAAGAATTAATCAGCTTGATTGGTAATATCATCGATAGCGAAGAAGGCCTCAAAGTAGCCATCGTGGGTATGGGAAACCTGGGTCGGGCGTTGATTAACTATTTCAGCGGGAAACGTCACAAGCTCTCCATCATAGCAGGATTTGATACCAATCCCGACAAAATTGGGAACACGATGAATGGCGTACCATGCTATTCAGCCACCAGAATGAGAGAAATCATCGAAAAAGAGGGGATACAAATCGCCATCATTACCGTACCTGCCGAAAATGCCAGTCAAACAGCCAATGAACTAGTGGCAGCAGGTATCAAAGGTTTGCTTAATTATACTCCTAAACCCATTGATGTGCCAGAATATGTTTATTTGGAAGAATACGACATGATTACAACCCTGGAGAAAGTGGCCTTTTATGTCAAAATGAAAACCCTGGAAGAAAAAGGAATCACTACCATTTAAAAAAAATGCCGGTTGCCCGGCTTTTTCATTCATATTTTATCTTATTTCTAATCAGTTGGATTTTAAACCATGGTGACGCGGGTTCCCCCATTATCAACCCCAAGTAAAGTGGTTTCCGTAATAATGGCATCTTTTCCTGTTGTTTCTACAAACCGAATGGCCGCCTTTATTTTCGGTCCCATGCTACCTTCACCAAATTGACCTTCAGCCAAATATCGCTTCGCATCAGCGATATTCAACCTGTCGATAGAATGCTGTTGAGGCGTATTAAAATTCAAACAAACCTTAGGCACATCAGTGAGAATGAATAATTTATCTGCCCGAACCTGCGAAGCCAACAGCGATGAGGCCAGATCCTTGTCAATGACAGCATCGATTCCCTCCAGAAAATTTTCTTCCCTGTAATAGCAAGGAATTCCACCTCCGCCGACGGCAATCACAATGTGGCCACTTCTGGCGATTTGCTCGATCGTTTTCCGGTTAAAAATAACCAATGGTGTAGGCGAAGCCACGACTTTGCGCCATCCTCTACCTGCAGCATCTTCTTTGTAAACGGAGCCCGTTTCTGCCATCAATTTCTCCACTTCTTCCTTTTTATAGTAGGGGCCTATTGGTTTGGTTGGATTTTTAAAAGCAGGATCATCTTTGTTGACAAGCACCTGTGTAATAATGGAGATAATATCCGATTCCAGATCTTCCTTCATCAAAACATTGCGTAACTGCTGTTCCAAAATGTATCCTATAAAGCCTTGAGAATAAGCCACACTAATATCAAGTGGCATATCCGGCACTCCATATAATTTGTTCCCGGCAGTATTGGCCAATAATATGTTCCCAACTTGAGGACCGTTTCCATGCGTTAGTACCAATGCGTAATCCCTCTTTATTAATTTCACCAAACTACTACTGGCATTGCTTGCATTTTGCTCCTGCTCTGAAATTGTACCACTCTGCCCTGCCCTAAGTAGCGCATTTCCTCCAAATGCCACAACGGCTAACTTCCTCATATTCATTATTTTTAAATAATTCTGTGGACAAAAATACTGCTTTTTATTGTTATTTCCGAGTTCGAGTGTGATTTTTTTAACAATCGAATACCCAATTAGACCACAATCTTCTTCAGGGATATAAATTTATTGTGCAATCCGGGTTAAATGAAAATATTTACCGGTTGACAAATAAACAATGGAATTGTTTTATAAATTGCGGCGTTTCTTGATCTTCTCATCTATTAAAAAGCATTAAAATGAGACAATTCATCGGCTTTTTTTTGGTACCTCTTATTTTTTTGTGGTTGGTATTGTTTACCGATTTGGCACCTGGAAAACCTGAAGTAACTTATACACTGGCTGTCGCGGTATTGATGGCTGGCTGGTGGATTACTGAAGTAATACCTCTGGCGGTTACTTCCCTATTGCCTGTTGTCTTATTACCATTTTTAGGAGTTATGGATGGTAAAGATGTTTCCTCGGCCTATTTTAACCACGTGATCTTCCTGTTTATCGGAGGGTTTATTGTGGCATTGGCGATGCAAAAATGGGAGCTTCATCGAAGAATCGCGCTGAAAATAATGCTTTATACCGGCACCAGTCCCAAAAGGGTGCTGCTGGGATTTATGGCCGCCACGGCTTTTTTATCGATGTGGATTTCAAACACAGCCACAGCGATGATGATGGTGCCTATTTTATTGTCCATTTCCAAAAAATTAAGTGATTTCATGGATGAGAAATCACACAAAAAATTTACTACAGGATTACTGCTTGGTGTGGCTTATAGTGCCTCTATCGGGGGCATTGCCACATTGGTTGGAACGCCACCCAATTTGTCGTTTGCCAGGATTTTTCAAATTATGTTCCCTGGTGCTCCTGAAATAAGTTTTAGTACCTGGTTTTTATTTGCCCTGCCCATTAGTCTTGTATTGTTCCTTATCACCTGGATATTCCTTTACATGCTTTACAAACCGGCACATTATGAGTCAGTACACACGGATGAAGCCCTGAAAAACGAATACCATCAATTGGGAAAGGCTTCATATGAAGAGCGTATCGTACTGATTTTATTTACATTACTAGCCGTCCTTTGGTTAACACGAGCTGATTTAGCCCTTGGGAATTTTACCCTTCCTGGATGGAGCGCACTGCTGCCGCACCCCGAACAAGTGAATGATGGTACTGTGGCCATAGCGGTGGCCATTCTGCTTTTTATTATTCCTACTTCTGCGAAAAATGGAAAGAGAATAATGGATTGGAAGTCCGCTAAGAAACTTCCATGGAATATTGTGTTGCTCTTCGGAGGAGGATTTGCCCTGGCCAATGCCTTTAAAGTCTCAGGATTGTCGATGTGGGTTGGAGAGCAGATGGGGGCAGCAGCAGGACTTCCAGTCATTCTGATTATTGTTATAATTTCACTAGTTATGACTTTTTTAACAGAGCTCACCTCAAATACAGCTACCACCGAAATGTTGCTACCCGTATTGGCAGGCTTATCAGTGAGTGTTGAGGTAAACCCGTTGTTATTAATGCTGCCGGCAACTCTCAGTGCTTCCATGGCCTTTATGCTGCCCGTTGCCACACCTCCAAATACCATTGTTTTTGGCTCCAACCATTTATCAATAGGAGATATGGCTAAAACAGGCTTTATCCTGAATCTGATTGGAGTGGTCGTGATTGCATTGGCCACGTATTATTGGGGTGCCTATTTGTTCAACATCGAGATGGGTCAGATGCCTTTGTGGGCAAGCCCCGCTCAATAATTTATAATCTCCAACGATGCAACAACACAATCAAAAAAAAGCCTATCTGTTTGCTCTGTTGGCAGTAGTATTCTGGTCAACGATGAGTTCAGCCTTCAAGTTAACTTTACAGGGCATTACATTCGATGGATTGTTGTTCTGGGCATCGCTGTTTGGATTTATCACCTTGTTATTAGTTAACCAGATGGGTCGCGAAAGACTGAATTTCAAGACAATCACATTCGCCGAATTGCGCCGATCGGCCATCATGGGGTTTTTCAATCCATTTTTATACTACCTGGTTTTATTTAAAGCCTATGAACTTTTAGAAGCCCAATTGGCCGGTACATTAAATTATACCTGGCCAGTGATCCTGGTGTTGCTTTCAGGAATCATCTTAAAGCAAAAGATCAGACCCATCAATTATATCGCCTTGATCATCAGTTTTTGTGGATTAATGATCATCAGCACGAAGGGAAATTTGAACTTTATCAACGTGGATCATCCTTTGGGAATTATTCTGGCCGTTGGCAGCGCATTTATCTGGGCGTTGTATTGGATCCTGAATATGAAAGATCACCGTGAAGATACCGGTAAAATTACCATGAACCTTTTCTTTGGCATCGTGTATTTACTGATTTACATGACTTTATCAGAAAAGACTTTCCCCATTCCTACAGGCTGGACGTTGGCCGGATGTGTGTACATCGGCCTATTCGAAATGAGCTTAACATTTGTAATCTGGCTTAAAGCCTTGAATACTTCTGAAAATACCGCCAAGGTGAGCAACCTGATCTACCTTTCTCCTTTTATTGGTCTGTTTTTTATTCGGCTACTGGTGAGAGAACCCATTCTCACCTCAACCATTATTGGGCTTTTGATCATCATGGGGGGCATTTTAATTCAGCAATTTCCGGTTGCAAAAAAGCAATCCAAAAATTAAATAAACCGCTTCAATATAATAGTTGCTTAAAACAGAAAGTTTTGTTGCAGTCGGCTAAAGCCAGACTGCAATGGATTGATTTTATTCAGTTTTATTCATCTGCAATGAATGTATTTCTTGGACATCCATTGCAGCCGGATTTATCCGACTGCAAGTCGATCAGATTTATTCCTTATTTTCCAGGTATTGATTACTTACATGAGATGATCGAACACCCGATTTAATTCAATTTTTCTTCCCGCCCTATTTCAAAGGAGTTTAATGCTACTTTTGTTTTTCAAAAAATTGACCAGATATGTATCCACGGGTTAGTGATTTTATTAATGATGTTTTCGGCACCCACCTAAATCTCCCTATACAGAGTTATGGCTTTTTTCTTGCCTTGGCTTTTGTTTGCGGGGGTTACTTATTAAACAAGGAGTTAATCCGGCAGGAGAAAGCAGGGCATGTCTGGTCAACCAAACGCAAAACGCTGACAGGTCAGAAGGCAGGGTTTGTCGAGATGGTCAGCATCTTTGTTATCAGCCTGTTGGTTGGTTTCAAATTAACCGGATTAGTCATTCATTATCAGGAATTTGTCAATAATCCACAAGCCTTTGTGTTTTCTTCAACCGGAAACTGGATTGGCGGATTGATACTTGCCTCGGCCATGACCTTTATCCAATATTATTTAAAAAAACAAAAAGCGCTAGACCCTCCACTAGTTAAAGAAGTGGAAGTTCGCGCCAATGAACAAACCTGGTCCATCGTTTTTATTGCCGTCATTTTTGGAATTATTGGCGCCAAAATATTTCATCAATTCGAAAATTGGAACGATTTTGTAGCAGATCCCCTGGGAAGCCTGTTTAGCTTCAGCGGACTTACTTTCTATGGCGGTTTGATTGTTGCCACCTTCGGAGTAGGCTATTATGGTGAAAAACATGGTATTCCATGGAAGCGCATGGCCGACAGCATTGCACCTTCGTTGATATTGGCCTATGGAATTGGCCGTATAGGCTGTCAGGTGGCCGGAGATGGCGATTGGGGAATTGTTAATCTGGATCCCATGCCGCAGTGGTTATCTTTTTTACCCGACTGGGTGTGGGCTTATCGTTATCCACACAACATCCTCAACGAAGGCATCAGAATAGAAGGTTGTACGGGAGCGCATTGTTTTCAGCTGGCTCAACCAGTTTTTCCTACTCCCCTTTACGAAACCACCATGTCGCTGCTCATTTTTCTGATCTTATGGTCGATTAGGAAAAGATTTAAAACAGCAGGGATGCTCTTTGCCATTTACCTCATGCTGAATGGTATTGAACGATTTCTGATCGAGCAAATCAGAGTGAACAATGTACTGGATTTCTTGGGAATTAAAGCAACTCAGGCTGAAGTAATTGCTACATTGATTTTTGGTCTGGGGCTTGGATTTTTAATTTATTTGTTAGCACAAAAGCCAAAACCGACTATATGAACCTTGAACATATTACACTAGAAGTCAATAAAATATGCATCGAAACGGGGCATTTTATCAAAAGCCAGGTCGAGAACCTTTCCAATCAGGATGTCATTGAAAAAGGCGTTCACAATCTGGTCACTTTCGTGGATAAAGAATCTGAGAAACAGATCATCACTGCACTTGTACCTCTGGTTAAAGACGCAGGGTTTATTGCTGAAGAGCAAAGCAACCTTCCACGGGGTGATGAGTACAACTGGATTGTGGACCCACTGGATGGCACCACCAATTTCGTTCATGGTATTCCATTGTTTTCCATTTCGATTGCCTTGATGAAAAAGGACGAATTGTTAATAGGCGTGGTTTACGAAATAAATCTGAAAGAGTGTTTTTATGCCTGGAAAGGTGGCGGGGCTTTTTTAAATGGAAAGCCAATTCATGTTTCGGGCACCGACAAACTCGACAATTCACTGGTTGCCACCGGATTTCCTTATTATGATTATTCGTTACTCGATCCCTACTTATCTCTTTTTAAAGATCTGATGCAAACTTCGCGAGGGGTGCGTCGACTGGGCTCAGCAGCAGTTGATTTGGCCTATGTGGCGTGTGGCCGGTTTGAGCTCTTTTACGAATATGGACTGCAATCGTGGGATGTGGCGGCCGGGGCCTTGATTGTGCAGGAAGCTGGTGGAATGGTGACCGACTTTAAAAAGGGCAATCAATATATTTTCGGTCAACAGTTGATCGCATCCAACATATTAATCCACAGTGAATTCACCTGCAAACTTCAGGAGCATTTTAAAAATAAAACCTGATAACTCTTCACAATATTTTAGTATTATTGCATAAAAGTAAGTGTTATGACCCAAAAGAAGCTTGTTCCTGAAGAACTTGAAAAAGATAGTCCATATAGAAGTCTCTTCAAAGCCATTAGTTGGCGGTTTATAGCGTCGGGCGCAACGTTTATCATCAGTTTTACGGTATTTACGCAAGCTACGCAAAGTGCCTTTAAAGATGTGCTTGGCGCAGTATCAATGATCACAGCCATCGATATAATCGCCAAACTGATCTTATATTATCTTCATGAAAGGTTATGGACCAATATTGGCTGGGGAAAATACTGGCATCGACAAGTTTTGCGTAAGCGATATAAAAGCATTCATAAAAAACGTCCAGAAAAATCCTGACCATGAAAAAACTAATTTTCATAACCATCTTGTTAATTTCTTCCATCCTCGGTGTTCATCAGGAAATGCACGCCAACACCGACAGTACTTCTGTTATGGTATATACATTCGACATGAAGGAAATGATTGCCCCACCGGTTTGGAGAACAACAAAAAACGCCATCGAAAAGGCTACTGAACTAAAAGCGGATCTGATTATAATCCATATGAATACCTATGGAGGAACATTGGATGATGCGGATTCCATTCGGACCAAAATCCTGAATAGCAGCATCCCTGTTTATATCTTCATCGACAAAAATGCGGCCTCTGCCGGTGCACTTATTTCCATCGCTTGCGACAGCATTTATATGGCGCCCGGATCGAGTATCGGTGCCGCCACCGTAGTTAACCAGAGTGGCGAACAGATGCCCGACAAATATCAGAGTTATATGCGCTCGATGATGCGTGCCACGGCAGAAGCCAAGAACCGTGATCCGAAAATAGCCCAGGCCATGGTGGATCCAAAAGTTTACGTGCCGGGGATTAGCGATTCCGGCCAGGTGCTGACTTTCACCGTGAGCGAAGCGATTCAACATGGGTTTTGTGAAGCAAAAGTTGAAAACATAAACGAATTACTTCAACATGCAGGAATACAACATTATAATGTGGTGCCACATGAAATTTCAGCTACCGACAATATGATTGGCTGGTTGATCAATCCATTTGTA
>Ga0100381_1003106_pt1 | contig 14503 bp, 14 predicted proteins | sample CryGeymeta201505_FD_80416 | JGI IMG/M metagenome (GOLD analysis project Ga0100381, IMG submission 80416) | Groundwater microbial communities from Crystal Geyser aquifers in Utah, USA - Crystal Geyser metaG 2015-05 | ecosystem: Environmental > Aquatic > Deep subsurface > Groundwater | place: USA...
GCTTAAAAACATAGATAAACAATCTTTATAAACGAAAGTAAAACATCAGAATCAGCTGATCTACTATTGCTATCACAGAGTAAGAAAAATGTCGGGAAAATAATATTAAGACGCCCATATCACTTTTTCACACCCTTGGCAGACTATTTCACTGCGATTTATTTTTATCTGAGAATCAACTCTCTCGTTCTTTCGATCATGTTTAACTGGACCCCTAACTTTTACAGACCACACATAGCCACTTATCGGCTTGACTGATCGTGCCGAATTCTCTTTTCTATGAAGTTGTTGATGTTATTGATCTCTTTATGTCTCCCTACTTTTTTCTCAAATTTGGCAAATGTTTTCTTGAAAGCTTATTTTTCATCTGCCCTCTTTCTGGTTTCATAATAGGTGAATCTTGAAACTGTTTCTACATACTTTCTTTACATTTTGAGAAAATAACCGTTCAGAAGATTGTACAAAGCAATATCTTCCTCTCCAAAATACTCAGGACGAATACTTTGATCCTGAAATGCCCAAAACCGATCTGTAATTTATTCAACATTTGTTATTCTTTTAGCTCGATTGCTATCAAGCATCAAAACATTCCTGATTTTTGGACTGTATCCTTCAATATTCCTTAAATGGCCGCCTACAATATTGTTGTGTTTGTACATGTTGAAATACAGCTCCAAATATTTTATGATGTTTAGAGTGAGAGTCATTATCTTTTCTTTGCTTATTATCTAGCCTTTGGGCTTTATCTTATTCTTTATGGCTTTTGGCTTCTAGCGAGGCATCAATGATTGCAGAAAAACCTTTTTCTCCTTCAAAACTCCTATTTTTGAATCAATTCTCGATACTTTTCTTTCAGAAACTGACTTATAGTTAGATTTTTGTTCTCTGAACAATAGCTTGAATTTATTGTGGCGCTGTTACATGTGGCTTTTTAAATTATGTTCGAGAGAAGGCCTTCTAGTGATGATCTATCTAGCAGAGAGAGAAGGCTTGAGTCTTGGTGTAGTTGGGCTGACATAGCCATTTTCTACTCTTGTTCCAAAGAATGGGCTATCAATTGAACTGTTGTATCTCTATCGAAAAGACGAAACCACTTTACTTCGACTTCCTAGAGCAGGCTTAGGCTAAAAAGGTTGCACAATTGCTTTTAGAGCTGATTTGTGAATGATGCTATCGTTCATGGAATAGGTAGACTTGGTGAGTGGGTTGTTGAGCATAAGAGAAGCACTTGATTTTCTCCTTGTTGGACTGGTCGATAGATTTAGTTAATCTTTTCTCTGGTTTTTATTGAATTTACTGCCCAACTATTTTCGTAGTCTTTGCTGAATACTTGCATTACTCTTCATTATGGCTTGATCTGAAACTGATCGACTATGCTTGGATGCACTATGCTGGCATGGAATCTGCATTGATTGCTTTTGTTTCCCTAGCATGCTTATTAACTTTATTACCTAAATAACATAATCAGCATAATATTGAGTTTCACTCCATCGAATATCATAATTTTCTTAATAAAGCAACTGTCTTTTGGAGTGACGAAGGTCCCCGTGTTAGCATAAGAGAAAGATCTATAACTTTCCTTACCATTTGGAGTGATCATCTGAAAAGACAATTTGAATGTTGATATATGATGAGAATTAATTGATTAAAATCATAAGCTAACCGATGTGACTTCATACATATCACATGTTATAATTGAGACCTTTTGATTTCCGATGAAAGCTAGGGTAGCTATATTGCTAAATGTTAAAACTATGACGAATATTCTGGAGTTTATACATTTTTGATTATAATTAAAAAATGAAAAGCGAGAGGAGCCTCCGAAGCATTCAAAGTCACTTCAAACCTAAGCATTCCAACTCACCAACGTACTCATCAATTAAGCCAGAATTACCACCAGCCACTCAGAAAAAGGCTTTTGGAGCAAATCATATAAAAATTAACCATTCCCAAAAGCACTACGAAGAAGACTGATCGGGCATAAGATCAAACTCTCAGACTTCTCTGACGAAGAAGAAGATAATAGCGGAGTAGTGATGGAAGAGGACGAGTGCGAGGTCTTAGAGAGGAAAAAACTATTACCTCATGTCACCATTATGAGTGATCGTGGTGAATTTTTAGCCTCAAGAAGCCGTATACGATCATAAAGAAAACCTCATAGGGGCAATTTTAGATCCAGGAGTGTTTAGTCTTTGAAAGATTCTTTGAAATTACCTCAAGTGATGGAGGAGAAAAAGTAAGAGGACGAACTTCAAAAACTATAAAGATCAAAGCTATCACAATTCAAAGACAGAAACTAGTTCAATCAAAGAAATTCTCGTCATTCCGAGAACAACTCCATGACTGAAAATTCAAGAGGTACATATCTCTCTAAACTAGACAGCCATGAGCGTCACTAATCAAATGTTTGCAGCACAGCAGTACCCTAGCTCATAGTTGAGAATGAGGCTGAATAAACCAAATCAGAAAAGCTCAAACGCGACAAATCTATGTAAAAGTAGAATGATGAAGGATTGAAACCGAATACGATAAGCTAATTGTTGACGAGGTGGACGACAAAAAGTGGAAAAAAGAAGAGTCGCAACAAATCTAATAAATTATTGAAGAGGATGCTCTTGAGAATGAAACTGATCACATGAATAGTTTCAGACTTTCGCTAAGTAAATTTCAACAAGAGGCCTCATACTTGAACAAAGAGAAAACATAATAGTTCAGATACTCTAATCATCAGCCCGAAAATTCATAGGAGGACCAAAAAAGGAGTGAAAAGAAGTGTAAAACACAGAACCATCAAAAGACCATTAATTAGTGAATACTTATGATTTTTAAATCATCATTTACATACTTCCTTCTGCACAATACTAATCCAAATGATACCTTTTGAAAGATTTGTATCAAAAGGAAATATCTGAATCAAAAGAGAGTTAGAAAAAATAAAGTTTTCTGATATTATTTTAAATGAATCAGTCATCATTCGATATATAGCTGTCCTTGATCAATAACAATACAATATTTGCTTGTACAACCACTAAGGCAAATTAATGTCAATAGTGAAAAGAATGAAGTCAAAACTGAATAAAATATGATCTAGTTTAGAGAAAAACTGTATAGTAAAGCAATAGTAAGTTCAGTTGCTGACGAAAAAGTCTTGTAATGGAATCTTTGTATGTTCTTCTTCATGAAAAATGCATAAATGTTATATTACTTTTTCCGAAAGTCTTAAATACTTTTTTTTACTGAAGAACGAAAATACTTGTTTTGCATAACATAACCTATAAATCTTTTAAACCTAAACTAAATGATGTTGGAAGTCTCTTAAGCCTCAGGTATTGGTGTGGCCTATACAGATAAGTTCCTTGATATCAACAAGGTTGAACATTGCTTCCCCTAGTAGTTAAAGTCTATTGGATTTTCGGTTACTCTTCTTCACAATCATCCTCATGCAGGTGATGGATTCCTTGTCTACGCCAAAGACTACAAGACAGCCAGGTACCTGAGTAAAAGCGATTGCCAAAACTTCAAGCCATGTTCATGGTATTTATTCAAGGGAGAGATTATTCCTTATGAGTTTACCGAAGATGAAACCGTCGAAGAACCGAACAGCATCAAAAAGCACTTGGAGATACTGGAAGCTATGGGCTATAGGCATTACGGAACAACGATCAGACCAATCGAAGAAGTTGTTGAGGTTTAAACCAAAAATGGCCATAAATACCTCAAAGCAGAGGATTTTGAATCTCAACCAGGGTGGAAGGAATCAGAAACAGCCATGAATGGAAAAATGGCTGATGCCTGCTACGCTTACTCCAGATGTGTGGTCACATTCATGCAGGCACACGTCAAGGACTACGGACATGATGTGAGTTGATCGTCAACATTTGAACATTTAAAACTCTTACTACTCATTATGATCATGAAGGCTCCTTTCCAGTGATTATTTTACTGGCATTTGAAAAATGCTAAATAGTATATTTTATAAAATAATCTGGATATGATTTATTGGATAAAATCACTCATCTTCGTCAAGGCGCTTTTTGTGGAATTTGTCCTTGATTTTATCAGGAATCTTTGTAAGATTGTCCTTGGGATACAGAGAAAGCAATTTCCAAGCCAAGCTAAGAGAGTCATAAAGATCTCTTGATTCGTATTGACCTTGGGCAATGAATTCATGCTCGAATTTCTTTAAGAATTCCAAATGGGTCAAATCTTATTCAGTCAAGGCCTAAATAGAATGAAAGTTACTTCCTCACCAATGACAGCCTTCATGGCAGCTGTGTCCTTGGCAGCGGCATAGTTGGCGTAAAGCTGATTGCTGACGGGAGCATGATCTTCTCTATTCTTTTCAATAGCCTTCTTCATGAGACGAGAAAGAGAAGGAAGAACGTTGATGGGGGGATAGATCTGCTTATTGTGGAGTTGTCTATCAATGAAGATCTGACCTTCAGTAATATAACCGGTCAAATCGGGAATAGGATGGGTGATGTCGTCGTTCTTAATAAAGCAATAATTACGGGCATAGACAAAATGGGGATTTGAGTAATAGATCCATTTCGACCGTGGACTCGACCAGCTCTTTCGTAGATTGTTGACAAATCGGTATAAAGGTAACCGGGATATGATCGTCTTCCGGGGACTTCTTCTCTGGCAGCTGAGACCTATCGGAGAGAATCAGCATAGGCACTCATATCAGTCATGATGACCAACACGTGAAGTTCCTTCTCATAGGCGAGATATTCGGCAGTGGTGAGAGCCAGACGAGGAGTAATGATACGTTCAATTGTAGGATCGTTGGCCAAGTTGAGGAAAAGGACCACACGTTCCATCGATCCGTTTTGTTCAAAGTCAGTTTTGAAGAAACGGGCGACCTCCATATTAACACCCATAGCAGCGAAGACCACACAGAAATTTTCTTCACTGTGATCAGTGACGTCCTTGCCCTTCACCAGTGAGGCCTGACGCACAATCTGGGCACCGATTTCATTGTGGGGGAGACCGTTTGCTGAAAAGAGAGGAATTTTCTGTCCTCTAGCAATGGAAGTCATGACATCGATGGCAGAGATACCGGTCTGTAACATTTCTTCGGGGTAAACTCTTTGGCATGGATTGATGGGCTGACCCTGAATGTTCAAGAATTTTTCAGCCAAGACCGGGGGTCCCTTGTCAATTGGGGTTCCTGATCCGTTGAAGGCCCGACCTAACATTTATTCAGAGATGGGCATCTCCATGGTTTGACCTGTGAACTCGCAGTGAGTGTAGAGGTTATCAATGCCTGATGTTCCTTCAAAGATCTAGATAAATCAACTAGATACCTGGACAACGGCTCTTTTGCCTGAGATCTAAAGCACCTGTCCCTTTCTGACTGAGCCGTCACTGAGGCAGACGTTGACGATTTATGCGAACTTGGGGAACTTAACATTATCAAGAATGACCAAAGGACCATCGACCTTGACGACTGTTCTGTAGTCTATACGAGGTGCGATGTTGTAATCCCTCGTGACAGCCTGGAGATTGGTGTTGAAGAGCTCTCCTTTTTCCATCTATATTAAATATCTTATCAGATCACTAAGCAAATCCACATTAGTACATACACATAATATTATTCACCTTTTTCAATCCCAATTAATCTCAACAATAAAAGTTTATCACTTATCTCTTTCTTCCCGATAGAGGAACATTCCGTCGTGGGCAGTCGTAAAAGCAAACTAATTGTTTGCCCAACTGCTATCAATCGAAAAAACACCATGTCCAATGCCGTGAATCACACTAGAGACACCAAATCTTCCCTCCTGCCGGTGATAGACCTTCACCTCGTTAATTCCACAGGCTCCAGCAACGATACTGTCTTTGTTTTTGTTACTACGTTATACAATAGTGTACCCGAAGCCGCAAGAATAAACATATGCTACTTTTGACTTATCATCAGCAGAGTTCCAGGATATGCCCTACCTCAATGTAAATTTGTTAAAATCCCATATTTGAATTTGATTTTTGGCAGCGTAACAGCCAATAAGCAGCTCCCCGTTGTGATAGTCAATTGAATCTCCTGCTACGTGCAAGCCAAAGACAGATTTAATTGATTTTCCTTGGCGGATATCCCAGAGATGGAGTACCGAGTCCCAACCTCCAGAAACTATGGTGTTGTCATCAATGAACTTAACAGAGAAAATTCTGTTAGAATGTCCTCTGTAGTTCCACTCTGCGCATCCGAGATCTGTGCTTATACTTTTAGTATCTACTTTAGATTTAAATTACTCTAGTCATAAATGCGAATGTGACAGTCCTTGCCAGCTGTTGCAAAATGCTCTCCACTTTTGGAAAAATCGCAACAATGTAGGGAGTTTTATTTCTCCTCAATTGAAAAAAGTTTCTTCATGCTGGGAACATGATAATAATCAAAAAATCCGCCGCTGAGTTAATTAATCTTTGTACGCGTTTGTCACTCCGAGTACTTTGGCTTTGCTATTGACCATGGGTCTCCATCTTGATAATGTTAACTATACTTCACGCAGGTTACTGGCTACTAATTGGGATCCTCGACGGTCTAGACGATTCTTTCTGAATTAGGAGATACTTACAGTTCTTGACTGACCAGAGTAACTTCATGCCATTGTTGCATCCAAATGCCAAGAATTCATTATTGGGTTCGTATCGAGTACAGAAACCCTAAGAAGGTAGGTAAGTGCCAAGTATTTTATCGGTTGTGTATCCTTTGAAGTTAGTGATCCTGGATGGTCATGGAAGTACATGTGATCGTTGGGGGCAATTTTTTGTTCTTCTTGCATAGAACTATTGAATTTTTTAAATATACAAATCATCTGGCTATGATGATGGTAGGATCATAAATGAATAGATAGATTTATTATCTTTTATTTAAATCAGAATTCGTAATCAAAAAGATATAATTTAATAAGTACATAATCAAACATGAAAGCTGTGACAATGTTGATCTTTTTGGCCTTGTCTGCTCTGTGTGCCCAAGCTGCTGAAACTACCCAAGTCTCATAAAAATATGAATCTGTCACCTGTGGAGGCTACACCTGCTATACGGACTGCTGCACCCAGATTGATAGCTATGTATACTGCGAGAACTACTGTGTTTCAGGAAGCTACTCTTACTATTACTAGTGCTCCTGTGCTTACAACTTCTTCGAATTCTGGTATTCCTGGCTGATTATGATCATAATCGTGGGATTAATCGTCGGCTGCATCGTGTTTTGCATCAAGAGAAGAAACAGAATGAGACAGAGACTAATCCAGCAGCAAGGAGGTCCTTATCAACAAGCTCCATATTGATCAATATTCTATTATTGAATACACTACAGTAATTCAATTTAAACCTCTTTAGAGGAAGTATAAGAAAGGTTGTTCTCAATAAGTACTAAATTTTGTTAGTGAATTCTTATAAAATATAATGAAGCAAAAAATAGTGGATTTCAAAAGGCAAATCAGAAAAGAACACATTCACTAAATTTTCGCCCAGAAGAGAAGAATCGTCTAAAAAAGTTATGAACAGACTAATGACATCGCATAAATTCTGGAGGAGCATCATCGAAATAGGCGCGATTATTAACTTCACGCTTCCAGATAAAATATTGATGTTGAATAGCTCGCAGTAGAGGAACCTTTTGAAGAAGAGTTAAAGGAAAAGTGGGTCGATATGAATAGCAGCATACTCAGATTCCTCTAAATGAGAAACCTTCAATAATACATCAACCTTATAGGCTCTATCTATCACGATCTCAAGAAAATAGCACATCCTCAAAGTCCCTACAGTAAAAATCAGCGCAATGGTCTCTTTGATTTTTTTCTCAAGCAACCAACGATAGTCAACATTGTTAATTTTTTTGTGGAGATCAGTAGTACTCCAAATATTAGTGCAGGGTAAGCATTTTTCTATTAAGAATATTGCAGAACATATCAATTAGGTCTTTGGCTATTCTTGATATTTGCATTCACAATCACCCACTGACCTTCGTCGAAAATATATTCATCAATAGCAACATTCTTTTGTTCCTGACTTATGCTCTTATGGAGCCCAAATTCGACAAGAGTCATTTATCCAAAGTACTTTTGGTTCAATTAAGATTCTCAATATAGTGACCCATATGATCCTCGCAAGCAGCAATCAAAGCGGTTAATTATTTTTCATCCTCAACTAGAGAACCTCCAAATTTCACGTAGGAGCTTTGTTTTTTAATCTAAGCAGAACTCCAATGCAACCCAAGTAGCACATCACCGAAAACTTCATTATATTCATGAAGCACTATCTTCTAGAAATTGATAACTCAGCCAGATAAAAAACCAAAGATATTTAGCCTTCATAAACTCAAAAATAAAAGATGGCACTAGCCACAGAACTGTGCTGTCTGACTATCCACGAGCTTTAGATTGCTCTTGAAGTTACCATAAAAACAGTGCACTACCTATACTAAATCGATTTCCAAAATGAAGACTAAAACAGCTACCTTGAATAATCTCTTGAGGTGCTCAGAATAATTATCGAACTATTTGACGTAGGAGAGAGATTCAAGCAAAAATTAAAGTACGGCCAACTAATAAGTCTACTAACAATCAAAGCCTGTCCGCACTCCATCAAAGAAAAGCTCCTGATCATTCTGGATCACTTGATTTATTGCGATGAATCTGAGGAACTTACATCATTTCTTGTTAAGCAATGTGATTTGCTTGATAGTTTAAGGGGTCTTCGATCATAATCTCCTGATTATGTTCTCAACATATTTTGTAATTTGGTGGCCATTTCATCCATCAAAGAGGAGCTCAATCAAACTGTGCAGCAGTTGTTTCTCTCTTTTCGGTTCACCCATTTTGACAAATATTTCTTTACGTTCACTTACAACTGGTTTCATTCTCAAAAATTTCAAATTTTGACTTCTTTTGATAAAGTTCTCCTTCAAATTTTGAGCTAGTTCAATGAAGTCGATGAGTTCAAAAATGATTATGAATGTTTGATATGGTTCAAGTTGGCGGAAAACAACGAACTCCAAATTCCACTTCGGATCATTCAGATGCAGAATGAGCACAGTAAAAGAATCAAAAAAGAAATTCTTAATCTGGAAGAAGGAGAGGAATAATGCCTCTGAATGATTTTTGAAATAATTGGGTACTTTCATTCATATTCAAAACAGACTAAAGTGATAAAGATACTAAGATCATTTTCTGAGTTATCTAAAACCTATTTAAGTCTCGCAGTGACTGATTGAGGCGTCTAAATTAAGAAGGAATTTTTTAGTCGATAGTTGTTCGGCATTTATTTTACTTACTTCTGTCTTCATTTCATTGATCTTCTTGATTTCACTACTAATAGCTGGCTCAAAAATATTCTTGAGTTGTGTGGTCTCATCACGAACATTGTTCTGCAGAATTAAAGATGCATTTTTCAGGCCTGATATCTGATTTTTTACAACTTCTCTCAGTGAACAAAGGTTATTCCGATTCTGATTGATAGCATCTCCCAAGTATCTACCCATTTGCTGCATAGAGTCATCTTTACTTCTAATCTACATATATGCTCGGTGAGATTCATTTGTGAAAGGGTCTGCTCGTTGACTTCGAATAAGATAGAGTCTTCAATTCGAGGCTCTGATGAAAATTGGGAAGAAGAACGTAGGCTCATGCGAGTTTCTGTTTTATAACTTAAATGTAGAAAATATTTTAAAGGAACGATATCAAATACTGCTGGCTTATTGACCGTTCAGTATTTTGTACTAGGACTCGAATACTGCTTCTGATGAAGGTACCATGTTTTTCATCAAAAATCTTTATTGAAGGAGCTACTTGCATTGTCGCTTGTACATTTCCAGTTCCATATTCAAAGTCTAGTCTCTTACTTCAATGACCTTAATCTTCATGTTTCTCTTCTCCTCAGCCAGCTCACTACCCAGCTCACTAAGACTCTTTTATAAATTGTCCTTCCTTTTGAGTGATTCTTCTAGCTTTTGTTTGAGATTATTTAGTTCCTCATTGACTTTTTTGTGTTCATTTTTGACTTGAACGAACTATCCTCTTTACCGTGTGAGACTATCTTACATATTTTTCTTGTGAAGGCCTTCTATTTCAAGAGCTTTCCGGGTGTCTAATAATTCGTGTTTAAGTTTATCTATTTCACTTTTATAAGTATCAACGACCTTCACATTATTTTACTGGAACGCAGTGAGAGACAATTTATATTGTTTTCGATCTTCAGCTGCTTTTTTGACATTATACTAGAACATCTCAATTCTTTCTTCCAGTTCAGAAGCTATTTTCATTTTTTATTTCTCTGCCTCCATCTTGTACTTCTCAAACTCAGCATTCTTAGCCTCCAACTTATTTCTCATCGTCTAAACTTCATTGATCAAAATCTTTTTGGCATTTCTTTCTGACTGAATCTCAATCGCTAGCTAGTTGATTGTAACATTTATTCTGTGTATCTCCTCCTTATATTTTCGCTATTTATCGTCACAGTTCACCACTGATGTATACTGCTGAGTCAAGTTTGATTTCAGTTGTTCATTTTCTTTTTCCAGATCAACGATTTCGTTCATTTGATTTTGAATGACTGTCTCTGCCCTTTTGAGCTTCTTTTATAATTATTCTATCCGATTCGACATTTAGTTGAGATCTCGAATAGCAGCAAATTGTTGATTTTGACAAATCTACTTGATTCTTTCCAATTCGTCATTATTTGTTGCTGATGTTGTTTTTTGGAAGTTGGAAGGATAAGTATTGGGATTGGCTGCTGTCTTATGAACCATTTCTGAGTCTTCTTCGGGAAATTCGTAGGCGATGTTGACTCTTTCAATGGTGTGTCTAAGCCTTTCAAATGGATTCATAGAAAACTTTAATTATAAAGGCTGTTAGTTATTCATCCAATAAATCTCTCATTTTTTGTTATTGAATCTTAATTAAGGCGATACATCAAATACCTATGGAAGAGAACAAAAAATACTACACATTTACCTTTGCTAGATATTAAAGCTAACGACTTCAAAGGCAACAGGCACTCTACTTCAAAAATCTGAAGTTCAAGATGAAATTGTGGGGAGGGTTTGGAGTTGTCTTGTTTGTTGTGAGTCTCTATCAACCTATTATGTATTGGTTCGAGTACGATATGAACCTTTACAAGCCGAGGATGAACGAATACTTGCTGAACAGAATCAAATGATATGGATTCAGGGATATATTCTTATTAAATTTATTCGTAAGAAGCATCTGAACTTACTTTGTGATCATTTGAACTCTGTTAATTCAAAAATGATGATTCTAAGCTTAAATTTGACTGTCTCGGGGAATTTTATAATTTTAAAAATATAACTAACATGGCTTCCCATCTTAAACACAGCAATCTGACTTCTCTCTCAACCACTCAGAAAAAGACTCAAGAAAAATCTCTTGAATAACAAGTTTACTAGATGCCCATCGAGAATATCGAGGCTGAGCGTTTACGCAAAACATTCCTTAGGATCTGTGGAGATAAGGTCAACAATAAGAGTGGTGACAAGGATGGATTCAACAAAAAACCGTATGTATCTTTTAAAATAGATTGGCCATCGACAAAAAAGATGTGATTCGCGTACTGACAGAGCTCAGCTTTCCTTACAATAAACCCGAAGTTGATCAATGGATTTGGGAGGTCGATGAGGATCTTGATGGATAGATCAACGAATACGAATTCACCTTAATGTACAAAAGATGCATTTTTGATAAAACAGGGCTTGAGCCTCGCAACTTCTTTAACTTTGTCCAGTTTTTGATGTACGACCTTGCCTGTCGCAATAAAATTACTGTCGAAGATACTCTCGAATTAATCTACGTTCGTAATCCTGACCCCGATCTGCTTCAGTAACACATTTTCGAGATATTTGGAGATAAGTAAAAGACGGAAGACGGTCAAGAGAGAGAAATTCTTTTCGAGGAATATTTAAAACAAATGAGAAAGAATGATCTTGAGAGGAGGAAGAAATTAGAGAAGGAGAGAAAGTCTGTGACTAAAGTAATTGGCAAAAAGCAAGACGATTGATGATCTTATTGATTTCGCTCTAAATTTACCTTTATTCACAAATTTATAATAAATACAGATGATAGATATTAACACCCTCCCAGCTGAAGGTTTCAAGGGATAATTCTACAAGCTGCACTTTCAAAGACTAGGATTTTTGCTGTTTCCTCCAGCCGATCTCAGCTTACTCAAACATTTCTCGAAGTCGACTCAAAATGCACTTGGAAAGTTGGATGTTCATTGCAACCTTACCTCGATATTGAAATTTCCAGGTTTCTTTAAAGATGTAAACTACATTCTCATCACCGACTACAGCTAGCTACTTTTTTTGCCATTTCTAACTAAAATTTTGCCTCACTTGACAATCATAGCAACCAATCTTTCATTCCAACTTGGTAGAATTTCTCTCTAAGCCTTTCATGAGACACTCACAAATTTTGATGCTACTTCAGAAAAGCTCAACTTTTTCCAATAAAGTTAGCTCTTCGACAAATATGAAGAAAAAATGGATGCTAGTCTTTCGAATTGGAGAAAGATATACTCTGCAGAAGATATCAAAAATTGTTTGTCTAAGGTGGTCAAGGTAAACTACTACCAAGTATTCAACACAGAAAGAGGAGTGTGGCTGAGATGCTTTCCTTCAGGAAAAAATAATGGATCTTGCTTTTGGGAAATAAAGAATTGTCAGACTAATCAGAAAATACTGCTTGTTAATGAGATGGCTCAGTACAACTGGAAAACCTGCATGTCTTACAATCTTTAAAGAATAAAGCAGAGCAGATTGGAAGATCCTTATAGTTTAGTTGTTTTCACAAAGAAAACGCTTGACTCATTTTCGGAAAATTAAGAATTAAGAATAAGTTAAAACATCCGCAAAATCAATTCAAATGCTTCCCTCGGAATCAGCACAACCATTGTCCTTTAAGACAATACTCTCTGCATCGATTTGATTCCCAGAATATCGCTGCAGCCTGAAGGACAAGTGCTGGGAATTATTTTAAATCACGAGTGCTACCATAGCTTTCATAACTTCATCAACTCTTACGTTGATTATCTTTCGAAATTTTATAAAAACCAAATATTTTCAGAGGCTCCTGACTACCCCTTAATTCATTACTCCAAACTAAGAAACAAAGGATTTTTGGTAGTTGGAACTCTTGAGTAGCTAGCTGTTAAAAGAAAGCTACCCCTCAAAGAGATTATCCTACAGAGCCATCCTTTCGTTAGATTCATAAAAGACTACGATTATTATCTTGAAATTGACGAAAATGCAGTTATACATCAGCAGGTGAAACATAAAATTGAGAAGATAAGTCTTGGAAGTAACTTTAGCAGTTATCTACTCTCGGAATTCATGGAGGCCGTTGGATAAACAAAATATTTGTGCTTTAGTCCCAATTCACTCCACCTCAATTGTTTGGATATTGGCAGACACTACAACTTAGCAGGTAATCAGCAACTACCTCTTCATCTGTTAACCAGAAACTACGACACTATGCACCGTTTTCAAAGCTTCATTCTCAAAGACGGGTAGCTTGAGTTAAGCCCAGTGAAAATGGAATGCCTTTATCTGCCGAAGAACTGGGCCAAAGTTGCCAGAAGGGACCTATCTGCTCGAGGAATAACTGTCACAGGCTAAGATCAAGATACAATCAAAACTGGGAGCACAACTTTAAAGATATCTTAGAAATGGAAACTAACTGCTGAATCTTCGAATCGAGAAGAGCTATTTGTGCTAGTAAAGTACCTAAATGGTTTGGCAAAAAAATATGAATTCTCTTGATTCTATGACATATTTTGAATATTCAGAAAACTCTGTGGATAAAATTGTTCTTTATATTTTATTGGTCTCCTAAATTTAGCTATATCTTTATGAGTAAAGTAAAAAGCCTCCTGCGCCTTCAGCAAGATAAAATTTGATGCCAGCGTTTGGGCTAAAACCGGCATTCCAGAAGATGATGTTAATAACATTAAGACAGCCTTTGATTTGTTTGATACTGGCCAGGGAGAAAGCGTCGATATCGAAGGTATGTCCATTTTTAAGTAGAGCCTAAAGCTACCATGACTTCATTGGGCTTCGAGGCAAAGAATAGAACTATTTTCCGAATAATCAGCAGCCTTGATGCTGATGGCAACGGCACTATCGATTTCGGAGAGTAGCTTTCTATTATGATCAAGGACGCCAGCGACAAATATTCGAGAGGCAACATTAATAATATTTTCGCTCTTTACGATGTTGAAAGAACTGGCTTCATTTCGACAAAAATTTTAGAAAAATTGCACAAGAGTTGTCAGATAGTATTTATGAGGAAAAGCTGTAAGATTTGATCACTCGTGCCGATTGGATGGTGATAGTCTCGTTTCTGAGGATGAATTTTATTCGATCATCACTCGTCCCATCAAAGACTGAGTGATCTACTCAATAATTAGTATTCACTCTTGATATAACAGCTATATTGTCCGAAACTAATAGTCTAGTATCTGATATCAAAAGAACGGGGGCGA
>Ga0100381_1003113_pt1 | contig 14493 bp, 14 predicted proteins | sample CryGeymeta201505_FD_80416 | JGI IMG/M metagenome (GOLD analysis project Ga0100381, IMG submission 80416) | Groundwater microbial communities from Crystal Geyser aquifers in Utah, USA - Crystal Geyser metaG 2015-05 | ecosystem: Environmental > Aquatic > Deep subsurface > Groundwater | place: USA...
CCACAGCTCGAAGAGTCTTTTATGACATTCTCAACATTCCTTATATTTATACCATCGAAAGCTCCCTGTATGGATACCAGAAAGAAGGAGACTTCAGGATTTTTCCATATCAGCCATAGGATTATAGATAAATGGGACATAGTGTTCTGAAGACATTCTCTGAGCTGATGAGGAAAAAAGGCGGGCTAAAAGCAAAAGACTAAAGGCTGTTGTTATGTAGTAAAGAAGAGCTTTAAGAGGACAATAACATTTGGGATCGAATGAATTAAGCTGATGAAATTGAGTCAGTAGGCAGCGACGAAGATCCTGCTGCTGATGAGCTTTCAAAGAAAGAGCTTGATTGTATTTTTTAGAGAAAGTCTAAGAAACCTAAAAAGAAAAAGAAATCAGTAAAACCAAAAATACAGAAGAAAGAGAAGGAGGAGCCCAAGAAAGAAGAGTAGGTGGTTATCAGAATCAGAAAAAACGACAAGGAATCAGTTTACAAGAAATTTTTCAGTGGAAGAAGCTCTTTGCAGCGGACTATGACAGTGTTCCAATCCAATCAACCTCCGAAAGATACTAAAAGTTTCGGGTGTCAGGTCTAAATTCAAGAAAAAGCTATCCTACACAGAGCATCACTTAACTCTCAGCCAATCAAATAGAAGGCCTTCGATAAAATTTTTGAAAAGAAATCTTTATGCGTCTTTGGCCAGAAAGTTTAAGACGACTTAGTTATTTTAGGCAACACTGTTGGCCTTCAGACTTAAGTTGAGAAATCACTCTTCCGCAACAGAAACTAACTCCAGGTATAGAACAAAAGCATCAATAAACGTGTCCTGAGAAGCAACCAGAAGGTATCGACCGTCTTCTTGCACAACTAAAACAACTTTTTGAACAAGGGGGACATTTTACACAAGGCCATGAGGATGTTGAATAACAGGCTGTGATGTTAATATTGATGAGGTTTATAATATTTGAATTGGTAGTGGACATGGGCAATGAAGTGACCATCGATAAACATACCACTCACCTCTAGGAGTGGCTCGACCTCAAGGATAAGCTGGAAGGTTGTACCTTTCAATAAGAACCCAACAATCACGTAGGAGCATGGAAGCTATTCCCTGATGAGGTCAATCCTCAATAATGCAATTGTCTTCCTCTTGAGATAAACCTAAACAATGTCCATCAATTGATCTCACCTCATCAATGCTACCTTCTCTACACAATCAGAAATAATCAACAAACAGTCCAAAAATCGCATCTCAACGCAATCTCATCTCTCATCCTCTCTATACAGCAACATATCGAGCCTTTGTCGTATCAAACCCCTATCGCCACTGGAACAGTTTAACAATACGAATACTGTGTTTATGCCTATGTGGGGAAATTGGCCAAATCTAAAGTAAAATTAGTAACTCTCTGGTATGCATTGAGAATGGAGTCTCTGCTGAATTCATATAAGAAAATGGCCATTTTATCGGCTGGAGGGGTGCTGAGGAGCAAAAAATTGCAAAAAGGATCCACAATATCACTTCTATCTGATACTCCCGCTATCGCCAAAGAAATATCAGAATGCCCTGACATACATGCCTTCTCTTTCTTTTGGAGACCAGTAGCCAAGACAAATCCTTTGCTTCATTTCAAGAGTAAAAGATCAAGCCCATTTATTCAGTGTGAAGCTCCTTCTCCCAAAGCTTCAGGAGGAGGAGTGAAGCCTCCGTTACTGAAGCTTAGTTTGAAACCCTTCGAGGAGGTTAATTATTCTGCCATTGAAGAATAACAAAAGAATGGTTAGATAAAATTCGATATCAGGGCAACAGCTCGCCATGAACTCAAGATGGAAAAATTTGAATCAGAATGCAATGAAATAATTGACGGCATATTTGTTTCAGGATAAAAAGCAGCCAAAAGTTGGTAGACTCTAGAACGTCACAAGATAAAAGCGATTATAAACTGTGCTGGTGACTACTGCTAGAACTGGCACGAATCGAAGGGTCTGACTTACTTGACTTATTTCCTCAAGGATTCTCAGACCTAAAACATTGAGTGCCTTTTCTATAGATCCATAGATTTCATCCAGCAGTGTCAGAAGCAAAAGCAAAACGTTTTGGTCCACTGCATTCAAGGAATCAGCAGATCTGTTACGATAGTCATTTCATATTTGATCTTCAAGCTCGGCTATGACTACAAAAAAGCAGAGCAGTATGTCAAGCAAAGAAGAGGCATCGCTTGTCCCAACAATGGTTTCATGGTATAACTGATCCAGTTTCACAAAAGACTGTATGAAGACTATCTTTCTCTTCCGACTCCTAGAGTTTTTTTAGTTTCTTCACATAGCAAGTAAACTCCTTCCTTGATAACTGCACGCATGGTAAAGATAATTTTATTCAGATCAAACAGCCTCTATTTGATAGCAGAAGATACTTGAGCCTCGACTGCAGAGGAATATATATCGTACAGGTCCCATAGACCGTTTATATATGGGTTGGAAGCAAGTGTGAATAAAAAAGGCTTCAGAGCTACTGGACCTATGCTCAAGAGTACGTCAAGAAGCTACAAAAATACGAAAGAGCCTCCATCAAGCTCAAAGCTATCAGTCAGGGTACATAAGGCAAGTAATTTTTTGCCCTATGGAACATCGACAGTATTCCTGCCAACTACTAAAATCCCTAATATACTCGTTTATTTGCAGAAGGCGAAACATCTAAGCCAGGAGGCATGAGAAAATACTATGAGCGATAAACTGAAGAGCCAAGTCAAGTTAAATTATTCATTCATCCTGATTCTGATCAAGGTTTGGGTGTTTTTTAATTTTAGGACCTTGGAAGGTTGAATATTTTGGTGAGTCAGGATACCGATGCTCTCAAGGTGTATGTAATTCGTGAGGAGAGTACGGAGGATGAAAAGGATGAAATAGGCTCCTTTTTGGATTCAGTCATCCGAATTCATTATTCATCGATAGATCAAGGGCGCATAATGATAGAAGAGGAGCTGGTAGACAGTCCCAGCCAATAATTGATGGACTACTTCAGCTGATGCTATTTTCATTACTATTTTGCTCTATACTTGGGTTATCAACAATCAAGTAATAAATTATAAAAAAGTATCATAGTCTAAGCATCATGATGACAATGTATCAAAAGTTGTCCATTGACGAAACGTGCCTCAATGCCAAGGCTCTTAGTTGTTATAATTTATTTTATTCATGTCAATTCCTCAGCCCACTAGAAATAAGGTCAATCACCTCGTCATGATTGTCTACCTTATTGTTGATCGGCTCATCCCCTACTTCATCAAGTTTACCTTTCCTATCTGGGCCCTTCCTTTCCTAGGCTGCATGCTGACTCTTAAAACCATCAACCTATGGAGGAACATCTTCTGGCTTCTTGTAGACTTATTTTCACCGAACTCTCTGCCGAAGCTCGTCTTTGCGGTAGTAAAGGGAAACGGTCGGTATCTTCGGGCTCACCGAGAGAACGTATATACTGAGCAGTTCTATCATTATACCCTTAGAAGTAAACAATCATATAACCTAGAATTCATGACTGTAGATGAATTAGAAGCAGGCTCCAAAGTTATTGAACTGTAGTGCGATAACGAAATCGGACTCAAATTTATTGCTTAGCAAATCAAAGAAGGAAAGGTGAAAGGTTTGTCTGGATGCAAGAATGCAACAAAAAATGAAGGGCTGCTTCCCATGGTTGAACTAACCTCCTACTCAACTTCCACCCCTTCCTAAAATGCCGATTGCCTGCTTCTCTTCAACTACAAAAGTAAAGCTTCTCTCTTCAAGTAATCAAGGATTGATCTACCTCAAATTATCTAATATGCCAGGAACAACCTTGCCGAAGACGGATATATTGTGTATGGAGACTATTTTGAGAAAGGAGAACAAGAAACATACAGACTAATGTTTGAGACATTCTCATTAAGGATCACCGACGAGGAGGACCTTAGTAAAAATATGGAGTACGCAAAAAAACTAATAGCTAAGGAAAAAGGGGAATGCGAAATGCGGGTGTTTAGATGGCTCAAAAGAACGGTCGAAAAACTGTTGGGCAAATAGCCTTATGAGAAGGGAAAGAATTTCCATGTGTTTATCCTAGAAAAGAATCAAAATCAAGTTAGCAGTCAATCCTGATACTTATGAGTCGTCTATTTGAGGGTTTATTCCATTCCTCCGAACATTTTTTTAAATCCTTCCCGACTGACAACTGCCAACTTAGATATCCCTTCTGAGCGAATACTAGCTTTTCGAGGTTCATTGTTGATGAGAGCCAGTTCTCCGAAGTAGTCGCCTTCCCCATATTGCCACACAACTGAAGACTCCTGCAGTTAACTTTGTTTTTAGGCCTTCAGCTTGCCCTCAAGAACAATATAAAATTTATCTCCTGCCTCTCCTTATCTTATAACGTATTGTCCATCACAAAAATCTTCTTGTTTGAGCAAATCAATGAGGTTATACCTTAATAGCTATTTGTACACTTTTGGTCAGGAGGAATAAACTTTAGAATTTCCACTTTATCGATTGCTTGCTTAATAATGATCTGCTTCCTCAGGGCAGCTACCTTGAGGATGTGACTGAATATCGATCGATCTAATACAAAAAGTCGTCCTGGAGTGTTGGTGACGATACTGGCAGAACGGGGACTGTTGTACATCAATGATAAGTCTCCAAAAGAATCTCCAGTTTTATATGTCTTGATGAGGACATTTTATCCATTTGTGATTTTGTAGCAGTCATACTCACCTTTATCAACAATATAGAAGTGATTTCCAGACTCACCTTCCTTGATGATCACCTCATACTATTCTGTTTCTTTGATGGTCATAGCTCTCATGATGATTTCTTCGTCTTTGCTATCTAAATTCTGGAACAGGATGGAGCTGTGCATAAATTATTTGAGAAAGGCCTTCTCCTTTTGAGTTAGATTGTCATTTTGTGACATCTACAGTTAAGCCTTATCATTGAAGTCTCCAAAAGATTATTCTGAAAGTTTTCTCCTGCTGGCCTTTTTCTTTTCAACAGTAACAACATCAAGCTATTTCACCTAATCTCTGCATTATTCCTCAGTGTCTGATTCTATGACTTTTCTGGAGCGGAAAAACCCTTTTTTCTTATCGCGTTCCATCATCCAGTTGATAGAATAGGAGAGAGGATTGGCAGGCCTCTTTCGAACAAGCTCTGTGACGAGAGGCTAGATAAATGGGTTTATTTATGAAACGATGTAGTTGTGAATGTCCTAATTGACTTTTTTCATTCGATCGAAGGTTAAATTATAATCATTCTTCCATATCAATAGTGTATTACAGAGCTTGCCCAGTCATCATAAATACAAAATATCAACAGCAAGTTCGCTTGTGGTCTTCTCGCTCTTCCCGTTCCCGTCTGTCTAGCTTAATACTGCTCAAAATACTGGCACTTTAGCCGCCCTCCATGCCTTTAGCTTTTTTCACGACCAATTTCTATGATTTTTCTCCCTACTATTTTTCTTCTTTTTCGTCTATCTGATCGATAATTTTGATGTTGTTGAGGTTGTGAGTGATCAGATCGATGGCGCTATGGAAAAGTTCAGTGATTCCTTCACCTGTTTTTGCTGATATCTTGTAGTGGTTGTTTACTCCTATTTATTTAAGCTTTTTGTTGACATCCTACTAATTGCATTGACTAAATTATTAAAGGCATACCTCGGCCTATCGCTTTTGTTGCCTATTGCTATCGAAAATGCAGTGTACTATTTATGTTTATTGTACAGTTACTGCCAAATACTCAGATTCTATAGAGTTTTGGGCTATCCGAGGTCATAAACTAACAGGCAAAGATTGGAATCCTTTAGATAACTGGGTATGAGACTACGGAAGCGTTCCTGTCCTGCTGTGTCCCACAACTGCAGCCGGTAGTTTTTATTTTGATAGGTGAGATTTCTGACGAGGAAGTCGATTCCAATGGTAGCCTTGATACTATAGATGATACATCATATGTAGTTTCATATCTGTCATTGATGAACCTCTCAATAATGCTGGTCTTCCCTACATGCTGATCTCCCAACAACACGATTTTAAATTTGATTTTACCCCCCACTGTCGATGAAGATAGACTCATAGCCTGATAATTTAAGATATATACAAAGTCATCCTATATTATCATACACCCATCAGCTACTTTATACGGGCCGCACTCTTACCGACCTCCGCTATCGTTTTTTGACGTATCGCCTCACATTATTGCAATTTACGATTCTTCTTGGAGAGAAAATATTTCTGGCAGAACTATTGTCGACCATCAGAAGGAAGCTCACAGAAGAGAGTCTAGAAAATAAATTGAGTCGACTCAATATTTGCTGCTGACTCGAAGGCAAAATAATTGGAGTATTTAGGTCGAGGGGTCAGCTATTCGAAAGTGACTGCTGCTCTGTTGACCAGCTTTATTCTTTCTGAGACAAGGTTTTAATTTTCTGCCTAAACTTTTTGAATGATATCTTTGAGGCCTTACATTCTGCTGGAGAGCTCCTAAAATCGATCCTTGACCTTAAGCACGAAAATATCCAATTGTTCCTTGTTGACATTAATATCATAAATCCTCGCTTCCAAGTTTGAGCACTTGATTTACTACTCTAATAAATTTTATCGGGTCTGTACCAGTTCGTAAGATATTTCTTAATTTTTTGCAACCAAAACTCGATATTCGTCCTCCTGAGTTCCAATAAACTCCTTGAGTTCAATTATCTTCCTCTACAGATTTTGCACATAGGTTGTATCAGCCAGTCGCCTATATTTCTAGTTGTCTTCTTTCAGCAGATTGATTTAACTACTTTGAGCAAGTATTATTTCCTTGTACTTTTTCTCCATCGCCTCAATTTTCGCCTCTAAGTTAGCGATATCTGCTTCTTTTAGGGTGATGATATCTCTGTTGACCTTATCAATAGTTCTAATGGCCTTTTTATATGAAGAGCCTTATTTTATCTTGTAGGAAAGACATAGATCAGCCTAATTGATGAACAGATAATCTTTTACTTTCCCATGTAGACCAGCAAAAACTTCTTTGAAATTGCTGTCCACCTCTCCAAAATTTTTGATTATATAGTAGGCAGCTCGAATCAGATCCTCTTCGTTTGTGTCTGTTTTGAGGAGCATCTGTTTAAACTTGTTGATATTCAGGCTCAATTATTTCTGCATTGATCATCATATACAGCTTGCATGCGCTCGACTTCCCTTTTCTCTGCTATCGTAGGTAGTATTACCTTCGATAGTTTTCTTTCGGTGAGTGGATTCTAATTAAAATTGGTTGGCTGTGTTGAGGAAAAGTTTTTGAGGGACTGGTTTCGTTTCCGTGAGGTGTACATAAAATAAATTTGCAGTATTATTAAATCGTTATGAGAAGCAAAGGAAGCAGAGGGAAGAGTAGTCTTCAAAAAACAGCTTCCAGTATCATCAATATCCATACCCACCGCAACAGCCATCTCAGCTAGGTCATTCCTTTTCACTATCATGATAGTATAGCTTCCATCAGAACAAGTTCCCTTGGACGTCGTAATTGTCTTTCCCTCAACAAAAAGAATAACGATAATCACAAAAAGAGTGATAAATCTAGCAAGAAAAACAAATCTCGGTAGGGAAGTAAAATTTTGGCAAACAAGAAAAGCGATTTAAAAAACCGAGATAGGCAGTTGTATAAATTGTACTCTGAATAAATGTCAGGTATTGGCAGGCAAATAAGCACTAAACTAGTAAGAACTGATATGAAGTCGGCACATCCTGCTGACCTTAGCGCCTCTTTAGAGCTTAACAGTAATATGGGGCTTGCTGACAGTTAAAAGCAAAATGAACTGTTTGTTTTTCTCTCCAAAACGAAGTCAGTTCTCACCTGTTACCAACAGTATACTGAAAAATTAGAGCAAGATTGTAAAAAGTACAAGAAAAAATGTGGTGAGCTGGTACAAAAATTGAAAAAATATGAACATAAATGATTTATTACTAATTGAGTGGGAAATGTTCATGATCATTTGTTGAGCCGAGAGTATATAGTGTTTTTGTGGCCTTCAATGCTGTAATCAAGACTTATGTCCATTTTGCTACGATTTAGTGGGCGTTTGGTGGAGGTTGAGGGACTGCAGCTGATGCAATTGGCACTTAAAAGACGTTTGGTTGTCAGGGAAGCATTGTCAAAAGTATCTGACTTCGATACAACTTTTTTCCTATCCTCGACTTCTCTTCGCAACTGTTTATAAAACTAAAACAACTGTTCTATCTTTCCATCTAGAATTCTGGTATCCTTGCGAGTGTTTTCTTCGTCACATTTTCTTTTAAGTTCCTTCATGATGGCTCCCATATCGATTTCTTTGGACAAAGCGTATATTTTTTTCTAGAGCTATGTGAATGTATCATTTTTCCTTCGGAGCTATTGAACCTCCTTTTCGCTGCGCTTGAGTCTGCCTTCAAAGTCTAGGTTGGCCATGTACTATTTGATGATCTTCTGGACAAGATCACTGTTCTGACCTCCGCTTACTTATGGAACTGTTCTCTCGTTCGATCTGTTCCTGCCTTCCTGAATAAAAGAAGTCATACGCTCTCTAGATTAAGCAACATTTTTTAGAGTTTTCCAATTTCCTTCTCATGTAGCTTGACCTCCTCTCCAATTTAGCAGATCAGGTGAGGATTAAGACTGCTGATAGCTTAGCTCATATTCTCTAACTTTTTGAAGCTGCCCTCCTTATTTTGCATTTTTCTGATTTCTTCTTGAATGCCGATCATTTCTTGTTTGACTTTTTAGTTGTTACTTAGATAATTCTTTCTGAATTCCACAAACTAGTTATTCCTCCTCATCAAGTCATCAGTTTTATTCCTTGTCTCAGCTAGTCTTTCGAATATCTTGTGCTTTTCTATTTAGAAAGCGTTTGTCTGTAATGCCTTCGCTACCTTTTCAGTCAACTCTTGCATTTTGGCAGCAGCTGCTTTGTTTTTCAGATCAATGTCCTTTTCAGTCTCCTTGAAGGACTGCCTTAGCTCATTTACTGTGCTTAATCTCTGCATATGGTCATTCTTCAGCATCGATTCTAAATCTTTCTTTATTTTATTCTCAGTAGCCTCCAATGCAGCCTTTAAGTTACCTTCGCTGATTCTTTTGGAAAGAGCAACATTGATGTCGTCGATCTTGCTTCCATGAGTCTTAGATAGAGTGTTCAGTTGGGAGTCGAGACTGGCCACTTTTTAGTTAGTTTGGCTGAAGTAAGAGTTGATAGTTTTGCTTAGAGAATCAGTCCCACTACCTAACTTATCCTCCAGTCTTCTAACAGAATCTTCTATCAGTTTCTCATGCCTTTGCTTATCATTATTTAGCTTGTCTTCATGTTGTTCACATTTGTCCATCAGATACTCTACCATCTATGCCATCCGATTCATTTTCCAGCAGTACTGATCCAACTGCCCTAGATCTTTGGGATCGGTTTTGTGAGCTTTGATTGTCTTAGATTCAACCTTATCAATATAAGCCTGGCACTTTGTCCCGAAAAGGTACGAACTGTTGAGCTTCTTCTCAACCTGTTGCATCTATATAGACAAATACTTACAGTAGCTGTTGGAAGTTTGTTGGTAAGTTATTACTGGATGTGTCTGATTTGTTATTCGTTTTGGTTGGTTTTGATGTTGACTCCTTCAAGAATACGCTTGAGCCCCTCGAAGCTGATGTTATAGTTGAAGAGAACATCAGAGGGCAATTCCAGAGTTTGCTAGACGTACTTGTCCTTCGACATAAAATTATTATTTTCTTTTTGATTACGGTTATACAATCAACTGATCCTCCATCACAACAACTATTTGGCAACATTGATGGGTGTGTCTTCATTAACTGCCTCTTCGTACCATCTCTGGAGTCTGGTGGTGATTGGACCTTTCTCATTGCTTATCTTCTTATCATTGAATTCCAGAACTGGAACTATTTTATCTCCCCCAATCACTATCATTTCATCAGCTTTCTCCGCCTCCTCAATTGTGATATCCCTGAAAGATATTTTCTCAAGAGTTCCTTCTTACTTTAATTGTTCCAAAAATTCCATAGACTTCATGATGGTCGTTCCTTTGACCACCATTTCAAATTTAGGAGTTGCAAATTATTTTCCAAACACGAATGCAATGTTAGCTGAAGCTGCCTCAAGTAGAACATTATTCTTGAGAGCCTTGATTCCTTGATAGCCTCCCTTTTATTTTGACTTGTTCGAGATGACTGCATTTTCTTGGTAGTTGACTGTCTTTGCATGAACATTGTCTTTCGGAGCTTCCACAAACATCGTCACATACTATTTGACTCCCTTCGACACAATACTTTGGTCAATGTATGGCTCGAATACAGACAAGTATAAGATCGATTTTTTTCCCTAAATAAGTACAATACATACCAAAGAGGCAACTGAGTAATCCCCGAAACCTGAGCTAATGGTCATCCTTATTCCCACACTTTCTCTGAACAATTTTTTATTTTAACCGTTTTGATCATTTCTCAAATGGTAGTCCACTACACTTTATATGACTCTGATAATCGTATCTTTCATTTTCTGCTCATTAAAGGGAGTTTCGACTTGGCTGGTTTATGCTGACTTAAAGATGCGACCGATGTGCTTGTCAAGGTTACGGAGTTTGTAGTTGTTGAGGTATATGACGTCGAAAACCCCATGAGATCTTGTAGAAGTACGATCGTCAATTGGCATAAGCATATATTGTGGGTCTACAATGACCTTATCGAAGAGGGAATTGTAATAACCCAAGTATCTATTTTTCCTGTGCCCGTAGGTTTCTTTGAAGAAGGTGAGGATCTATGCCTATGATGCTATTTTTAACATATTCTGATATTTTTAACATATTCTGATAAATTCATATGATGACATAATCGTCTAATTATAAAGTTCACTCAAAAGGATGACTGACAAAAACATCGAGCTTCTGGAGGCAGAAGGTCAACTCAATCAGGAAGTCCAAGCTGCCCTGAAGAACTTCAGATAAAAGTTGTTAGATAATGCCAATCCAACCAAACGTGAATCTGTTGTCAAACCCAATGAACAAAAATAAGGACCGGAGAAGAGGTTTCGTTTCAGAGAGTCCCTTCTGTCTATCATGTTCGAAATCAAAGACTTCCAGACCTTATACAACATGGTTGTGGCCAGTTTCATCATTCTCACTTTTTCACTATTTTACAATAGCTACGTCACCAAGGGAGAGTTCGTCGATTTAATTCTTCTTTTTGAGTTTTTCAGTGGAGCCAAGACTGTCATCATCACTTGGCTCATGATGAGCTTTGTCTTTTTCGGAATTGTACTTGTCACCAAATTAGCTCTCAGGACCTCTCGGTTTATCTGGATTCCAATCTACATAATTCACTGTTCAATCAATTTCTTCATAGCCATGCACAACGCCAAGAGCGAAGATTTAGGCTTCGCGAGTGTAGTGATTATAATGTGCGAATTCGTGAGAATGCTGATGAAGGCTCATAGTTATATTAGGACCAAGGTGCTATATCTCAAGGATAATCCTTACAGAGACTTTGAATTTAGGGGAATAAAGGTTGTTAACATAAAGCAAGGAGAACAAGAGTTTGACTAGAAAGAAAAAGAGTTCAGGATCAACATCAAATAAGCAGACATTTTCGGAGAACTGGAGAAACTCTACTATTTCTTCTGGGCTCCCACTCTCATATACAGAGATAGCTATGTTTTAACCCCTGTTCGATCGGTTCGACGAATGATCATTCACTTCGTCAACTTTCTCGCTTGCGCCTACTACGGTAAATTTGACTTTATTCAGCTTTTATTCTTTATCAGACATGGGTCAAACAAGAAATAGAAAACCTTGAGAATAACCTTGACTTCACGACTCTTAGCATTACAATCAGCAATCTCATGCTTCCGACAGTTCTCTTTCTGGTATTTGGTTTCTTTGGTTTCCTCCACAGTTGGCTCAATCTTTGGGCTGAGATTACCCGTTTCCCTGATAGAGCGTTTTATTCTGACTGGTGGAACTCCCTTTAGTTTGGCTCATACTATAGGAAGTGGAACATCATCGTTCATGATTGGCTTTATTACTACATGTACCTCGATCTTTATCGCTTCTTTTATTCTCTTCGCAAAAGAAGAGTTATTGTTCAGCTGATCACCTTCATCATTTCTGCCATCATCCACGAATTCATCATCTTCTACGCGATTGGATTTTTCTACCCGATTCTCTTCATCCTATTCACTGGTCCAGGTAACCAACCTCTTACTCAGGTATTATCTTCATGCAGTTAGCTGCCTTCAGGAAAAATTCAGTCAACTTGGTGTTTTGGCTGGAGATGTACATCGGAACGTCGATGATGTTTACACTTTACCTGGTGGAAGTGTTTGCCAGGATGAAGATCACTGATCATCAGATGGACGAGATATGGGGCAGTTCTTTTAGCTGGATGATCCCACGTACATTATACTTGGGGTAACTGCTGTGAATACATGATCGTTACTCTAATCAATCAGGCTCAATTCACATCCAATAAATTCTATATCATTATAAAAACAATAAAATGCATTCACTCATACTTCTCTTTTGCTTACTGGCACTTGCTCTTGGACAATCGTGCCCTGGTGCTGCTTTCTTCAATGGGCAAAGATGCGTTCCTTGTGCCACTAACTGCTAATGCTCTCAGTAGAACACCTGCTCATCATGCCTATCTGGGTACACCTACGATGCTCGATTCCAAAATTGTCTGCAATGTCCAAATGCAACGAGTTCTATCAATATTGGTTGCCAAGAATGCTGCTATCAGGTGCAAGGACAAGGTTTTATATGTTCTTCTTGTCCAGCAGGAAACTATGTTTTTCAGCAGGGAGGTCAGTGTCTCAAAGTAGATGGCTGCATGTATTTGAGCCCACAAGGTGTATGCCTGAGCTGTGCTACTGGTTACTATCTCAATCAAGGCCTGTGTTCAACTTGTGATGTTTCTTGTGCCACCTGTCAAGATTTATCAGTTTGTCTTACTTGTGCTTCTGGTTTCTTCAATGGAACTGACGTCAGTCACGCTCTTTGTCAGGCTTGCTCATTAGGTTGTTCTAGCTGTTCTGATGCCAGCACCTGTACAGGTTGCTTCGACAACTATCGTCTCAATGGAGCTGTCTGTGCATCTTGCCCTGCTAATTGTGCCACTTGCAGTGTGGCCACTTGTCTAAGCTGTGTTAGTGGAGCTGTTCAGGTGGGAACTAACTGTTATGTGTGTACAGATGTCAGTCAGCAAGGCTCTTCTGGCTGCATATCATGTATCTCTTCAGGAACGAGAGTGTAGTGTACTGTCTGTTCAGATGGTTACTATCTGGATCTTGCAACAAAACAATGTGCTACATGTAGCAGTAAATTTCCAAACTCTGTCCTTTGTACTTACGATCGCCCTCTGCAATGTTCTAACGACGCTCATGCTACCCTTACAAGCCGATATTACCTCGTCAATAGCCAATGTGTAGCCAACAGTAACAGTTGCAAAGACATGGCAAACACAGCTGGTCAGTGCTCAGTTTGCTACTTTTCAGCAAGCTGGGGTTACTATTCTTTGGTTGGAGGCGTATGTGTCCAGTGCAATGTGGTGGGCTGCAAGACCTATTCTTCCACCTGCCAATGCCTGAGCTGCAACTAAGGCTATCAATTCATCAACAGTCAGTGCAACGCATGCCAGACTCTACACTGCAGTACTTGTCAAGTCAGCGTGACTGCATGCCAGACATGCAACGTGGCCTATGGTCGTCTTTCTTCTGCATGTCAGAGTTGCACTCCTGCTAATTGTTACAACTGCGATGGAGACAGCACAGTGTGTGCTGTATGCAATCAAGGCTACTATATGAATGGAGGTCAGTGCTTTTCATGCCAGACCAATTGCCAAAGTTGCACTTCAAACACACAATGCACAACCTGCAATAGTGGATACTATAGACAAGCTAATGGTAGATGCAAGATACTTCCTTCCAACTGTCTGGCCATTGATTCCAGCACCCTTGGCTCGAATGTAGGATCATGCAAGCGATGTAGTTATGGATACATTTTGCTTGATGGAAACTGCTATCCTTGTGGCTTGACCCTCTACAACGTACTTTGCTATCTATATAGTTGGATCTATGCAACGATTATCACTGCCCTGACTACTACGCTCAGCTAACATTCGAGGAAAATCTGAAATATGGAATGATGTTAGTGCTGGCTGTACTGATACTGCTGTCCATGTGAGTGATAGTAAATAATATTGGATAACAAGAAGGATTAATCATAGGTTCATTTGCGGACAATAGTCCAACCCTCGTCCTAAAGTTCCTGTTCTCTCTGTATTTCTTCCTAGCTCTTCTCCTCTTTCTTTGGTCTTTCCTCTTCCTCTGCTTCTTCTTCTGGTTCCTCTTCTTCTTCTTCCTCATCTTCTTCGTCTGACATGAACGTGGAAGGAAGGAGTGATGATATTTCCTCCTCTTCTTCATCTGGGACCGTGTTTGACCCCACTCCTCTTCTCACGAACCTCCC
>Ga0100381_1003114_pt1 | contig 14485 bp, 16 predicted proteins | sample CryGeymeta201505_FD_80416 | JGI IMG/M metagenome (GOLD analysis project Ga0100381, IMG submission 80416) | Groundwater microbial communities from Crystal Geyser aquifers in Utah, USA - Crystal Geyser metaG 2015-05 | ecosystem: Environmental > Aquatic > Deep subsurface > Groundwater | place: USA...
AATTGGATTATGAATTGGTAATGGTAACCAATCAAGATGGATTAGGAACAAGCTCTTTTCCTGAGGAAACTTTTTGGCCAGCTCATAACAAAATGATGAAAGCTTTTGAAAATGAAGGAATTAATTTTAAAGAAGTATTGATTGACAGAAGTTTTCCAGAAGATAATGCTTCAACCCGAAAACCAAGAACTGGTTTGTTAACAGCATTTCTAAATGGTAATTATGATTTAGCTAATTCTTTTGTGATAGGCGATAGATTAACTGATATTGAATTAGCTGAAAACATAGGTGCAAAAGGAATTTTGTTGAGCAACAACGAAGAGCTAAACTATAAAAATAATACTCAAATCTTAAAAACTGAAAATTGGAAAACCATTTATGAGTTTCTAAAACTAAGCGAAAGAATTGCTGAAATTACTAGGAAAACGAACGAAACGGATATTTCCATTCGTTTAAATTTAGATGGCACTGGAAAGGCAAAAATTGATACTGGAATTGAATTTTTTAATCACATGCTCGATCAAATTGCTCGTCACGGTGGTTTGGATTTGGATATTACTGTAAAAGGCGATTTAGAAGTAGATGAACACCACACCATTGAAGATACAGCCATTGCATTAGGAGAAGTTTTTTATAAAGCTTTGGGTAATAAATTAGGAATTGAACGCTACGGATTTTGTTTACCAATGGATGATTGTCTGGCTCAAGTAGCTATTGATTTTGGTGGAAGAAATTGGTTGGAATGGGAAGTAGAATTTAAACGCGAAATGATTGGTAAAATGCCAACTGAAATGTTTTTTCACTTTTTTAAATCGTTTACCGATGGAGCAAAATGTAATTTAAACATAAAAGCAGAAGGAACTAATGAACACCACAAAATTGAAGCGATATTTAAAGCATTTGCAAAAGCCATGAAAATAGCAAAAAAGAGAGATGTAAATAATATGCAATTACCATCAACAAAAGGGTTGTTATGAAATTAGTAATAATAGATTATGGAGCAGGAAATACCAAATCGGTGCAGTTTGCACTAAATCGGTTGGGTGTAGCCGCTATTTTAACAAAGAATATTGAAGAGATTCGTTCGGCTGATAAAGTCATCTTTCCTGGAGTTGGTCATGCAAATGCTGCTATGGGAAAAATTACTGAGGCTGGGTTAGAAGAGCTTATTCCTTGTTTGAAGCAACCAGTTTTAGGCGTTTGTTTGGGTATGCAGTTGATGTGTAAGTTCTCCGAAGAAGGTAATACTAAAGGTTTAGGAATATTTGATTTGGAGGTAAAAAAGTTCGGGACGGAAAATAAAATACCACAAATTGGTTGGAATACAATTTTTGATTTAAAATCTGAATTATTGAGTGATTTAAATGAAAACGAATACATGTATTTTGTTCACAGTTATTATGTTCCTAAATCAGAATTTACAATAGCTACAGCCAATTATGGATTAAATTACTCGGCAGCTTTGCAAAAAAACAATTTTTACGGCTGTCAGTTTCATCCTGAAAAAAGTGGAGATAAAGGCGAACTGATTTTAAAAAACTTTTTAAATATATGAGAATAATACCAGCAATAGATATTATTGACGGAAAATGTGTCCGTTTAACCAAAGGCGATTACGCTACACGAAAAATCTACAACGAAAACCCGTTAGAAATGGCTAAGCAATTTGAAGCTAGTGGAGTTCAATATTTGCATTTGGTTGATTTAGACGGAGCAAAATCCAATCAGATTATCAACTACAAAGTGTTGGAGCAAATAGCTGCTAACACCAGCTTAAAAATAGATTTTGGAGGGGGTTTAAAATCGGATAAAGATGTGGAAATTGCTTTTAATTCAGGAGCTAATCAAATAACAGGTGGAAGTATTGCCGTAAAAAATCCTACGCTTTTTAAAACTTGGTTGGAAAAATACGGAAGTGAAAAAATAATATTGGGTGCCGATTGTAATAATAGAAAAATTGCAACGTCTGGTTGGTTAGAGTCTTCCGAATTGGATGTGGTAGATTTTATTAAAAATTATGAGCAAGAAGGAATTAAAACTGTTATTTGCACTGATATTTCAAAAGATGGAATGTTAAGCGGAACAGCTAACGATTTGTATAAAGAAATTATCAATAAAACGAATGTAAAACTGATTGCTAGCGGAGGTGTTTCATGCATGGATGACTTATCTTTATTGCAAGAAATGGGGTGTGAAGGAGCTATTATTGGAAAAGCCATTTATGAAGGGAAAATCTCTTTGAAAGATTTACGATTGTTATAAAACCACAGAGACACAGAGGGCACAGAGAAAAAATAGCTGCAAAAATCAGTTTAATCAGTGTCATCTGCGTTCTATTAAAAAATTAAAATCATGCTTACAAAACGAATCATACCTTGCTTAGACATTAAAAACGGAAGAACCGTTAAGGGAATTAATTTTCTCAATTTGATTGATGCTGGAGACCCTGTGGAACTGGCTAAAATTTATGCCAACGAAGGAGCTGATGAATTGGTTTTTTTAGACATTTCGGCAACTGAAGAAAAACGCAAAACCTTATTGGATTTAGTGGAGCGAGTGGCTCAACAAGTCAATATTCCGTTTACTGTTGGTGGAGGTATTTCATCGGTTGAAGATGTAGAATTGTTGCTAAAATCTGGAGCCGACAAAGTCTCCATCAACTCATCAGCTGTAAAAAATCCTGATTTAATTAATCAACTGTCTGATAAATTCGGGTCGCAATGTGTAGTGGTGGCAATTGATGCCAAACAAATTGATGGAAAATGGATAGTGCATTTAGTTGGAGGAAAAGTAGCAACCGAAATGGATTTATTTGATTGGGCAAAAGAAGTGGAGCAAAGAGGAGCAGGGGAAATTTTGTTTACCTCGATGGATAATGACGGAACAAAAAATGGTTTTGCCAATGATGCATTAGCTCAGTTAACCAACTTGGTAAATATTCCGATTATTGCTTCAGGCGGAGCAGGAAACACACAACATTTTATCGATTGTTTTAAAGAAAGTAATGCCGATGCAACGTTAGCTGCAAGTGTATTTCACTTTAAGGAAATTGAAATTAATCAACTAAAAAACGAATTAAGAAAAAATAATATATCGGTAAGAATTTAAATTACAAACCTTCAAAGTTTTTAAAACCTTGAAGGTTAGATAAATAGGATGAAAATGAAACTAAAATTAAACGAACAAGGATTAATTCCTGCAATTATACAAGATGCTAATACTAACATGGTGTTGATGTTGGGCTACATGAACCAAGAGGCATTTGATAAAACAATAGCTACTAAAAAAGTTACTTTCTTTAGTCGAAGTAAAAAGCGATTATGGACAAAAGGCGAAGAAAGTGGTAATTTTTTAAATTTAGTAACCATTCAAAACGATTGTGATGAAGATACGTTATTGATAAAAGTAATTCCATCAGGACCAACTTGCCACAATGGAACAGACACCTGTTGGGGTGAAGAAAATAGCAATAATTTAGCATTTCTAACTCAATTGGAATCGGTTATTAAACAACGCAGGGAATCTGGAGATGAAAAATCGTATGTGAACGATTTATTTAAAAAAGGCATTAATAAAATTGCCCAAAAAGTAGGAGAGGAAGCTGTGGAGGTTGTAATAGAAGCCAAAGACAATAATAATGAATTGTTTTTAAATGAAAGTGCAGATTTATTGTTTCATTATTTAATTTTATTGCAAGCAAAAAACTATCAATTAAAAGATGTGGTAGAAGTTTTAAAAGATAGAAATACTAAGAAATAGATTATTTGTAAAGTTCTTTTTCTTTTTTCTGAAAAAGAATACTGACAATATCCATAAACTTTGTTCTGATATTGTCAGAATTTTTGGAAACGATACTGGTAACACCCATTTGAAGGAAACTACCTAAAATTTGTTTAAAGGGATTATTTGTTGAACCAACAGCAAGTTTTTTAGAGAAGTATCCAACAGCTAAACTTATAGATGTATTCAATAAATCTTCTTTAAAGTCGGGTGCGGTAACCAATTCTTTAAAAGTGCTTCTTATAAAGTTTAGAGGTTTTAAACTTTCGTAAGTTATTTTAAATTGTTCTTTCAACAACAATTCTTCTTCATATTGTTTGTTCTCAAGCAATAATATAGCTGCATTAAGCTCCGTTATATTGGTTATTTTTTCCATATTATTTACTGAAAACTTCTGAGATGATGGAATTACTTACTTGTTTTTTGATGTATTGATGAAGGAAATAATATAAAACACCCCCTAACACAATGTAAAAAGCTGCAACACAGAAAAAACCTAAATAAGGTTTGCCGAATAAATCGCCAAGCCACAAGGCTAATCCAATACTTACAAAAATTAAAAACATGGAAAGCACAATAACAACAGATCCGCGAGATACGAAAGTTGAAACAACTTCGGTAGTTTTGCTTATTGTTTTGAGTTTATACAACTCAAAGCTTGTTTTTCCAAAATCTTCGACTCTTTCAAATAAAGACTCCATGCTGTTTATTGTGTTTCCCATTTTTATGTTGTGTTAAAGCGTGTTTGAATTCTGTTTAAAGATTTGCTCCTGCTTTACCGTCTTTGCTAAACTCTTCGGCTCTGCTTTTTACTTTTCCGTAAGCTTCAGCAACTTCTTCTTTGCCGTCTTCAAACTTCTCAGCAACATTGTCCATCAGGCTTTCGAATTTCTTTTTTAAATCGTTTACTGTGTCAGAACTTTTTTTGGCAATTTTTTTTCTTGTTTCTGATCCTTTGTCTGGTGCAAATAATACACCTAAGATTGCACCAGCGGCAGCGCCTGCTAATACACCTACTAAAATTTTTCCTGTGTTCATAATTTTTGGTTTAAATGGTTTGTTTATAATTAAATTGATTTACTATTTTCCTTTGATTACTCTTAAAATTATGGCAATAAGTGCTATAACTAAAAGAATGTGAATAAGCCCTCCTACGTTGTATCCTAAGAAACCTATTGCCCAAAAAATAACTAAGATTACGGCAATGGTATAAAGTATATTTCCCATGATTTTTTATTTTTAGATAATCTTAGTTTATTCAAGGTTGAGTTACAAGGTGCTTATTGCTAAGCACCATTGTAACCGACCTCTTAACTAAAACTAACAATGAAAGATTGTTTAACTAGAGTCTGTCTGTAAAGTCAAACTTCTTCGTTATTCTCGTTTTAAAAACCAGTCATCCCGATAACTATCTGGGCTCCTGATTTTCAAAACTTCGAATGCCTCGAATTTGAACTTTATAGCTCAGCCTCTTGACTTTATGGACAAATACTTACTAACACTTTAAAATCTGTATCCAATAGTTACTTGTAACCAAGTGTTTTTGTAACGAGGAGTTGTAGAAGTACCATCTCCATTGTTTTCTTGCAAATCCCAAGCAGCTCTTGCTCCAATAACAATATGACTGATGTTGATGTCTAAACCAACAGAAGCTCCTAATGTGTTTTTACGAATGTTGTCGTTCTCAAATTCTTGTTCTTGCTCAAAAGTGTTTGCTGTGGTTTTAAAAACATCTTTTCTAGATATTAAATAAGAGAACTGAGGACCAGCAACTAAAGTAATAAACTCAGATGGTTTTAAGGCAAAATATAAAGGAATATCTATGTAAGTAGTTGTTCTGGTAAATTCATAATTTGCTCCTAAAAGTCTACCTGTTGCTTTAAATCCTTTTTGAGAGTATAATACTTCTGGTTGAATTCCAATGTAAGTGCCAATTGGAATTGATAAAAATGCACCTAAAGCCATTCCTATTTTTGGATCAGCATTAAAATCTTCTCCTTTAGAATCATATACGTTAGCATAATTTAAACCAACTTTTGCACCAATATGTATTTGGCTTCTTGTATCCATTGTCTCATCTTGTGCATTTGCATTAAATGTTACCATTGTTAATGCTATTGCTACTATACTTAATTTTTTCATGTTTTTTTTTTATACTAGTTTATACTAATTATTTTACATTTTTAACAGTTAAATCTTTGAATGCGGCACCTAATTCATCCATATCATGGCTAAACTCAGTTTTAAAAGCTTCCCATTTTTCTTTTCCATCCGCTTTATATTCATCCATTTTCTTTTTCATATCGCTGTTTTTTGATTCTAGTTCAGCAATTTTCTTTTTGTAATCTTCTTTAACTTCTTTTTTTTCTTTTGCAATCCTTAAGTTAAAATCTGCTATACTTTGGTTGTTTGCTTCAATTTTACTTGAAGTTTCTGTTCTGTAATTCTCAATATCGGCAAGGTATTCCTGATTAGCTTGTTCAAGTTCGTTGTTAGCGTCTGTTACAGCTTGTTCTGCGGTATCTACTTTTTCTGATGATGATTCGCATCCTAAAAACACCATCCCTGATAATAAGGTTACTGAGGTAAAAACTAAAATTGATTTTTTCATGTTATTTGTTTTTAATTGTGAAGTAATTTTCACTTAGCAAAGGTGCGTAGTAATAGAAGATTGATTGTTGTATAATGTTTTTATTTAGTTGTATAGTTTACTTGTTTATAGCTGTTTAATTATCAGTTTCCTAAATGAAAAGCAAGACCTATCGTTGAAACTCCAGTAGATAAATCTAAGAACGCTCCTAGTCTGTTATTGAAATGATACTCGGCACCTATATGAAGATCTAAATAAAGAGAGCCTCCTCTTCTGTAGTAATCTCTATTACCTTCATAGCCATTTTCCCAATTTGTATTAACTATTGCAAATCCAAGCGAACCAGCAAGATAAAAATCCCATTTATCATTAGCTCCTAATAACTCATCAAAATAGTACGAACCCTTTACACCAATAGGAATAACAGTTTCTCTGTAAGTATAATACCTATCAGGATGGTTTTTGTTTCCCCAATAATATTGATTGGAGTAGGTGTAAAAGCTAAGAAATGGTGCTAGTGTAAAGTTTTTCACAACATCAATTTCATAATTGATATGAAGAACTGGTAATGTACGTCCAACGTAACTGTGATATCCAGAGTAACCACCAATACCTAATCCTAAGTTTAACGTGTTACCGTATTTTTCTTGTGCAAATCCACTAAAATGGAATAAACTTATTGCTATTAATGAGAGTATGATTAATTTTTTCATTTTGTTTTATTGATTTATTTAGATTGTGGTTAAAAATAAAAAGCCATTACATTTAATGTAATGGCTTTTAAATGTTGTTGTTAATTATTAGAAATAAGTTTACCTGTTTGAATAAGTTTATTGTTTGATGTTATTTTGTAAAAATAAAATCCAGCAGCCAAATTACTAGTGTTAATTGTGTTGGCTTGTTTTGTTATTTTCGTTCGAATTACTTCATTACCAAATACATTGTAAATAATTAATTCAGCTATATTAATTTTTGATTGATTGTTAATGGTAAAGGTTGCTGAAGCGTTAAATGGATTAGGATAAATATTAATGAAATCAACTGTTTCATCAAAAGAATTGATGCCTAAAGGAGAACAAGTGCCTGGTATCATTGTTCCATTAGCTGTTATTGCAGCAGAAGTTACAACACCATCAATTGTTAATGCTCTTCCTTCAAGTGAAACATTGCTTTTTAAATCAATAGCACCATTGTTAACAATAATAGTTCCTTTAAAAGTTGAGAATTCATTGATTTCAACAGCACCTGTTATTAGCCAATATACATTTTTAGCTTGTGCAGCATTAATTAAAATAACCTTAGCATAAGTGCTTGTAGAAAATGCTCCCACAATTTTAATAACAAATACTGCATCCGCATTACCTTTTGCATTTAAAAAAACTGAATCGGTAAAAATTGTTGCAGCATTTATTAAATAAGTGTGTGGAGTAAGCACTAAATTCTTACCAAATTTTGTAGGTTGCAACAATTCAATATCATATGGCAATGCGTTTAAGTAATTATAAACGTCTAATAAATCACTAGCACAAGCAGCAGTTGAAGCATCATTTATTGGGTGTATCGTCCCTGTTACATTCAGAGAATCGAATCCAATAGCACTTCCAACATTACTTCCAATATCACCAGTAACAAAGGAAACTCCTGTATTAGTAACATTTCCATTTGCTGAAAATAACGTGTAACAAGCAGTAGTTTCAAGGGCTGGAGGTGTTGGTCCATTTAAAATTGGACTACCACAACCTGTTGGAGTATAAGCTAATGACCCATCAACAGTAATAGCACCAGCTGTCGTTAATAATCTACCATCAAGTGTGTCGTTGGTGTTTAATTCTATTGAAGCATTGTTTACAACAAAAGTTCCTTTCATTGAAGAACCTGCAGCCACACTCAGCATACCCTCTATTTTCCAATATACATTACAGGCTTTTGCTCCATTAATTAATTTAATTTTTGAACCTGCGGCTGGAGATAAAGAACCATTAATTAATATAACAAATACTGCGTTGGTATCGTTTTCAGCATCTAAATACAAATTAAGATCTATAGTTGCTGCTTGAGAAATACTATAAACACCATTTATTAAAGTATCTCCATTTCCTAAGAGTTGTGAAATAAAGTAATTTGGTGGTGTAGCGTTTAGTTGATTGTATGCAATTAATAAATCAGCAGCACATTGTGCACTGGCTAAATTGGCATCGTTTATCACTCCATTTACATTTTCAAAAGTAGTGGTTGTCCCATTATTAGTTCCTAGGTTTCCTGTAAGAATTGAAGGTCCAGTAATATTTACAGCCCCATCAGTAGAAAATAGTACATATTCTGCGGCTGTTCCCAGGGTAGGAGCCTGAGCAAAAAAGTTAGTAGAAATAGTAGTCAGAGCTAGTGCTGAAGCTAAATAAAGTAATTTTTTTTTCATTTTAGTTAGTTTAGAATATGAATTAGTTTTCATACTCAACAAAGGTGATGACTAATGATAAATAAATTGTTACACAACTTTTTAAATATGTTACATTATTCACATTTTTAATGATAAAGGAAAGCATTTACTTTTTTAAAATAATTAGTAATAAAAGCAACAAAACTCTTGCTGTTAAAAGGCTTAAAAAAAATTTTTATCAAATTTATTCCTTCGCTATTTTTCATAGCCTCCTCTTTGGTTAGTGAGGTAATCCATATAAAAGGGAGTTGAATCTTTTTTAATTGTTTTTTTATTTTTTTAAAAACACTTTCGTCATTCATGTCGGTGTCGGCAATTACGAGGTCTGGATTCTCGTTAGAAATAATTTCGGCTGTATTTTCTATACTAAGTGGCCTAATAACAGTAAAGTTATTTTTTATTAGCTGTTGTTGAATGTCAAGACCAAGTAATCGATCTCGTTCAAGAATCAATATTTTTTTGTCATTTTTCATTTTGTATAAATAAGAAGGTATATAATTCATTTATTTAATTAGCTTTTTTAAATCTTTAATTAAATCGGGTTTTTTAAGAATGGTAATTTCTCCAATTAAACTCCCATAAGGTTTTAGCGAATCAACATGGTCGCAAACTATTTTAAACATGGCAATTAGTGGAATAGCGATAAAAATGCCTGGAATACCCCAAATTAAATCGCCAATAATTAAGGCAATAATGGTTGATAATGGATTAATTTTTACTTGAGTTCCAACAATAAGTGGTTCAAGCATCCAACCTTGAATTAACTGAATTATACCGTAAGTAATAAGAATACCTCCCAGCATAGGATAACCTGCTCCATTTACAGCTGCTACCATTAAAGTAATAGTTGTTCCTATAATGTTTCCAATAAATGGAATAATTTCTAATAATCCGCACAGAATTGCAAAGAATAGGGCATTCTTAACTCCTAAAATACTAAAACCTATAAAGTACATGACCCATAAAATCACTATCATTTTAGACAAACCAAGTAAATATTGCTGCGAAACACGAGTGGTATGGAATATGACTTTTTCCATTTCTTTTTGTTGAGAAGTAGGGGAGAGTTTAATTAGAAATTTTTTGATGTGGCTTCTGTAATAAATTAAACAGAAAATATACACTAAAATTAGAATGAAATTAGCAGTTATACTTGTAATAGAGCTTGCTATTGATTTAATAACACCTGTGAAAAATGATTGTTGGTTTTTAATTACTTCAACTTGATTTTGTGTTGAAACACCATAGTTTGTAAGTATGTATTGCTGAATACGATTGGTTTGAAAAACAGCTCGTTCTTTTATTAATTCAAAATCTTGTGCCAATTCTGAAATTTGCCAACCAAGCAACGTACCTATAGAAGCTATTACTAACAGAAAGATAATCAAGCAAATCAATACAGCTATCCCCTTTGGTACTTTTTTACTTTCCAACCATTTACTAAGAGGTAGAAACAATGTTGCTAAAACCCCTCCAATAATAAGTGGAATTAAAAATTCTTGAGCATAATACAACCCTGCAAAAACAAGAAATAGTACCAATAACTTTTTAATGATGGAAGTGGCTGAAATAGTCATTTTTGTTATTCGATTAGGTTTGTGTAACAAAGGTCTAAACCTTTGACTCGAAAATTGTTACATAACTTTTTAGGTTTGTTACATAATTCATTGATTATAACCCAAAAAAAACCTCGAAGCATCACTTCGAGGTTTTTAATTTTTATGGAATGACTTTTTATTTATCAGTCAATTTTTCAGAAGCATTTATTTTACCTGTACTTTTAATAATAAACTCAGTACGTCTGTTTTTTTGGTGTTCTGCTTCAGAACAATCTGAAACAACATTGCCAGAACAAGGACAATTGGTCAACAGTTTCGTTTCACCATACCCTTTACCAGAAATTCTAGATGGGTTAGTGATACTTTTTTTAATATAATTAACTGTTTCTTTAGCCCGTTGGTTCGATAAATTTTGGTTGTAAGCATCATTAGCTCTACAATCGGTGTGAGCACCAAGTTCTACCACCATTTTAGGATAGTCGTTCATAACCTCAATAATTTTTGCTAACTCAGCTTTTGCATCTTTACGGATATCGTATTTATCGTAATCGAAGTAGATGTTGTTGAAATCTACAATTTTAGCTAAGTCTTCGCCCTCTTTAATTTTTTCGGCTACCACTTCTTTTTTAGTTAATAAAACAACATCAGCTTTAACAACTGCTACATCACTAAGCGTATTTGCATCAGTAGAACCATCGTTGTATTTGTCTTTTTTACCTGTTATTTTATAGTTTTTGTTGGTTTCGACATTAAAAGAATAAGCACCGTCATTTTGTGTAGTTAACGTATCTAATACTTTTCCTTTATCATCAAACAGTGTAATAAAAGTTGCTTTTAAAGGAGTTGAATTTTTATCTTTAGCAATACCTTCAATACTTTTTTCGATAGCAACTATTTCTTCTGTTTTTTCTTCTTCTTTAATATCAAAAGCATAAATATCATCACCACCTTTACCACCAGCTCTGTCAGATGAAACATATCCTTTTGTTGAGGTGCTGTTTACAATAACTGCATAATCGTCAGCAACTGTGTTTAAAGGAAACCCAGCATTTTGAACTGTTTGAACAGTTGTTCCATTTAGTTTAGCAACAAAAATATCTAATCCTCCCAAACCAAATCTTCCGTTTGAGGAAAAATAAAGTTTTTGGCTGTTTTCTTCAATAAAAGGAAACATTTCATCACTTTCGGTGTTTATTTTGTCGCCCATGTTTTCTGCTTTACTCCATGTGCCATCATCATTTTTAGTAGTTCTATAAATGTCTGCTCCACCAAAACCACCAGGCATATCGCTTGTGAAATACATTGTTTTTCCGTTTGCGGTTAATGAGGGATGCCCAACAGAATATTCCGTGTTGTTTAGGTTAAAAGGAGTTGGTTCAGACCATTTTTCATCTGCAAACGTGCTAAAATGGATTTGAAGTTCAACTACTTTATCTATGCTTTTGTCACTGTAATTGTTTCGAGTAAAAGCCATAAAAGTACCATCGTTGCTTAAGCTAGCTGGTCCATCGTGCATATTGCCGTTTAAACTTTTTTCAAAAACTTTTGCGTTTTTTAATTGTCCATCTTCAACATCAGCAATATAAATTCTCCAAAAAGGTTTTCCTGTCCAGTTGTAATTTTTCACAATCATTTTAGGAGCCGATTTTGTTGATGAAAAAATAATTTTGTCTTTGTAAAAAATAGGACCAAAATCATCAGCATCAGAATTTACATCTAACGATTTAACAACATATTTACCGTTGTCTTTATTTAAATCTGCTAAAATTGATTTGTTTGCCAAATAATCTTTTGCACGCAAATCGTTTGGGTTTAATTCAGCAAACTTGTCCATCATTATCAACGATTGGTCTGTTTTTCCATTCGATTTTAGCAATCGTGCTAATACAAAATAATCATTTGGAACTAGTCCTTGATTAGTGTTTATTAGCTTTAAATAAGCTTCTTCAGCCAAAAAATTTTGATTGATGTTATAATAGCTTTCAGCTAAACGTCTTTGACCTTCAGGAGTCAAATTTTTTGTATGCGAATAATAATCGATACTTTTCTCAAAAGAGTAAACAAAATATTTTTTGTCTCCTTTTATTTCTTTTGATGATTTTTCTTGAGCAAAGGCATTAAAGCCTACTGCAAAACAAGTGAATATAATAAATATTTTTTTCATGTCTATATTTTTTTATGCTATTAGTATTAAAAGTTTCTAGGTGAGTGTATTTGTTTTTTACTTGAGAAAATAAAATCATATCGCAACATAATTTCATGACTTCCATTGTTATACTTACCTGTTTCTAACCCATAAGACCAATCGTAAGAATAACCGACATGAAGTTGATCTGTAATGTCGTAACCAATTAAACCACCAACAGCATCTCCAGTTCTATACATTGCACCAAGCATGAATCTATTCATTATAATAAATGATGCAGTAAGGTCGGCTTGAATTGGTGCTGCTTCAGTTACTTTTATTAAGGTGGTTGGTTTAAAATCTAAATTATGTCCTAAGTTTATTAAACCTCCAGCAATAAAAAAATAGTGTCGTTGTTCTTTTGCAATCAATGTGCTTCCACCTGCTTGAGTAACTTCCGAATAACTATTTTCTATTAAGTTTGGAGCAGAAAGCCCTGCATAAAAACGATCCCTAGAATAGTACACACCAAAACCAACATTTGGTGTTGTTTTGTTATTGACATCGCTTATAAAAACAGCATCATTCTGTTGGTCTAAATTCAAGGTGTTTAAATTGGCTTGAAAAATATTTACTCCAGCACTTAAGCCCAATGCTAATTTCGATTTTTGAGTTAACTTCATTCGATAAGCAAAATCGGCAACTATTGAAGTGTTGTTAATAGGTCCAATTTTATCATTCAAAACCGATAATCCTACTCCAATGTGTTCGTTAATTATTGGCGAATGTAGGGTTAATGTTTGTGTTGTAGGAGCTCCAGAAAAACCGACCCATTGCGAACGGTGTAATGCTGTTACTGTTAAAGCATCTCTACTTCCTGCATAGCCAGGATTTACTGCTAGAGTATTGTACATATAATGGGTGAACAATGGAGCTTGCTGAGCGTATGAAGCTAAACTTCCTAGGGTCAATGCCATCAAAAGTGTTATTTTTATAGGTGTTTTCATAATTTAATTTTTAGATGTAAGTAGTTAGGTATAAGTACCTTTCTTATTTTATAATTAATATTCTATTATTTGTTCAGGTAAATTGTTCCTTTAAAAATTTTAGAACCATCGCCTAAATCAAGTATGTAGAAGTAAGTTCCAACTGGTAAGTCATCTCCACCAACTGTAATTCCAGTTGTTGATTTTCCATCCCAATCGTTTTTATACGGACTAGCCTCGAACAATTTATTGCCCCAACGGTTGTAAATTGTAAAAGTATTTGAAGGATATCTGTCAATTCCTCTAATCACAAACACATCGTTTGTTCCATCATTGTTAGGAGAAAATCCTTCGGGAATATTAAAATCAAGAACAGTTGTGTCGTTACTACAATCATTTATTACAACTGTAACAGTTGATGAAGAGAAAGTAGAACAAGTAATGTCAGTAACTGTTAATGTGTAAATACCTGAGTCTAAAAATGTAGCCGAAAGAATTATAGGATTCTGATTGGAAGAAACAAATCCGTTTGGTCCTGTCCAATCATAAGTTGAACCTGAAACAGTAGCTGCATATAGGTTGATAGATTCTCCTAAACAAACTGGAGAATTACTTGTTGCAACTGCAATAGGAGTAAGGGTAACCATTAAAGTTGTTGTTGCTATACTATCGCAACCTAAACTACTTCCTCCAACAATGGTGTCAGAATAAATACCTGAAGTATTTTGGAAGACACCATAGATTAAAATACTATCGCCTTCACAGATGGTAGCATTGATATTACTTGTAGCAATTGGGTTTACTAATAAGGTTGTTACTAAAATACTATCACAACCTAAACTACTTCCTCCAACAATAGTGTCAGAATAATTTCCTGAAGTATTTTGAAATACACCACCAATTAATATACTATCACCTTGACAGATAGTAGCGTTAGTTGAATCTGTAGCAATTGGGTTTACTAATAAGGTTGTTACTAAAATACTATCGCAACCTAAACTACTTCCT
>Ga0100381_1003115_pt1 | contig 14477 bp, 17 predicted proteins | sample CryGeymeta201505_FD_80416 | JGI IMG/M metagenome (GOLD analysis project Ga0100381, IMG submission 80416) | Groundwater microbial communities from Crystal Geyser aquifers in Utah, USA - Crystal Geyser metaG 2015-05 | ecosystem: Environmental > Aquatic > Deep subsurface > Groundwater | place: USA...
ATCTTTCTGGGGCCAAAACGGAGGAGTCGAAGGAGTAAGGATAACCTGCCTAATTGAAAGCTGAATCACAGTTTTTGTTCTTTCAAAAATCGGATCAGTTCAGACGGGAAATGGAAAGAGATCAAAATTTTAGAAGAAAAGTCAGTCTTGAACGAACTCAAAGACAAAATAACATGAAAAATAACTCATATCAACCGAAAGATTATTACAACGTATTTGGAAACATTGAGGAAAATAAGTCAGAACATATCGACCAATCCTCCAGAAGAAAAGAAACATAATAGAAATAAATCAAAAATTACGCAGCTTATGAGCCGACAGCTTATTTGTCGAAGATATTGCATCAATATCAACCTGCCAGTGATTCAAGATTCACCCTACTATAAACAACTCCACGACCTTATGTAGAGGGAAACATGCCATCAAAGTAAACTAGCTATGTTGCTCCTTCCATTTCTGATAGATTAAAACAACCCAAAGGCAAACCTGTTGAAACTATCTACTCCACAAAACGGAAATTTTACGAAGATAAAGGGTATGTATTCAATGCTGGTCCTCTCCTTGATGAAAAGGGTGATGGCTCAGATTATGAGGACTACTTTGGTGATAGCAAACCTCTTGATGCTTCTATTCAGGATGAGGAAATAAAAATCAATCAAATCAATCAATCTAGCTACCAGCATCTCAGTCGAGATTCACTCTTTTTGAGCAAGTTGCTATCACCGAAAAATCAAAGCGGTTTATCCCAGTTCCAATACGATAAATCTATCAAAGATAAATCCTCTGTTATTGTTGACTTATCGGACTCTTTTTCAAAGCGAGACTTTGAACTTTCTAAAGATGATGAGACTATCAATTTGAGTGACCTTAAACTGTCGAAATTGGAGAAAAAGAAATAAGAAGAAAGGATTCAATATTTAAAAAGCCGAGCTAATGATAAAGCAAAATAAGCGATCAAAATCTAAACATAAGCGAAAGCAAAGATATCCAGACCTACCCTCGGTCCTCAAGCAGAAAGATAGCTCTCTCCAAATGCCACAGGAGCACTTCGATAATTCTAGCGACAAAAGATAAACCCAATGGTTGAATAAAGCTTCAGATTCAATAAAACTGAAAATTCTCTAAACATGTTCATCAAACCTAACGAAAGGGCTAACATCATTGGAGGATCACCCCAGCGATCAGCCAAAAAAACAGGAGCCAGTAGTGTGGGCATTCTCAGCGAATTTCTTCGAGAGTAGTTCAAAGGTCAAGAGTAGAGCAGAAACTATAAGAAGAAGGGAGAATTAGAACAGTTTATTAAAAGATGATATAATCACTGTATTTGTTTATTCTCCTTGCCTTCTTGTCTTTTAGTGTTATCTTATATATTTATTCTTCTAGTGAGCTTGTCTTTTATTCTTTTGCTTCTTTTGCATTCTGAATTTTTTTGTTGGATCTCACTCTTCTTGATCTTTTTGGATTTCTCGGCTGATACAAAGTTAGGAGCAAACTTTAGATACAAATTCTGAATAAATTTGAAATGTTATTGAGATAGGCTCTTTTCAGCAATTTCATACCGACATCTCCATTCCTTGATATGTTTCTACCTCGGAAAGAACAAATGAAAAACCAATGCTGCGAAGTCCTCATAGACAGTATTTTTAAAATTAGGTCTACTTTCCACATTGAATATCTTTTCCTGAAAGAATCGATCGAGGAATTTTATTTAGTAGCTTTAAGTACATACTATTGAGTCCAATTTTATTGCTCCAGGGTCGTAGTTATGAGAAAGGAGAAAGTCAATGACTTATTTGATTGGCTGGAGGGTTTGATAGACTTCTTAATGCGTGAAAACTGCCATTTATCGAGCCGTTCTTTACAATGTTTTTTCATATCCCTCGAAAAGAATGCCACAGTGATGAGAATGTCCTTGCCCATTTTCATGTTTTTCAAGCTACAGCTTGTGAATTTTTATGAGTCCTTAGTGTTGCAATGTGGTTCTAAATCTCAGCAGTTCAAAATTATGAGTATCTGACAAGTTGTAAGTTTTGAACATAAGATGAGATTGCCCGTCAGTCAGGACCAAATGTTAGTGTGTTTATCGGACAATTTTAAGCAATCGATGCGAAGGGATAATGTGGCTGTTGTGCTTGTTGTCTTGAATTGTTTCAGTTATCATTAATATTTTATTACTCTTTTAGATTTCCTCCAACAAACGTATAAGCCTAAACCCATCATAACTCAATAAGACCTAAAAATAGGCTCAATTTGGTCAACTACAATCACTTTTTTTTAAAAAGTCAGTTATAAAGTGAATTTAAATCCCCATATCAATCAATGAAACCAACCAGTCAAACTAACTCAGAAGAAAAGATCAACAACATTTTTGGCAACTTTTCAACCTCTGAAAGCACACATTCAAAAAATACAAACAAAGCATCAACAAATCAGGTCTAATCTGCAGAGAAAAAACCTTTGTAGTTACTGTAACTACATCAGTTATAATCAAAGAACAACATGGAGTCAAAATGTAATGAGTAAAATGAGGAGGTGAGTAGACTATTTACTTTTATGGATGAAAAGGAAGCAGAAAGGAAGATTATTCAGAACTATATCAAAAAGGATTCGCTTCACAAAAGGTACCATAATTAGCTATACGAACCGAAGTTAACGAAACATTGCTAAGGGATTGTCAAAATGATTTAGGATTCAAGGAAGAAAAGAGAAGAGTTTCTTAAAAAAGTAACAAATAATACTCTCTGCTTGAAATAAAACAAATCTAATAGTAGACTCAATCGGATCAGTCGAAGCAAGACACCAAAATAAATGCCTTATTTTGGTAGGAATAAAAATAACTTCTTGAGTAAATATGATACTCTTCAACCTAGAAGTCGATCAAAAACGCCTAAACTTGAACCTCATAAATATCGCACACCTAAATCCGAAATGTAGATCAGATTATTCCGTGCCAAGAGTAATTTAGGCAAGTAGAAATCCAAACGATAAAATCGGTAAATCCGAGACCTTTCTATGGTCTAATTTAAAGAGTAGATCTCACCAATAAGATAAAATTGTCTGACCGAAAGATAACTCCTACAGAAGAAGAAAGACCTCGAAAGACAGTTGAATGCAGTCAATGAATCTCTTCTCAACTGTAAAAAGCCAGCACAGCCAAAAAAGAAGGTAAAAACAGTGAAAAACAACAATAGAAAATCTCGAGGTAAACTCAGCAAATGGTGATATCTTGATTAATGATTGTTTGTTTTTTTATATTTTTTGAATCGACATGACTTGTAAGATAGTCCAAGGCTATGTAATCACTCCCATTGAGTTGGGAAAGGGCTGCTTCGGTACAGTCTATAGAGGATACGTCAAAGACAACAAGAATGAACTACTTGCAGTCAAGACCATTCCTTTGGAAACCATTAAGAATGAAGAAATTGTAAGGAGGGAGATCGAAATATTGATGAAACTCAAAAGTCCAAACATAGTGAGGTTTTACAAACCTGCCAAGACCGCCAAGCACTTATATTTTTTCCTCGAGTATTGTCAGCAAGATCTAAAAACGTATGTAAAATCAAAAGGAGGACGGTTATCTGAGACATAGGTTCAGAACATCCTCATGCAAATTTGTAATGGACTACAAGTAGTGCACTAAAATAACGTTATTCACAGAGATATCAAACCTGCTAATTTCCTCATTCATGATGGTGTCATCAAGTTATCAGATTTTGGATTTGCGAGAGTAGTGGATGATCTGAATTAACCTGTATTTTTCACCTTCCTGGGGTCACCACTTTACATGGCACCTCAGATCTTAGCGAGGGAGAAGTTTAGCTCGAAATGTGATGTTTGGTCCTTGGGAGTCACCATCTATGAGATATTGTATGGAAAAACACCATACACTGCTCACAATCCGAAGGAGCTCCTCTAAAACATCAGAACTAAACCTTTGGTATTTCCATAGAACATTCCAAGATCCGAATAAATAAAAAACCTCCTCAGAGATATGCTACGAGTCGATGAGGATAAAAGACTATCAATGGTCGACTTGATCAATCACGATTACATCAGAGGATATCCTAAAGTTGAGCCGATGATCGTTAGTGAGAACAGTCTGATTCAATCATTTGCAAGCAGTCAGAGCTACATGACCAGAAATAAGGTCGTCAGCAAGACTAGTGTCAGTCCTGAGGTGTCAAACATAATCTCTCAGAGAGGAGATAGAATGGTTCCCTAAAAAAGCAAGGAAAGTGATTTCAATCAAGACGTCAACGAACAAAATAGAAAAATCAATGTCTACCTGAAAGTGGAAGAAGTTGATGAGGTGATGAGATACAAAAGAAACGTGTCAGTGTTTCTAAATGTCCAGTGTAACAACTTCTTTGCGAATGTGGCTGAAATTCTGCCTGAAATCGAGTTCCATATTGGACTTTTTGCCTTGCTGTATCATCAGATTAAAATACATACAGACATTCGTTCGGAAATCAACTAAGAGAAACCACCTTCTAAAATGTTTTTGCCTGAGATTTGGGATGCTTATCGCAATTCTTTGCCTTATCAGAGGATCATCAAACTCATTGAATCAGATCTCAAACATCTTGAAGCTTATTTCAAGGAAGTCAAATCTAGGGTGGACATTGGTATCAAAAATAATCAGAATCGTGCCAAATTCAGCGACCTCCTTTCAGTTTTCGATGACTATTACGCAAGTTATAAATAAAATAAATTTCTATAAGGTGCTTACGAAGGAATTATGAAGATAATCATCAACGATTTGAAGAAAAGCGAAAAAAAGATAAAAGACAAAAACCTCTTCACAAAATTGATCATAACAGTTCATCCATTCAAATATCTCCAGGAGAGTATCGATTTCGGTCTATTTTACGAACGTGAGGAGGAAGAGTTGGAGAAGTTGAGAGGTGTGTTTGGGGAGTTAAACATATGATTTAGAATTAGTTGCATTATTTAAATATAATTTGAAATGTAGGGACAGCAGAGTTTAAACCTGATCCAGAAGAACAATATTCAGTCTGAGGACATCAAGGAAATTGTCCTTCTTCTTAACGAACCTCCCTTCAAGGAAAACATTTCCCTTGTTGGACTCGATGAACTATCTACTTTCGCACTCGGAGATCTTGTATTCAAAATCTTCAAGTATCTTGACCCGGATATCCACATCAATGCCAGATAAACACAACCCCAGGAGATCATTTTCCAAGTTACCGAGTTCCTGAAGATTCTTTCCTACGAATCTGATTTTGGTACTGATTGGGAAAATGGACTCCTCAATGGTGACAGAAAGGTTATCTATCCCATTTACTACTATTTGCTGAAAAATTTGACCGCGTTGAAAAAGAGAGCCTACCTTGCAAAATTTTTGGTCCCACTCGACATACCCGAATAATTCGCAGGTGATCCAGAGCTTAAAAAACTTAACGAACAGATGAAAGAGCTCCAAGCTGAGTTTCAGATCACTCATGAGGAATTCGAGCGTGTTGAGGAGACCTCATTGGTAAGGTTTCATTTATTCAGAACCCAGCAGATTTAAAAAAAGAGCTGAACAAACTGTAACAGTAAAAAGAGCAACTAACCACCAAGATCAACTCCATGAAGTCAAAGCACGGCCACAAGCCCGAGATGAATGCTATGCTGATTCCAACAAGTGAGCTGAGGAAAGAGCAAGAAGAGGAGGTCAGAATATCTGAAAAAATCATGTCTTATAGAAACCAACTGGAAAATGCTGAGAATCAGTTGATGAGCTTGGAACAATCTCTCAATGATGCCAAGAAGAATTTGTCTCCCAATAACTCTCCTTAACAGATGTTGAATGCCATCAGAAATGAGGTCAAGAGAAATCGCTAAATAGTCAAGGAAAGAATGACCGTTGAATACAATGAAAGATTAAAGAAGCTGCAGCAAACCGAAAAAATGCTTTCTGAACCTCCTATTACTCAAAACGAATTGATGATGTTGGAGAATACAATGACTGCTCTGAGAAGAGCAGTGACTTCCATGGAGGAAAGATTGTCCAAAGAATCTGGAAAAGATGACAAGTTAGCAATTTATAAGGGTCAGGCTGCTTTGGTGACCAAGAAGAAAGAGCAAATCCAAGACAATTTAAAGAGAGAAGAGGAAGATATGTCAAGATTGGAAGGTGACATCAGAAAGAAAGAAGAGCAAATAAACAAATTGAAAGGAGCAGGCTTCAAAAAGAATAAATTGGAAGACTACATCAATTAATTGAAAGAGAAAAAGACTAAATTTGCTAAGTGCAAAGCGGAGATTGAATAAATCAAGAGAGAAAGTTCCATCATGGAAAGAACCCTTGATTTACTCAAAAGCCAAAAAGACAGATATGAAAAAACCTACGGTTTGGTTGACGGCTAACGAGTTGCATCAGAGGTCAATATCGAAGGAGCATCAATGGATGAACTCAACAAGCAAATCGATAAGTTGATGGACCAGATCAGAAAGAAAAAGGCTCAACTTGCTCCCGAACTTGAGCAGAAAAAAAGTGTGCTTGGTGAGTTTGAAAAGGTGGAGAATTAGTACAAAGCCAAAAAGGTCAGTTTCCTTGGAACAACAGGCAAAATTGAATAAGACATCAAAGAAATCGAAGACAAAGTCACCAAACTCAGAAACGAGGTTGAAGGTATGGATACCAAGCTTCAGCTAAACAAGCTCAAAAACGAACTAATAGACTTGAAGATGGTCAGACTAACCGAGGAAGGCTAGAACCTCAGAGGCAATGGCAAGGGTTGTGGTGGTTTCAAGAGTTGTCAATAATATGTCAAGATGAAGACCCAGGAAGGAGATAAATAGATCGCTCAATTGACAACCGAACGTCAGAGAGTAGCAGAAAGGTACATGCCCAGCATGTAGCAAAAACGTATGTTTGGTGACCTGAAGAAGTTACTTCTTGTCAAATTGCAAGCCGGCAGTGGAGGAGGTGACCATCACTTGATGAACAAAGGTTAAAGATTGGGCAACAATGTCAATGTGCTGCAGTTGTGATCTGATCGTTCAGTTGATATCCCATTCCTTATCATTATCAACAAATCCATTATAACATTTATTATTTGAATAATATTTATCACTGAATCATTGATCAGTAAGCTCCACTTTTTGGATTTGATTATGGCGGTTTTTATCGAATTTGGCTAAATTCTATTTGTGCTTTTACTTGATTATAGAGAGTGCTTCATCTTATTAAAATTTCAATCGAGAACTTCTCTCGTTGACATCTTGATAAATTTACTTCTTGTCGATGAAGGCTTTTAATCTGGAGGGCTAGTTTCTCTTGGAAAGGTTGACTGGGATGTTTTAAGGTTCCTGAGTTGGTTTCGGATACATAATCATCGGCTTCCGAAGCATTGACTCTTCTTCTCTTTGGCTTCCAAGCTTCGGCATTTCTGTTATTTATTCAATGGCTTCCTCTTTGCAATTCGCAATATAAGCACACCTTAAGGTTCTCAGCAACGTCAAGAGAGTAGATCCCCCAATGAGTCCCATCAAAGCATAAACCATGACAGCATCCATATCTTCAGTAGGAGTAGAAAATCGTCGCATAAGAATCAAGAGAAGACTATAGAAGGCCGTAAGCTCGCACATTACTGCCCCTATTGTCATGAAAATTTAACAGTAGGGTCGGTTGAGCACAATAAATATCATGAAAAAGGTCTGAATGCCCAATATAACTTCGAGTACGTAGCCAAATCTGAATTGGATTTGGAAAGAATACAAAAGAGAGACAGCCGTTAACTTGATCAGATAAAGAGGAATATACCAGGCCTTCATTCTGGGATTTTGGGGTGGTCCACCTTAGGGAAGACAAAGTGCCATTTATCCGACCAGGACTGTTGAAAGTATCAGCCAGACCAGCAGGAGGACCATACTGTTGAGAGTCAGGGTGGCGCTTGTGAACCCAATGAGTATCCGGCTGTTGTTGAGGTAAGCTGATAAGTAGAAAATCGTCATAAAGCCAGCAGCAAAGGGAAATAAAAGCCAGTTGTAGACAATACGAATGGCTTTCTCTATATTTGACTCCTATACGTTTCCCCGAGTTGCCATAGGTTATGGCTTTTTGTCTTTTTCCTACTGGCATTTTAAAATGACCTTTAGTATCACCCACACGACCATGACAGGAGTCAACACTGCCAGAATCGACATTGTACATTTGGAAAAGAAAAGATTAATGCTGATTCTGTCAGTAAACCCTACAATCTCTGTGGTGGCTTCATCTTCAAAGAAAGGCCAGTAACCGGTCACCAGGTGAAATTTTTTCATCCCTTCGTAGAGGATGATGGGTCTCTCGTAGAGACAGAGAGAAAAGTAAACGATTTGGGAGCAGTTGATGAGCTCAACTCCTAGCATTTTGAAGGGTAAACTCAGCAGAAAGACGATTATAATTGAATAAGACAAGATGCTGAAAAGGGACTGAAATGTTTCGAATAAATCGAAGTTCGAGAACACGATCAGTCCAGTGTTGTCAGACTGAGCTGTAAAGGACAGAATTGAGGGGGGCTTGTCAGCTATTGTCGGATCATATGTGAGAGAGACGTTGCAGTCTCTGTTTTCCATGTCCACAGTGTAGTCAACAAGGACCTCCATGACGCCATCCTCATAGCTGATGCTGCTGACTTCGTAAGTCGAGTTACAGTCAAAGGTGAGGTAGTCATAGTAGTTCATGCGGTTGAGATTCTTTATGCTGGGAGATATTGTAAAGGAAAACTTTCCTTGATTCTACCCATAAGTATGAAAGGTACTGATCAGCTCCAACAGCATCGCTCCTCCTCTCACATAGACACAGACAGAAGCATTTTAATTACTTCCGTTTTAACATCTGTATCCGACCTCCACCAAGCAATCAGAGCTGCACCCATCTTCACTAATGGTGTTTCCATCATCACAAGCATAAGTCGAAGTGTTCATCAAGAAGCCATCTCCGCAAATATCTTTGCACACGTTGTCGATGAACTCGGTTTTTTATTTACATTGGCATTGTCCCAAAGAAGTCAGGTAAAATCCTTTGTTTATGTTGCAGAATCCGCAATAAGAGCCTCCATTTGAGCCTGGCATGTATAGAATGCAGCCAGGGATAAGAGAGTAACAATTTCCATTGAAAAGATAATTATTATTGAGGCATATGCAGACCCCATTGACGGGAATGGGCTCAAATGATGTTGCATTACATATTAAACATGTCTGCGAACCATCCATTTTTGTGGCAAAATTTATACATCCAGGAATTTAACTACACTCAGTGCCAACAATGGTTCCGACTTAACAATAGCATCCGATCTCCAGTTATTTAAGTTTGGAGCCGCATAACGTACAGTTCATTTCAGAAGTGCACTCCAAACAGCCGGGCATATAGTATGAGCACGGTTGACATTTTATGGAATTAGCATCAAATAAAAACCCATTACTGATGCATTATTCACAATAGGTCAGATTAGAGCAATTGAAGCAATTTTCTATCTTGCTGCAGTTGATAGGTGCTATCGCAAAACAAAAAGTGACCAAGATACCTCCATAGAGATTTACACTTGCAATATTGGTCACATCATTAGCATTGGTGATGAGATAGAACTGACTGAGTTAATTTATATGGTAGTGGAAGTGAATCTAAGATAAAGCAAGCAAACATCTTTGGCTGATGAGCGGGTAGTCATAGAGGCTGATATCAACTCCAAAATTATTATTGAAAATGTGCAGATAAATTTATCCATCTTGTGAATACGAAGAATACAGTGAAGAGTCTGTACTGTTGACAAGCAAAATGTTGGCACAGGCGCTTTTTGACAAACTGTGAGATGTAGAACAGTAAAATCGTGGAGCTGAACTGTTAACCGTATATTTGTTGAGACCAAGTTGGAATCCATCATTATCATATATAACTTCGTTGCAGGTGACCCACTGGTAAAACATAGTAGTAAAGGGTGTCTCCACTACTGACTGAAAAGTAAACTTGGAAGATGCGACGTATTAATTCATATTGAAATTCGAGCATTACAAACGGAGCATTTACACCTGATCGTTGTCTTCGGTTATTGCCACCACAGAGTAGGAAAGGTACACAAAAGCTCCAGATGTACTCACTGGCAACACCCAAATGGTGGTTGAAGATGAATTATAGCTGTCTACTTCAGCTACCAGGCTCAGACTCGTATTGTAGCCAATGTCATATTAGTATAGTCCCAGACCGATACTGATAACTGAAGTAGGAAGCGGGGTGCTTAGTGCTCTGGAAAAATAGTAGCCGGTGAAGTTTGTGTTGTTGTCATATGAATAGACTGTTCCATTGATGGCTCCAATTGAAACTTTGTCTGAATATATAGATAGCTACCAATGTACAGACCCGGTATTTATCTGAGCTGTCCATAGACTGTGCTGAACAGTGCTAGGCAGAGTAAGACCATCTTTTAGCTCATTCAGGTAGGATTAAAAAATATATCTTAAAGACCGCAGTTGTCAGAAACTATAGCTCCAAACTGTTGATATAAAATCTACTTTTTAAAATTTCGATTCCTTCTTGTGAAAATTATGGTGTTTAAATATTTGTAATTATTAGAAAGGATTTGATTCTTTTAGCTGATGTGATATTGTTTGTCAAATTTGGTTCAATATAAACTCACAGTAAATCCTTTACATAAAATAATATAGTTGATCTATCGTCTGAATAACAAAATCACTGATGGCTCAAATGGGTAGTTCTTGATTGCTGCCTATACCGTTATGATATTAATTGACAGCTGCTCGGGTGAAGGGTCGTCGGCAGGTGGGACACCGAGTATTGGGCTCATTTTTGATCCACTCGTTAAAACAATCTTTGTGGAATTAATGGCCGCAGAATAAGACGGCCACTATTGACCGACTCTTCAGCACCTATAAGCAGAAACAGCACTGATTGCCTTCATCGGTGCCAATAAACTAAGACTCATACTTGACGTATTTCAGTACTCCAATTTGCTTTAATCGTTTAATCTTGGTTCTATGCGCAAACCAAGGCAACGGATAATTCGGTTCTGCTCTATCCTCCATGTGCCCGTAATAAATTAGCACACTTGCCAGCACATTTCGCAAAATGACCACCAATATAGCCCCAACGAGCAGCAGGGACAACGTGAGCATGATATAGAAAAAAATAGTTGAGGCGATTTCAATTTGTTATCTTTCGATGTCTTTGATGAATACTGTTGGTAAATTGTTATTTTTTTGGAATGAGCTGTGCTTGATCAGGTATATTTTGTAGTAGAAGCCACCGTGCAAGGAGTGGATTAGCTCGGGGGAGGTCAGTCGATTGGCTTGGGTTAGAGGTTGGCAGTCGACTGTTTAAGAAGGGCTTTAATTTGATTCGTAGGAGCAGAGATAAATGCGAAATGATAGATCGAAGATCTGATTGAATGCCATCCGCAATTTAAGGTAGACTGCAGTGTTTATATCAAAGACACAAGCTGCCCAAGGGGAGGTTTGATTATAATCTAATTTGATAAGACTGCCGCTAGGCCGTTCCTAACTATGACAGTATTGTTGATCGCCTTACTCAAAACCACGAATTTAATCGAATGTCGAAGGAAGAAGGTCACGTTCTAGAAATTATGTATTTTTCAGGTGCTCCAGTACAGATTTATCCATTTGCCTACTGACAAACACTGAATGGTTGAGATAGGTCTTTAGGTCGTACAATATACTGGGAATTATATATTAAGAGCTGTTATCAAGCAGCTTAGTTTAGAACTGATGGAGAATGAATTAGGTCTTCAAGGTGATTTAAAGGGTTTTGGTGATTGTTGTGTTTTGCAATGCATTAATGACATTAATGTTTACAATCTCGTCATGGCTAGTTTAAAATGCTAACAGTTACTGAAATTTTTTAGTTTCGTAAAGTGAACAATTCCCCTCCTGCCAGCACATAACAATATGCTCGTGGTTGATCACTTCATAATAGTTCACTTTATCCCTCACTGTCAATCGTTTCTTCGGGTAATGATTGAACGCCTGAACATGAGTGAACTCGGCCACTACCTGGGTTGTCACATTATCTTCCTCCAATTATGAAATAAAATGTTCTGATACTATTTAAAAGAGCTAGCATTCGTGACCAAAAAATACCTCAACAAGAAAGGGTATATCTGAGTTACTCTAATTTTTTATATGCTTGAAGAGATGCATATCCAGGCCTTCGATACTTACAACGTAAATGTTTGTACGATCGGAAATTAGCACCCTGTTTGCTAAACCAGAGCTGCAAATGTCTAGCACTTCGATGCCGGCTAATTTGAAATAGCTCAGAGGTTGGACGATTGTAATGTTGTTTTTGACAGAACCTCCTCGGACCACTTGACTCACCAATTCAAGAGTCTAATATGCTTAGGTGGAAATAATAGTGGCTGAGAAGTATCTTAATTGCAGACCATCGGAAATGGCTCTCCAGCGAGTGTTGCTGTGAATAGTCTTGTTGTAATAAGAGTGTAGCAACTTCTCTACAGGCTTAAATTTATCTGATATGCTGGAGTTGCCGAGGATGTTGTAAAGGATGAACTTATCTCTAGTCGCTGTTTCGTTTTGGTGTGGTGCCAAAGTTTAGCTGTGATTCTGTCCCAAGAAAAACTTCTCTAATTTTTGTTGAACAGCGGCCTCCTTGATCTTTAGATTAGCATTTTTGGTAAGTTCATACAAATAGTTGTGGGTTTGCAATTAGTAAAAATCTAAATTTATGTTTGTCTGTTCAGCACCTCCACTTATGTTTTTGCTGCTGATTATGAAAATATGGTTATCCAGCTGATTATCCATCAACTGCAGGTCGATGCTTTCGTGCTAATCCGGTTGGATGAGGATGGTTTCTGGTAGCAAATTGTACAAAATTTACTGCTATTCTTGGCTGTACTCAGTCATGTTGGGCACTGAAAGCACATCTTCTAGATCATCATAGGCTGTCTTGAGGAACAGATACCCTTTGGCAAGACTGTGGCTGCTTTGCAGTGCTTGATGATGATATATTTTATAAGGAAACATATGCATGACACTGACGGTGTCATTGCTCTCATACTCAATGCCGTTCTTCAGATTTGCTAACATATCTTAAGGAATTTTGCTCCTGTCAGTACTCATCCGGTAGGCTCCACAGCAAATCACAAGCACAAGCAAGTAAGTGAGGCGTTTAGTGTATATCATATATAGTTTAAACATATTATACATCCTTCTATCCTATTTCTTAGTGTCCATACTTCTATTATGTTTGCTTGGCGTTATGTAAGATAGATGGCTTGACAGCAAAATCAATAATAATTTCAAAAAAATGAATAAGAAAATATTCCTCTAAGCTGCCAACGAATAATAGCCCAATCGAGTCTATAAAATTGACCTCACCAACAAGGCACTCACCTGCATTGTGCCCGTCAAGTAGTTCGATAAATTGCGATATCTCAACCTATCATACAACAATATCACCCGCATCGAAAATGTCAACTGCTATCCTGATCTCAGATAATTGCATCTCTAGAGCAACTCACTATAGAAGTTGGGAGGTGTTGAAGGGAACAAGGCACTACAGGTGCTCAATTTAAGGCACAATAATATCGAAGTACATATGGGTCAAGGTAGAAAATATAAAATATTGGGCATTTGATCAAATTAGAGACCTTGGTGCTCGATCATAATCAAGTCAGTAAAATAGCAGGTCTCGAATATTTGAAAGATCTCAAACATTTGTACGTCAGCCATAACCGTATAGAATCGGTTGAAAATTTGCCAGCTTTCTCGAAAGTACGAAATGTTTTATTTAGCTGCAAAACTTGAAACTGAGTCATAATAAGATCAGAAACATACCGGTTGGGTTGTTCAATGCTAGCAAAAATATGGTCTTTCTGGATTTGTCGCATAATCGAATCGAAAATACTGCGTTTTTGCAAAATGTCACCAGTCTAGAAAGTCTCAATCTGAGCCATAACAAAATAAAATAGTTACAAGTCAGCATCATGCCTAATCTTGAGTCAATCAACGTCTCCCACAATGAATTGGAGATCCTGCCGATTGTGGGAACAGTCTTTCCTGAGGTGGTCTCCATTAACATTTCGCATAATATGATCTGCAGTGAGCTTCAAATTCTGACCTCTTTGTCAGAAGCTGAATATTTGACTGAGTTTGACTTTCGGGAGAATCCGATGATGAGTGAATCTTTTGAGCTCGGTTTGCAAAAAATACACAACTTTGATTTTCTAAATGGTAAAACCATGACAAAAGCTGGTGCTAAATATTACGACAAAATACATAAAATACAAGAGGACCTCAACGAAAACAGTGTTCTTTACGGTGATGATGATGAGGAAGACAGGAAGATCAAAATGTCAGGTTTTTTCGATGACGAGCTTGAGTACAAAATGACAGGAACAAAAGTCAATCGTCCTTCCTCTCCAGGTAGGAAAAATGTATTTATACTCCTATTCTAGAAAATGTTGGAAAAATAATCCTTCTACGACGATATCGATAAG
>Ga0100381_1003117_pt1 | contig 14475 bp, 16 predicted proteins | sample CryGeymeta201505_FD_80416 | JGI IMG/M metagenome (GOLD analysis project Ga0100381, IMG submission 80416) | Groundwater microbial communities from Crystal Geyser aquifers in Utah, USA - Crystal Geyser metaG 2015-05 | ecosystem: Environmental > Aquatic > Deep subsurface > Groundwater | place: USA...
GCAAAGGCACTGTCGCATCGCGGCTGTCGCTCACGCCCGAATACTTTTCTCGTGTGCTACACGACTTGGCCGACAAGCAATTGATTGAGCTTGATGGGCGCGACATCCGAATTCCGGATGTACAACAACTGCTGCGTTTTGGCACGCAGTAAATCCACTTTAGCCAACCATTCAAACAAGTGGCATTGATATGGCTAGGTGAACTGTATTACCGTTCACTCAGAAGTCTTCATGTCAAAGCGTCTTTTATTCAAAACACTGGCCTTGTCTTGTTGTCTGGCTATGGGGGGGCAAGCCCAAGCCCAACCCACCCCCATCAAGCTCCAACGCGACTGGCGCTTTGAAGACCCCAGTGCTTTGTTTTTGACACCCGCTGCCAAGGGCTATTTCAAAGCTTCCGGCCTGGATGTGTCGATTGACGCGGGCAATGGCTCTGGCGGCACCGTCACGCGCGTGGCCTCCGGCGCTTACGACATGGGTTTTGCTGACCTGGCCGCGTTGATGGAATTCCACGCGAACAACCCCGACGCGCCCAACAAGCCGGTGGCAGTGATGATGGTCTACAACGACACACCCGCATCGGTCATGGCACTGAAAAAATCCGGCATCAAAACCCCAGCCGACCTGAGCGGCAAGAATCTCGGCGCCCCAGTGTTTGACGCGGGTCGCCGCGCCTTCCCGATCTTTGCCAAAGCCAACCAAGTGACCAACGTGGCCTGGACTACCATGGACCCGCCGCCTGCAGCTCGCCATTGACACCGCCATCAACAGCACCAATGCGCGCGCCGAAGGCTTTGGTCAGGTCAATGGCTCACGCCTGTCCCTCATGGCCAGCCAAGTGTCTGATGCCTTCAACACCAAAACCCGGGTCAACCCGGATGCAGTCTGGAACGGTTCCTTTTTACCAACCAAACCCGTACTGGACGTTCTGATAAAGAAATAGCGCCTTGATTGCTATTTATTAAATAGCTACGTTCGCATTATTTACAAGGGCTATAGCCCAATTTAATATAAAAAAATGCAAAGATCACCAACCCCCTGGTTTGTGGACTTCCACGATGTCTGACTGGCCTACAACGACGAACTGCTGGCGCAAAACCAGTTTGCCGTGGAAGCCATCGACCTGAAGGCTCGACAAGGCGAATTCATTGCCATCGTCGGTCTTTCGGGCTGCGGCAAGAGCACCTTCATGAAGCTGACCACCGGCTTGAAGATGCCCTCGATGGGCAAAATCTTGATCGACCAGAAACCTGTGACGGGACCACTCAAAATCTCGGGCATGGCATTTCAGACCCCGTCGCTGTTGCCCTGGCGCACCACCGTGGACAACGTGCTGTTGCCGCTGGAAATTGTGGAGCCCTAGCGCAGCAACTTCAAGGCCAAGCGCCAGAAATACGAGTCCCGCGCCAGAGCCCTTCTGCAAAAAGTTGGCTTGGGCGGTTACGAAGACAAGTTTCCCTGGCAACTCTCAGGCGGCATACAGCAGCGCGCCAGCATTTGCCGCGCGCTGATTCACGAGCCCAGGATGCTGCTGCTGGACGAACCGTTTGGAACACTGGACGCGTTTACCCAAGAAGATCTTTGGTGCATTCTGCGGGACCTTTGGACTGAACAACGGTTCAATGTGATCTTGGTGACGCACGACCTGCGCGAATCTGTTTTTCTGGCTGATACGGTGTATGTGATGAGCAAGAGCCCGGGACGCTTTGTGGTCAAGCGAGAAGTCGACCTGCCACGCCCTCGCGATTTGGAAGTCACCTACACCAAAGCGTTCACCGACATCGTGCACGAACTGCGCGGCCACATCGGCGCCATGCGCCAAACTGGTGCAGCAGTACCGCAATGAGATCAAGCACGTGAACAAAAAACAAATGGAAATATGGTCGCCCTGGCTGCTGCTGGTGACGGTATTGGTGCTGTGGCAGGTGCTGTGGCAGGTGCTGTGGCAGGTGCTGTGGCAGGTGCTGTGGCAGGTGCTGTGGCAGGTGCTGTGGCAGATGCTGTAGCAGGTGCTGTGTTCGGCGTTGGATGTTTCAGAATTCATCTTTCCCAGCCCATGGCGTATTTGGACGCAATTCTGGGAATTCAGGGACATCATTGCAGGTCACGCCTGGCGCACCTTCTGGGTGACGATGGTGGGTTTTGGGCTGGCGATTGTGCCGATTTTGGTGGTGTGGTTTGGCATTGGTGTGGAGCCAGCCATCTTGACGGCATTTTTGATCAGTTTTTTTCCCATCATGGTCAACATTGCCACCGGCCTGGCCACGTTGGAACCCGAACTGGAAGACGTGCTGCGGGTGCTGGGTGCCAAGCGCTGGGACGTGCTGATCAAGGTCGGACTGCCACGCTCCATGCCCTACTTTTACGGGTCGCTCAAGGTCGCCATCACACTGGCGTTTGTCGGCATCACGGTGAGTGAAATGACCGCTGCCAACGAGGGCATTGGCTACCTGCTGATTTCTGCTGGCTCAAGCATGCAGATGGGTCTGGCTTTTGCCGGGCTGCTGGTGGTGGGTGTCATGGCAATGGTGATGTACGAGCTGTTCAGCGCCATTGAAAAACACACCACTGGCTGGGCACATCGGGGCTCGCAAGAGCATTGAGTTCACTACATCAATCCACAGATGGCACGCCCTGTGCTTAGGGATAACCATTACTTCACTTTTGGATTCAAAAGATGCGACTACTTAACGTGAAACAACGACCACAGCCGCCAAGAATAGCGTGTTGTAGGGTCGACTTCAGTCGGCCATGGCGGGTTGAAACCTGCCCTACGCAGGCCACGCATGTTTCAAACTTTGGGGTGTCCTTGTTGTACAAGGTCGTTAGACTGATTAGCCTGTTTACGGTTCTGATGAATGTTCATTTTGGTTCAACAGCACAAGGCTTGACCCCTACCCACCCCACACTGGCCGCTCAGAGCAGCATCAACAGCGCGGACACGGCCTGGGTGCTCACCAGCACCGCCTTGGTGCTGCTGATGACACTGCCCGGTATTGCCTTGTTTTACGGCGGCATGATCCGGCGCAAAAACGTCATCAACACCCTGGCCAGTGTGGTCGCTATTGCCGCACTGGTCACCCTGCTGTGGTTTGCAGTAGGTTACTCGCTGGCCTTCACTCCGGGCAACCTTTGGCTGGGTGGCACAGACCGTCTTTGGTTTGCCGGGTTGGACTACCTCAAGGACAGTGGTCAGGTGGCCGTGAGCCACATCGCCCCCAATCTGCCAGAGTCGGTGTTTGCCATGTTTCAGCTCAGCTTTGCCATCATCACGGCGGCACTCATCGTGGGTGCGGTCGTGGAACGCATGCTGTTTTCGGCGCTGCTGTGGTTCATAGGTTTATGGTCGGTATTGGTTTACGCACCGATAGCCCATTGGGTCTGGGAACCAGGTGGCTGGTTAGCACAAATGGGCGTGCTGGACTTTGCTGGTGGCTCGGTAGTCCACATCAATGCCGGGGTGACCGGTCTGGTGTGCGCCTACGTGCTGGGCCCGCGCAAAGGCTACGGGCTTGAGCCGTTTCAGCCCTTTAACCTGGGCCTGACCATGGTTGGGGCTGGGCTGCTGTGGGTGGGCTGGTTTGGTTTTAATGCGGGTTCCGCTCTGGCCGCAGACGGCCGCGCCGGGCTGGCCATGGCAGTGACTCAGATTGCCGCTGCAGCCGGGGCGTTTTTTTGGATGCTGGGGGAATGGGTGGTGCGCGGTCGCCCCTCACTTTTGGGGCTGTGCTCGGGTCTGGTCGCGGGGCTGGTGGCCATCACGCCGGCAGCGGGTTTTGTCACGCCACGTTCGGCACTGCTGATTGGTGCGGTGGCCGGTCTGGCCTGTTACTGGGGCACCACCGGACTGAAGCGCCTGCTCAATGCCGACGACTCGCTGGACGTGTTTGGTGTGCACGGCATTGGTGGCATTGTGGGCTCACTGTTGACTGGCGTGTTGGCCAACAAAAGTATCTCCGGCATGCCAAGTTCCCTGACGGCTCAACTGACCGGGGTGGCCATTGTGGTGATCTATAGCGGGTTGATGAGCGCACTGCTGATGTGGCTCACCCGTGTGTGGACTGGCCTACGGGTGGATGACGCGTCAGAACAAACCGGGCTCGACATTTCACTGCACCGTGAACAACTTGGTACTTAAAAGGGCCACACCATGTCAAGCAGCGAAAAAATTGCCCTGGCAGCCCGCATGCACGTGCTGCTGCGGCGCAAAACCGGTCGTGTCACCGACACCGAATGGATGGCCAGCAACGCCGAATACGCGGCAGAAATCGTCCGCTTTTCACACGACTATGCCGCTACGGAAAACCACCCCGACCTAGCCGAACTGGCAGACAAGTTGTCGTGCCTCATGCTGCCACCGCCACAGTCACGCCCCACCTACAAAAAACCAGACCTGATTCCGGTCAGCCAGGGTTTGATCCGCTACGTCAAAGGCCTGCGTTAAATTACCTGCATGACCTGGCACGCCCAACTTGACATTAACTACACGCTTGAACAGCAGCGCACCGTAGCCCGCCACAGCCACAACGGCCCCCTGCGCGTGTTGCAAAGCCTGTACCCCGAGGGTGATGCGGTGTGCCACAACGTGCTGGTGCACCCCCCGGGCGGTCTGGTGGGTGGCGACACGCTGGACATCCGCATCACCGCTGGCACGGCTTCGCATGCGCTGATTACCACCCCGGGTGCAACCCGCTTTTACCGCTCGGCAGGCGAACCCGCCGTCCAGCGCACCCACATCACCCTGAGTGACCAGACAAGGCTGGAGTGGTTGCCCCTGGAGGCCATTTGCTACAACCAGTGCCTGGCCGAAAACCACCTCACTTTGAACCTGGCCCTGCAAGCTGAATTCATGGGCTGGGACATTACTGCGTTGGGTCTGCCCGGCGCGGCTCTGCCGTTTGAGCAAGGCCGTTTTTTGCAGCACATCGAAGTGCCCGGCATCTGGCTGGAGCGCGGCCTGATTGAGGCAGCCGATGCCTGTCTGATGAATGGCCCGCTGGGTTTGGCCGGGCAGCGTTGTATGGCCAGCTTGTTTTTTGTCAGCGGTTCCCCATTGCAGCGCGCCCGTCGCGAGGCTGGTTTGGCGCTGGCTCGCCAGGTGATGGATGCCCACGCCTTGCGCAGCACGGCAGGTGCGACTTGTCCCAATGGTCAGGTGATGGTGGTGCGGGTGCTGTCCCCGCTGGTGGAGCCTGCTGTAGATTTGTTGCGCCAGGTGTGGTCGGTTTGGCGTGCGCATTTCTGGCAACTCCCAGCCACACCGCCACGCATTTGGTCAACCTGATTCCATCACCCAATCATCCCAGTCGTTGTTGCTTTGCCTTGCCGTGCGTTGGCACTGCCTGTGGCTTCGCGACCAGACACAAATGAGTTGGAAGTGCAATGAGAAGCCTGGGCACCAGCCATCCAAAGCAGTGTTTGACAACAGGCGGCGCTTATCAAGCAAAATAGGCGCATGACGATTTCACATAGCACCGCAGCGATGAGCCTGGCGTTGATTTTTTGCACCTGTGCATCCTCCGCGCTGGCAACAGCGCAGCTGCGTTGTGAGGTGACCTACGCGGGCAGCACCCAGGTGCTGGAGACACAACCGGTCAGCGATACCTATGCTGTACCCAGCGTGGACATTGCTGGGCGCTTTTGGTTCAAGCCGGTGATGGTGGGGCAGGCAGCGCGGGTGGATTACGTCAAGATTTACGCGTATCTGGACACCCACACCCAACCCTTGCTGCTGCATGAAGCTGTTTACCTGCCGCCCTTCCAGGCCACCTCCACCCCCTACCCTTTCACCGGCATCCATCATCTTTTTGGTGGACCGGTAGAGCGGGAACTGATTTACAGCTGCACGCTGCAAGGAGTTCAACCATGAGGCCGATGGCGCGAGCTTGCCTGGCGCTGCTCACACTGCTGCTGTGGCTGACCGGCACGGTGGCGTGGGCGGCGGCCCCTGCAGAAAAGGTTCGCCTGGTGTTTGCGGGTGACATCGTGCTGGACGACACCGCCGGCGAAATGATCGCCCGTGGCGCTGACCCATTTGCTGACTTTACACAGGTTTTTCAGCAGGCGGACATTCGCCTGGGCAATCTGGAATGTGTGGTGGCCACCACCGGCTCTGCGGGTGACAAAAATTTCACATTTCGTGCCAAACCCCAGGTGCTGCCGGTGCTGGCTCGGCATTTTGATGCCCTGGCATTGGCCAACAACCATTCTGGCGACTACGGGCGTGAAGCATTTGCTGAAATGCTGGCGCTGCTGCCTGGCGCCAAGCTGAGCCATTTTGGCGGTGGCCACAACCTGACCGAGGCGCACAAACCGCTGCTGTTTGAACGCCGGGGTTTGCGCATTGCAGTGCTGGGCTACAACGAATTCATGCCGCGCAGTTTTGAGGCTGACTTCAACGCCCCGGGTGTCGCCTGGAGCGAAGACGAGCAAGTGGTGGCCGACATCCAAAAAGCTCGCAGCTTTTACCACGCCGATCTGGTGATTCCAGTGATGCACTGGGGTTGGGAAAACGAACGGGTGGCCAACACACGCCAGCGCCAACTGGCGCGCCTGATGGTCGATGCTGGCGCCGATGCCGTGCTGGGCGGCCACCCGCACGTGACGCAAGACATTGAGCTATACAAAGGCAAACCCGTCATCTACAGCGTGGGCAACTTTGTCATGAAAGAAACCGACAACACCCGACAGCGCCAGGCCTGGGTGCTGCGCCTGCAACTCACAACCCAAGGTGTGACCGGCTTTGACACCGTAGCCACCCGGATCAGCATGGACGGCATCCCCACCCGAGACCCTGAAACCGCCAGCCCCTGCTGGAGCCGTGGACAGAGCACGGTCGGTGCGTGCAAAGCTGTGCCTTAATCCACCTTCTTACCCGAGCTCATACGTAATATACTTTTATTTTAATAGCTACAAGCCCATACAATATAAGGGCTAGAGGCTGATTTTGCTATTAAATAGCCACCAACTCTCGTACCCCGTCAGCTTGCATATTCACGCCCAACCCCTGGGCTTTGACCGCACCGCGCTCCATCACCACATAGTGGTCGGCCAGTTCCTGGGCAAAGTCGTAATACTGCTCCACCAGCACAATCGCCATGGTGCCCCGGTCAGCCAACATGCGAATCACGCGGCCAATGTCCTTAATGATGCTGGGCTGAATGCCTTCGGTAGGTTCGTCCAATATCAACAGTTTGGGGCCAGCGGCCAGCGCGCGTGCAATCGCCAGTTGCTGCTGTTGCCCGCCTGACAAATCGCCGCCACGGCGATGCAGCATTTGCTTGAGCACCGGGAACAACTCAAACAGTTCAGATGGAACCGGTGTGCTGGCAGGTTTGTAGGCCAGCCCCATACGCAAGTTCTCTTCGACCGTCAGCCGCGCAAAGATTTCACGCCCCTGCGGCACAAAGCCGATACCGGCACGGGCGCGCTCATACGGTGTGGCAGCTTGAATCGGTTTGCCATCAAACTCAATCGTTCCAGTCTTGATGGGCACCAGACCCATCAGACTCTTGAGCAAGGTGGTTTTGCCGACACCGTTGCGACCCAGAATGACGGTCACTTTGCCCAATTCGGCGCTAAGGTTGACATCACGCAAGATGTGGGAGCCGCCGTAGTACTGGTTGATGTTGGTGACGTTCAGCATCTATCTTTATCCTGCTTTATTGGTTTTTGATGCGGTTGCTGGCCGGGGTGGCCCGGCGGCCACTCACTTTCTTTTGCTTCGCCAAAAGAAAGTAAGCAAAGAAAAGGCGAGCCGGATGCGTCGTCCCGAAGCAAAGCTTCGGGCACACTGCGTTGCTCGGACTGGGCGGGGTCTCGCTCGAACTCGGCTATCGCCTCAAACAATCGCGAGCCCTGTTCCGCCCAGCCCTGCGCTACTCGCCGACGCATGACGGCATGGGAAACAGCCCTGCTCGCCCGGCTGCGCCGGGCATTGCAGCGCAAGTTACAGCCGATGTTATTGACACCACAGTGCAAGGTGGCGCAAAGCGCCACGAACACGCGTTTCCCCTGCCCCTCTGTATGCGCCTGAGTTGCGGGGGGTGGGCGGGAAAAAAAACCGCGATTGTCTGAGCGTAGCGAGTTCGAGCGGTTCCCCGCCCACCCCCCGGAACTCAGGTTGCCCGCAGCGAAGCTGCGGGTCGCAGACAGTGGGGTCGCCTTTCTTTTGCTTACTTTTCTTTGGCGAAGCAAAGAAAAGTGAGTGCGCAGCCGGGCGCACATCCCGGCTCCCCCGCCAGCCAAGGCATATCCACCTGTCAAAAACAAACCAAAAGCCTCACCGTCCAAGATACACCTCAATCACCCGCTCATCGCTTTGCACCTGCGCCAGCGTCCCCTGCGCCAGCACCGCGCCGTCGCACAACACCGTCACGATGTCAGAGATGGTGTTGATGAAGCTCATGTCGTGCTCCACCACCATCAGCGAATGCTTGCCTTTCAAGCTCAAAAACAACTCGGCGGTGCGCTCGGTTTCTTCATCGGTCATGCCGGCTACCGGTTCATCGAGCAGCAGCAGTTTGGGGTCTTGCATCAGCAGCATGCCAATCTCCAGCCACTGCTTTTGCCCGTGACTCAAGTTGCCGGCCTGGCGGGACACGCTGTCAGCGAGGTTGATGGTGTGCAGTACCTCAAGCAAACGGTCGCTCTGCACCGAATCCAACTTGAACAACATCGACGCGGTCACCGCCTTGTTGGTTTTAAGGGCCAGCTCCAGGTTCTCGAACACGGTGAGCTGCTCAAACACCGTGGGCTTTTGAAACTTGCGGCCAATGCCCATCTGAGCAATTTCAACCTCTTTGTAGCGCAGTAAATCAATGGTGCTGCCAAAAAAAACCTGGCCTTCGTCTGGGCGTGTTTTGCCAGTGATGATGTCCATCATGGTGGTTTTGCCCGCACCGTTGGGGCCAATGATGCAGCGCAGCTCACCGGGTGCAATGTCCAGGCTGAGCTTGTTGATGGCCTTGAAGCCGTCAAAGCTCACGCTCACGTCTTCCAGGTACAAGATGCGGCCATGGGTCACGTCCACTTCGCCGGGCACGGCCAGGCGGGCGAAGCCTGCGGCGCGGCCTCCTGATGCGGTTTGGCCGGTCCGCGACGCTTGCTTGGTTTGATACGCCTCAGCGTGTCGTGCGCCTTGTTCCATCAATTCGGGAGTCATGTGCGATCTCCCTTGGTGCGGGTGTCATCAGAGCCGCGCAGGGTGGACTTCACTCCACCATGGCGGGTTGAAACCCGCCCTACGAGGCCCATCACTCCCTGGGGCAAAAACAAGGTCACACCAATGAACAGCGCGCCCAAAAAGTACAGCCAGAACTCTGGGTAAGCCACTGTGAGCCAGCTCTTGGCGCCGCTGACGATGAATGCGCCCAGAATCGGCCCAATCAAGGTAGCGCGCCCACCCACAGCGGCCCAAATAGCGATCTCGATGGAGTTGGCCGGGCTCATCTCACTGGGGTTGATGATGCCCACCTGCGGCACGTACAGCGCACCGGCCACGCCGCACATCATGGCCGAAATCGTCCAGATGGTGAGCTTGTAACCCAACGGGTTGTAGCCGCTGAACATGACCCGTGTTTCAGCATCACGCACAGCCTGCAACACCCGGCCAAATTTGCTATTGACGAGCCAGCGCGCCAGCAAAAAGAACCCCAGCAAGGTGATACCTGTCAGCACAAACAAGGCCATGCGCATCTCCTGCGTGGCAATGGGAATGTCCAGCACGCGCTTGAAATCGGTAAACCCGTTGTTGCCACCAAAGCCGGTCTCGTTCCTGAAAAACAGCAGCATGGCGGCAAAGGTCATGGCCTGGGTGATGATCGAAAAGTACACGCCCTTGATGCGTGAGCGAAACGCAAAGTAGCCAAACACAAACGCCACCAAGCCAGGCACCGCAATCACCAAAAACAAGGTTGCCACAAAGCTGTCAGAAAACGTCCAGTGCCAAGGCAGCTCTTTCCAGTCCAGAAACACCATAAAGTCTGGCAAAGCGCTTTTGTAGTTGCCATCCAGCCCAATCTGGCGCATCAAATACATGCCCATGGCGTAGCCACCGAGCGCAAAAAACAGCCCATGACCCAAGCTCAAGATGCCAGTAAAGCCCCAGATCAAATCCATCGCCAGCGCGCAGATGGCGTAACACATGATGCGCCCGACCAGCCCCACGCCGTAGTCGCTCAGATAAAAAACGCTGCCCTCTGACACCCACAAATTGAGTGCCGGTGCCACCGCACAGACAATGATCAGCGCCACCAGAAACGCAGCCCAGCCAGTGCGAGAAAGCAGAGGTCGCGGAGAGGGAAGTGAAATTGGTTTCATAGACATAGTGCGCTCAGTATTCTCGAGACCAAGGCGTGCCAGCACCGCAAATGCCAGAAACGCCGCAAAACCGGCTTTGCTGGGCTGCTGGCGTTGCCCCCTGCAAGGGGGGAGGCTGCTACACGAAGTGAGCAAGCAAAGGGGGTGTTCATACTTCTCGGCCTTTCATGGCAAAAATGCCCTGCGGTCGCTTTTGAATAAAGATGATGATCAACACCAGCACCGCAATTTTGGCCAGCACCGCACCGGCCCAGCCTTCGAGAAACTTATTGAGCAGCCCCAAGCCCAGTGCGGCGTAGACCGTGCCTGCCAGTTGACCGACCCCGCCCACCACCACCACCATGAAGGCATCCACGATATAGCCCTGCCCCAGGTCTGGCCCGACGTTGCCAACCTGGCTCAAGGCACAACCGGCCAAGCCCGCAATGCCTGAGCCCAAGGCAAACGCGTAGGTGTCAATGCGGGCGGTGTTGACCCCCATGCAGGCGGCAATCGGACGGTTTTGGGTGACACCGCGCACAAACAGGCCAAGGCGCGTTCGGCTAATCAGCCAGGCCACCGCACCCAACACAAAGATGGCAAAACCAATGATCACCAGCCGGTTAAATGGCAAGGACAAATTACCCAGCACCTGCACGCCACCACTCATCCATGACGGGTTTTCAACGCCCACGTTTTGCGCCCCAAAGACGCTGCGCACCAGCTGCATCAGCATCAGGCTGATGCCCCAGGTGGCCAGCAGGGTCTCCAGCGGGCGGCCATACAGAAACCGAATGACACTGCGCTCCAGTGCCGCGCCCATCAAGGCTGAGGCTGCAAATGCCACCGGCACTGCCGCCAACAAATACCAGTCAAACGCGCCAGGCAGATACTTCTGAAACAGCCCCTGCACCACGTAAGTTGCATAAGCACCAATCATCATCAGCTCGCCATGCGCCATGTTGATGACACCCATCAACCCATAGGTGATGGCCAGGCCCAACGCCACCAGCAGCAGAATGCTGCCTAAACTGATGCCGCTGAATAGCGCACCCAGTTTGTCGCCCCAGGCCAGGGCAACTTCCACTTGGCGCAGTGCCTTGCCAAGCGCGGCTTTAACTTCTGGGTCTGCCTCTTGGTCCAGCCGCGACAACAACATGGTCTTGGTATTCGCCTGGCCACTGGTGGCCAGCAGTTTGGCGGCTTCCAGTCGCTTGGTTTTGTCGCCGCTACCCATGAGCGCTGCCGCCCGCACCATACCCAACTGGTCTTGGATGCCAAGGTTTTGTTCTGTAGCCAAAGCCTTTTCGATCAGAGGCAGCTTGGTCTCATCGGCATCGCTTTGCAGCTGCTTGACGGCGGCAGCGCGCACCGCATCGTCTTTGGAAAACAGTTTGAGTGCCGCCAGCGCCGAGTCAATCTCGCCGCGCATGCGGTTGTTGTTGATCACATCTTCGGCATCGTCAGGCAGCGGGGTTTCCACGTCGGTAACAGCATCGAATGTTTTGTCACCCCTGACAACAAACACTTTGCCATTCGCCACCTTGACTGCATCATCAGCCAAGGCCTGCAAAAAAGCAGCCGTCTTGTCGTCTGCCATCTGCATCGCTTGGCTGAGCGCTTCAACACGGGCATCTGTTTCACCCATTGTGATGCTTTTTACCTCTTCAGCCGTTATGGAATAAGCGCTTGAAGCTATTAAAAATAAAGCAGATAGAAATAGTTTTTTGAGCATAGTACAGAGCCTGTAGCGTGGGCACGGTGGCCATGCCTACGCTACAACCTCCTGCTGTTGAATGAACCCGCTGAATTGGGGGCAGAGCCGTCTTCGCTTCGCTACGCGGATCCGACCCCAATTCAGCTAGCCCATTTTTCGCTGGGGTGTGACAGTCTTTCGGCTTACTTTTTGACAGGTTCGTCGGGCTTGGACGCATTGCCTTCAATGTACGGGCTCCAAGGCTTGGCTTTCACCGGGCCGGGGGTCTTCCAGACCACGTTGAACTGGCCGTCGGCCTTGATCTCGCCGATGAAAACGCTCTTGTGCAGGTGGTGGTTTTTCTCGTCCATCTTGCTCATGATGCCGCTCGGTGCCTTGAAGGTTTGCCCAGCCATGGCGGTGATCACCTTGTCCACGTCGGTGCTCTTGGCTTTTTCAACCGCTTGTTTCCACATGTTGATGCCGATGTAGGTGGCTTCCATCGGGTCGTTGGTCAACGCTTTGTCTTTGTGGCCGGCAATGCCCTTGGCCTTGGCGTAAGCCGTCCATTTTTTGATGAACTCGGTGTTGCTTGGATTCTTGATGCTTTGGAAGTAGTTCCAGGCAGCCAGGTGGCCCACCAGCGGCTTGGTATCGACACCGCGCAACTCTTCTTCACCCACGCTGAAGGCCACCACCGGTACGTCTTTGGCCTTCAGACCAGCGTTGCCAAGTTCTTTGTAAAACGGCACGTTACTGTCGCCATTGATGGTGGACACCACGGCAGTCTTGCCACCGGCTGAAAATTTCTTGATGTCAGCCACGATGGTTTGGTAATCGGAGTGGCCAAACGGGGTGTATTTTTCGTCGATGTCGGTTTCTTTCACACCCTTGGATTTCAGGTAGGCGCGCAAAATTTTGTTGGTGGTGCGGGGGTAGACATAGTCGGTGCCCAACAGCACCCAACGCTTGGCTGCGCCGCCGTCTTTGCTCATCAAATAGTCCACCGCAGGAATGGCTTGCTGGTTGGGCGCGGCACCGGTGTAGAACACGTTTTTGGAGAGTTCTTCACCCTCGTACTGCACCGGGTAGAACAGCAGTCCGTTCAATTCCTCAACCACAGGCAGCACAGACTTGCGACTCACGCTGGTCCAGCAACCAAAGATCACAGCCACCTTGTCCTGCCCCAGCAACTGTTTGGTTTTTTCTGCAAACAACGGCCAGTTGGAAGCCGGGTCCACCACCACCGGTTCGAGCTTCTTGCCGAGCACGCCGCCACGGGCGTTGATCTCGTCAATGGCCATCAGTACCGTGTCTTTCAACACCGTCTCGGAAATGGCCATGGTGCCAGACAAGCTGTGCAAAATGCCGACCTTGATGGTGTCGGCAGCCTGCACAGGCAAAGCGCAAAGGATGCCCATGGCGACGGCGGCGGTGAGCGCCTTGAGGGTAAAGCGACGTGAATTCAATGTAGGCATGTGGAACTCCAAGGTTTGTGAAACGGTTGTCGCTGAACCGATGCCGCAAACAGCATTCAGGTTTTTCATCAGCGATGGAGTGACTTTAGGCATGACCAGCTGGTTGAGGAATACGCCGACTGGCGTACAAAGCCAGTCTTATAACCAAGTACAAAACGCATGACCTCTCAGCAGCAACACCGATCCAAGCTGCAGATGGTCAAGCCCTTGCGGCAGGGGTGGTGAACGCGGTGTGAAAGGTGGGGTTCATGGTGCATCAGGCCTTGAGCATGCCTTTGGTTTCAATGAAGGCAATGACTTCATCCAGCCCTTTCAGGGTTTTGAGATTGGTCATGACAAACGGCTTGAGCCCTTTGGGCGTGGTGCGCATGCGCTCAGTGTCCGCACGCATCACGTCCAGGTTGGCCCCCACGTGCGGCGCCAGGTCGGTCTTGTTGATGACAAACAGGTCGCTCTTGGTGATGCCGGGGCCGCCTTTGCGCGGGATTTTTTCACCGGCGGCCACGTCGATCACGTAAATCGTCAGGTCTGAGAGCTCGGGGCTGAAGGTGGCGGCCAGGTTGTCGCCGCCACTCTCCAGAAAGACGATGTCGGCATCGGGAAAGTCCGCCAGCATGCGGTCGATGGCTTCCAGGTTGATCGAGCAATCCTCACGAATGGCGGTGTGCGGGCAGCCGCCGGTCTCTACACCCATGATGCGCTCGGGCGGCAGCGCGCCGTTGACAGTGAGCAGGCGCTGGTCTTCCTTGGTGTAGATGTCGTTGGTGATGGCCACCAGGTCGTACTGCGCGCGCATGGCTTTGCACAGCATTTCCAGCAACGTGGTTTTGCCAGAGCCGACCGGCCCGCCAATGCCCACGCGCAAGGGCGGCAGGAGCTTGGTGCGGTTGGGGATGTGGTGCAGTGGTGTGTTCATGGTTTGTATGAGGCGGGTTTGTGGGTGGAGCTTGTTTGCATGGCGCGAGTTGGGTTGCTGGCGACATCCATCGTTACTACAAAATA
>Ga0100381_1003123_pt1 | contig 14459 bp, 19 predicted proteins | sample CryGeymeta201505_FD_80416 | JGI IMG/M metagenome (GOLD analysis project Ga0100381, IMG submission 80416) | Groundwater microbial communities from Crystal Geyser aquifers in Utah, USA - Crystal Geyser metaG 2015-05 | ecosystem: Environmental > Aquatic > Deep subsurface > Groundwater | place: USA...
CCCAACCCCAACCCCAACCCCTATATTTTGCATTGAATAAGCTGGTTAAAATGCCGTTATTAGCTATAACTATCGATAAAAGAAAATAATGATGTATTTTGTACAAGCTCAAACATTTTGAGAGTGAAGCTAAGTTTGTCAGATATATTTATCGTGTGAGATTTAAATGCTAAATTGTATAAATGATATCCGAATCATTAAATTTCTCCCTGGTAAGCGTAAAAAGCTATGCCGTCTTTGGTCCAACCTTCACCAGAAGCCTTATTACCAAAGCTCAGGTGATGCCTATAGCCGTCTTTCTGCGCAACGTGAAATTGATAAATTGGAACTGTTTGATCTTGTTGCTATGCAAAAACTTTGAAGGCAATTCCATCGCATTTCCATCCTTGTTGTGATGGCTTCATGGATGTGCTGAAGTGAAATCTCCAACCTCCGTAAGTATCATTCTGATCATAGTGAAATTGATAGAGAGGTACAGCATTTGGATTGTCCTATTTGGGTACATGAAAAGCAATCCCATCAAAGATCCATCCCTCACCTAGCATCGGGTTAGGGGAGAAGGTGAATCTCCATCCACTTTTGTCTTTCTGGACTGCATGATAGCGGTAGATGGGTGTAGTCATTCGGATCAAATAATGTTTATACTTACAAGTATTATCGATATTGAATTTACGATAAGTAAAGCTATATGCATCAATTAAAAAGCATCACCTGAGACAAATCGACTCGGTGTTCAGGTTGGACTTGTCCTTGCTTTCCTTCTCCTTCTTGGGGAAAATGTTCCAGAAACGAAGAGTCTCGTCACCTGCACCTGTCACTATTGTAGTGCCCTCGGGATTCATGGCTAAATACAAGACTCTGTATGTATGGCCAGTAAGAGTCTCAATTTTCTACATATGAGGCATTTTCCAGATGTTGATCTCGTTGAGAGAATATCCATGAGTGCTCACAAGCTCATTGACGGTCTTTGAAAACATCAAATTGCAGACTTGAGATCCCACATTAATACATTTTGTCTCTTCTCCTTGAATGGAATTCCAAAAACGGATGGTTCTGTCAGCAGTTCCTCCACCAGAAACCAACAGACCGTGCTGATGAGGAGACCAAGCCAATGCTTTCACCGCTGCTGTGTGTCTTAACAAGCTGAAGACCGGACTTCCAGAATGAACGCTCCAAATATTGAGTCTGTTGTCATTACCTCCTGAGGCTAGTTGCTGTTGATCGAAGGACCATTTAAGTCCGCAGACTTCTTGTTTGTGACCTACCATTTTCTGAACGTAGTCATCCTTCATTCTGATGTCCCGGACAAGAATATTTTTATCTCTGGAGCCACTAGCGTAAACATTGTTGGAATTCCAAGCAATGGCGCCAACTCTGGCTGTGTGTCCTCTAGAAGTCATGATTTTCCTTTGTCTGATACAATCCCACAGCTGGACCTCTCCCATGTGAGTACCAACTCCCAACACGTTTGATGATGGGCTTGAGGAAACACCTGTCACCAGATCGCTTGAGGACAGTTCAACCAATCTGACCACCTTCGAATTGCCGGCATTCCACAAATAGACGCTGTTACTTAGTCCGACGGCCAGTAAATTAGAAGAAGACCAGTCGATGAGGTTCAGATAGAAGTCGTCATAAAGTGCTGGAGCGTCCAGCACTTTCGTGGGAACTTTGTTAATTTTTCTATCCTTATTTTTTTTGCTGGAGAGACACTCATCAGGGAACTGTAGCAACCCTTTAGAGAAAAGATGCTTATAGTCACTCTCAGAATGATTTTCGTCTTTGTAGCTGGATAAAGAGATATGTACTTGAATCTTAGGAAGTTCTCGTTGGAAAAGGTCTCAATGCCCTGTTCTCTAAATAGGTTGCCTTAACCAAGGACTCCCATCTTGTAGACATCTTTGACTGTCATGCCTCGTTTTTATGATCTTTTGACTGTTTCGTCCTCATTCTCCTCGTCTTCCATCCACTCAAGGTGGTCATTGAAGAGGTCTTTGGCAGAGCAAGGGGTCTTGCGGATAGGGAAAAAACGGTCGGCGATGTATTTCATCGACTTATCTTTTCTCTCCTCGGTACCGGAAATGGATATTTGCTGGGGAGAGTAGATGTTTTTGTTGGAGAGAGCCTGAGGAGGCTCCTCGATGGAACAGTTCGAGTAGGGAGCTTCAACCTCCATGGTTTAGAGGTGATTATCAAGATTGCTACATAACTTCATGGGTCTTTTTAATGGAAGAATTTTCTAATATTAAGCAAGCATTCAAAAGTCAAATTTATACTACATTTGAATCTATAGCCTATACCCACATAATATTACTCAATATGACCACTCCCAACCACACACTATCATTAATCACCATCCTCCTAATTACCTCAGCCACAGCCTTCAGATTCTCCCTTACAAAAGATGAGCCCTCTCTGTGGCTGACCTTCGACGTGAAGGGTAAACAAACATTTAGCGCTGTTTCATCAGGATAGTAAAACCATGATATCGTGATTCTAATTGAGTACAAACAAAACCAGAGACCCGATGCCCAGCTATTACTCAACAAGACTGCAAATGACGTCTAATTTACCAATGACTATCAATAAGGCATCATCAATGTAACTATGATTTCGTCAACTGGTGAGGATAGAAATGTCAGTTTTGATTTTTACAGTGAAGATGATCCACTAGTCAAGATGATAGACAAAAAAGATATCAAATATGTGGAAGAAGTGTTGGTTGGAGTATTCAAAGGACTTGTCGATATATCCAGAAATCAACAGTATCACATCTAAAGAGATGAGTCTCATAAAAATACTTTAGAACAGTCAGAAAGCAGCATCAAATGGACAGGAATCATCAAAATTTGTTTCCTGCTATCGTCAGCACTCATTCAACTGTGGATCATGAAGGGATTTTTCAAAAATAATCATCCCTATCAACCTGTCGAAATGGCTTGATCATGTTTAGCCTTTGAATTATAATTTGCAGTATTTATGGAGCTTATTGCATTGGCTTTAGCCTTAATTATTAGGTATCGAAACCTTTAATGATTGAGGTTTGATAGTCGTTAGATTAAAAAGTAGGAGTTAATAATAACTAATCAATTCAAAAATGTCTCGCACTAAGGGAGGATCCACAGCTCGAGATGATCCTCATAACAAGGCGACCAAACGCAACAAAGAAAATTCAGTCTCGGATACAGTTTTCCTCATTCAAAACGAAAATGATGTCCTGCGCATGAAGTACTCCATCTGCTATTCAGAAACACATAGCTAAACAACAAGATAAAGGAACTAAAACTGCAACTACAAATGTATACTGATAGCATTGTACTTTGTGAGAAGGATATTGAAAATGTTAGAAATCAGATCTCAGGTAGTGAGTATAAGGAGGATTTGAAGATTGAAGCAGAAAAGAAGCTGCTAACCGACAAGTTGATGATTCTCAAGACTAACGAATAAATCCTGCTTAGAAAAATTCATGAAGCAAGAGAGGCCACCATTTTTGAAGAAGAAAAAGTGGCAGCTATTCAACATGATCGGAAAGGGATTGAAGTTGATATTCTCAGTCTCAGAGCTCAGAATGAAGGGACCAAAATAGTCCTACAAAACTTAGAAGAATAAAATGAAAAGCTAAGAGCAGAAAACGAAAAGCTAATCAGCAAGAGGAAAGTGTTCGAACCTAAAGAGCAATAAATTTCCATTGAAATTGAATAAAGAATCAGATATATTAAAAATCAACAACAACTTCTTCGAACATTAAAAAAATCCTAAACTGTCAAGCTCATATTTTCTGCTTTAAGCCTGATTCAACAAAACAAGCTTCGAAGTCATTTTTCAAGAGTAAACAGATACAGTTTATTGAGAAAATATGCACACAAAAAAATAGTTCAGGTGTCATTGATTCGGAAAAAATATACAACCTACATAAAGAACTATATTATGGGGCAGCTGAGAAGCACATTCAGACCTTTGGAGGAACAGGAGACAGCCAAAAGAATAATAGCATAAACCCATAAGAGAAGAATCAAAGCTTTCATCTGGAGAAAGTGGAGAACATAAACTAAAAATGCTTAATTTAATACAACTCGAAAATTCTAATTTCAAAACACCCTATAAAAAATATCTTAAACTTTGACAAAATCCAACATTTTTTCCAGCTTCAACTTGCTCAAATACTTCCAGAATAATCCTTTCCATCAAAAGTCTACACTAGTCATTGATGGAATTTGGAGAAATTTTACAAATAGATGCAAAGTTCAATTCTTTAGTGCTCTAAGACAGGCTGAGCATAAATATACAATCGACAAAGAAATTGAATCCAGCTCAAAAGACCAGAGCCAATTGATGGTGATGAGCTTATACTTTAGTGCCTGGGCCAAGAGAACAAAAGCTGAAAATATAAATAACTTGAGCATCAAGCGAAGAGTATATATTTATCTATTCAGTATTTCAAAGAGCTAAGAAAATTACCTGCGATCAAGAGGAGAAGACTATTAGGATAAGCTTTGAATAAAATCAATTCAAAAATCAACTAAAAAGATATCATCTCTCAGAAATTCTTTGAGCTGAAGAAAGAAACGTACGTTTGATTTTATCTAGAGCCACATAAAAAATATAAGGGCTTGAGTAGTAATAAGCGATCATTCAATAAAAAATCGAAGACATTAGACAATAAGTTTAGGAAATGCACTCAGACAAAAAAACTCTCTATCAATAGTTGGCCCTCATTAAGATCTCCAAGTATCTCAAGACAAAGGTTCAGAAAGCTTTTGATATTTGGCGTTTACGAAAACAGCAAAGCAAGGTGCTTTTGACAATTATCAACATGGTTGAAAGCAAAAAATCATTTGACAAGAACTTTGGATTTGCTAAAATACTCAAAAAACGATTCGCGATGCTGAAGAAATCTATCAATGACAAGATTGCCAGTTGTGAGTTCAGCTATAACTATTTGCTTGATTAAAACAAGCACATTAAAGAAGTTCTGGATAATAAGACCCACGATTTAGAGAAGACAAAGTTTATGAATATTCTCAAGAAAATTTGCCGAACTGAGAAGTAGATGAAGCTAAAATATTTTTATAAATTCATGAGAAGTGGTTATAAATTTTGGAGATTTAGAAAGGTGTGTCAGAGAGTGGATAAAATAGCTGAAACTAAAATCAAAATGGTTTTCATGTGGCTTCTCAAAAAAGATCTGGAGGATGAAAAATAAACTAACCGAATATAAACTTTTTTGGAAGAGAAATAGAGACAGATAAACTAAAGACTATGCAGGAAAGGATTCGTGGGTCTTCTGAAGACAAAGGAGAATAATTCGAGATTGAAGAGAGTTCTCGGAGGAATATTTTACAGAAATATGGAGCTTGACTTCTATGTTGCCTTTGGTAAAATCAGAAATGAAGAACATCTATATTACCGAGGATTGATTAAAGCTGACACAGATGAACTGCAAGACCAGATTAATACAGTTAAAGAGGAGACTTAAAGTTAAGAAAAGCAAATTCAAGTATTAAAGGATAGGCTCAGCTATAAAGAAGATACTCTTGCCTAAAGAAAAATTCTCGGTCTGTACACATTCTTTGTCAGGAATATCAAAACTAAATATTGCTCAATCATCAAGAGATGGAGAGACAGAGTCAAAAGATAAAATAGAGTGCTTTAATTTGCTACAATTCTCGAAAGAAAGTCAAGATCTTTGTTGAAAAGCAAATTCATGTTGTATATAAATCAGAAAAATGAGGATTTTTCAATGGCCTAACTTCAAAATAAACATAAAAAATTCCAGACATAGTATGATACAATGGTGAAAAATCAAGAGAAGTTTTTAGCTGATAAGGAAAAAGAAATTCTCTAAAGAAAAGATAAATACTAAACATTCAAGAACGATGGATAACTGCTGGAAAAACATACCGATCATATGGTCAGTCTGAAATTGAAAAGTTTCAAAAAAACTTGCAATAAAAAGAAACTAAAATACCTATTCGAAGCATGGAGAGAACAAACATATATATTTGCAGACATTTGGAGTATCGTCAACAATACTCTTAGCATGGTCCTCCTGAGATAAAGTTTCGAGCAATTCGCTACAGTAATGAAAGAATAACTATTCAAACAGCGAATCAGAAATAATCTCTTGAATATCTACAACAAAACCTATAGATACAATGCTGGAGTCGGCTTCAGAGTATGGAGGTATGTCTTGCTCGACAAGAGAATCATTTTATGGACTGAATAGGAACGACGCCAAATGACAAAATTTTAAGGACTTTAAAAAAAGTATAAGTATGCTATTTCTCGACACAACGGACAAGTGATATACAGGCAGTATGATCCCAAATTACGAGCTCTTTGGAATATTTGGCGTCAATACACCCAACACAAAATCTACAATAATAACAATAAGAAACAGTTATAGTCCTGGCTCTTCAGAGGGCATTGTTCCTAGCTGATTTTTTTGCTGCAAAAGAAAGTCACAAATAAAATTTAGATCAAAAATAAAATCCGAAATCTTCAAAGAAAGTGGTAATAAAAAAGAATGAGAACCTTTATTTATGAAGCTTGCGATCTCAAAAACAAAAAGAACACACTATAAAGACTATTCATTCACAAGTATTGCCCTTTCATGATGCACAAAACTGTCGAGAATATTTTTTCAAAAATCAAAAATTATGGACACAATCAATAGGTCCTCAAAAAGACAGATAAGACTATGAGGATTCAACATGTTATTGAGCTATTTGAGAAAAGAAGAAAGTTCATCTTGAGCACTAACATTGTGAAATGGAGAAGAAATCAATTTTAAATGAACATTGCCAGAAACCTGTTGAGGAAAATCACCAGAAATGCTATGAACTGGAGAGTCAAAGACTGCTTCTTTAGCTGGAAGCTTGAAACAGAAGCTAAGGCTATTAAACAAATGCACGAATAAGAAGGTTAAGTGAAAAAGAGAAAAATCGAGATCGGAAGGTTGAAGACCTTCCTTGAAGATTTCAAAAGATAAAAGGGCTTACTGTTGGAAGACGATGGAGGCAAATTAGTCCTTTCTCCTAGATTCGAAGAGAAGAAAAATCAACAGATCAAAAAAGACAATAATTTGAGATACAAATTCATCTCAAGGTTGATACTGTCGATGAATGGCTATTCAGCTCCAGTCAAGGCTTGGAATAACCTGAAAGTTTATATGCAAGTCAGGTAGAAGTACAGAAAGAGTGCATTGTTCACAAAGAACAATCTCAAAAAGCCAGACTTATACTATGCTTTCAAGACCTGGCATAAAGCATCTGTAGAATTCACAAAAATGTTTGACACAATGGAAAGAAAAGGTCTCATAAAAATTCTAAACAGACAGAAAGACAAAATGGAGATGGAATACAGTAAGAAGGTCAACCTTGAAGAAAAGATTCAGGATGAAATGAGAATGCATAAAGTGTTGTCTTATCATGAAGACAGAAAGTAAAAGTTGGCTGCCTTTTTGCTCCTAAAAAATATAAGAAAGATCAAACATTACGGAATGCAGTGTTGGAGAGATAGAGTAAGGGAGTTCAAGGAGGGCTAGCTCTATAATTTATAAGATCAAGGCAACACAAAGATAAGTGATCTTGAAGAATAGGTCAATGAACTGTAAGAAGAATAACGGGAGTTGAGATAAAACAATGAAAAATTGGAGCAGGCTGTCCAAGAAGCACTTGACATTGCTGAAATGGTCAAAAGAATCACCGAAGAAAGAGATATGATTTCAAGAGCCATTCTTTAGAAGGAATTCACTTGCTAATCTCTTCAAGAATAAAATTAGGAACTCAATGCCAAACTTTATCAAGCTCAGAAATAAGCCATGAATTTACTGATCCTTTCAGGGGAGAAGTTATGATCCAATGGATAATATGATAAATGCTGATACAATTATTGACGATAATCAGACAGGTTGATAGCCCTGCTTGTCAAGCATCTTCTTGAGAAGGTACAGTTGGCCTCCGGCCACCACAACAATGGCTAGCAGTTTTATAATGGCAAAATTCTTGACCTTATTCTCATGCTCAGTTATGATATCTGCCTGAATGATTTGGCGTTGTTCCTCGAAAAGCTCGTTCTTTGTGATTTCTTTTAGTCCTTCTCCAACATCAATCAGCTTAGTGTGAAGTTCATAAATTTCACTTTTCTTGGCCAGTTCGAGAAGGTGAGCCTTGTCGTGAGTATAGAAATCCACTGAAACGGACTTGTATCCTCCGTCGGTGGAAATAAAACAAACATTAATACTTCTCTATCCAGACATTTCGGTTTTATTGGTGGTTCCGCTCAGAGCGATGTTCACAGTTTGATCTTAGTTGATGATGGCGACCTGAGTTGCTTCTGGTTTTTCTCCAGTGACTTCATAATAGAACTTGATAGTCTTACCTGGTTCTTGTTCGATGTCAAAACAGAAGGGCTTAGCTGTGATACCGAAATAAAGAGCCTGTGTGTGGACAGCCAGGAGCACCACAACCACAAGTAGAGATTTGTTCATTTCGAAATAGTTAATATTAATTATTATTTAAATACGTAGAGCAATTATGATAAGCTAAAAGGAGTACATGTTATAAATGAGAATCAATCATCAGAAACCCCAACCGCGGTTATTGTAGTTGAATTTCATCCTAAACAAATACCTGCTCTTGATCTGAGCCACGTCGTACACGATGAATTCGTTGTAGAGCAAAGATGACTGAATAAATATATGGGTACATTCGGAATGTTAGTTGGTGCTCCTTTGCCACAAGGAACAAAGACCTTTCCATCGTCAATGTATTTGCCTGATTCTGGAGCTGTCTTTCCGAGACCTTTGGTTGAATGCTTGCCTGGTGGAAGCAAGTTGGCGTAATAGTCAGCATGGTACTTTTCGTTCATACCCCCCAAAGCAGTTTAGCACAGCAACATGAGACCTGTGTTGGCCATTTGATTGGTGAAGCAATAATTGGCTGACTTGGTCACCATGTCAGCAAAGTACACTCCTTTACCAAACATGTAGCCAGTGACTGGTGCTTCAGGTGGAGCGATTCTCAAACCTTGACTCAAAATACCCACAAAGTTGGTCAACCTAGAACCATGCCAAAGAAGTTGTTTGTTATCAATGTCTTCTCTGTACCTCTTGTTTTCTGACTCTTTGCTCAGCTCAAAGATGTCCTCGACCTCCAGCTTGTAAGCTGTGTGAGTTGTAGCATGAGTATTTGCTACATATTCGACTAACAGTTTATATCTTTCACTATCTTTGTCCAGAGGAGTTACTGTGGTGTCTAGTTTTAGATAGTTCGAATCGAGCTCATTGACGCCCTTAACTCCTCCTTCGTCGAGCAGTTTGGTGAAGACCTGAATATCTTGAAGGGATTGCAACATTTCAAGCTTAGCCTTTACTTTTTTCTCAGTGTCAAGGACAAAGTTTTGCATTCTGGCAAATCCAAAGTCATGAGGAATTTCGGAGTAGAAATCGCTGCTGAGCTGGTTGATGGCATCCATATTTTTCTTGTTTTTCTTGAGTTCCTCCATGAGTCCTTTCAAGGCCTCATAACCTCTCATGATGCTGCCTTTTGCCAACTTTCCAAGAGGCATTTTCTTGGCATCATAGCCTATTTCCTTCATCTGATTGTTAATCATCTTCATGTCGAAGATCAACTTGATCAAATCTTTGACTGAGCTAGGAAGGTTTGATTCGACCTCAGGCTCATCATCGTCCTTCAGCTTTACCTTCTCTTTCTCAGGTTCTTTCTTATCATCGTCATTCTCATAGTTCATTTCGACTTATCTATAGCCTCCATTGAGCTTGTCTCTCAATTTCCTATTGTACTGCACAATCGCACTAGCTGAATTAGGGCAGAAAATAGGAGCTTGTTGTCCAGGAACACCGACACGGCCCCACCTGGTGAAGAAAATGAATTGATTCGGGTTGGTGTTATGTCTGAGGATTTGAAGAATGTAAAATTTGTTGTTATTGGCCTGAATATTTGACTGATTGAGGGTTGTTGCATAAACTTTGCCTGCCTCCTCGTACACATAATATTCCGATGCATTGCTGACATACTGGTCAACTGGGGCCTTTCCTTTCATTACTACTTTTTTTAGCTATTCCTTAGCAGCTTGCTTGACTGGTTCTTTGGCTGGTGGAGAGTCAGCTTTTTTGGGAGGGGATGGTGAAGAAGAGGACTTTTTTATCTTTCCTCCTTTAGCTTTTGATTTTCCTTTGACTGGCTGGGCCTATTCCTCTGATTAATCTTCTTTTTTATGTTTTTTGGTGGGAGCAGGATCATTGTTGGCTGCAGATCTATTTCTGGTAGTCCTGGTAGGCATTTTTTCTTCATCTTTTTGTTGCTTAGCAGGAGGATCTTCTGCTTTAGGGGCTGATTTGCCTTTTCTGGTCTTGGGTGGCATGATTGACCGCTTATTTAAAATGATAAGAATCTTATTATTAGCATTTCAAATTGGCTGGCTTAAAAATGTCAATAATCCATAGGGACCTCAACACCTTTTTATTATTTTCATTAGCTAAGCTTTGATGATCAGGCCTGAATGGTGAATATCTTTTTGTCTATGGGCTCCTTTTTGTAGCATTGCTTGTTCGCCTGTTTGCACACGAAATGTTCCTTTTAGCTGGGTAATCTCTTAACTATCCGCCATAATTTGCATCTTTCGCACTGAGCCCAACTCTATATCGAATACTATTCGTTCTTGAAGGTAATCTTTGCAGGTGCTTTCTTTGCCTTCTTGATTTTCTTTGAAAATTAAAGGCTGACTCCCTACTTGGCCTCCTAAAGCTCTTCCTCTGAATCATCTTCTTATGCTTTTTTGAAGATGAACTCTTGGAAAGTTTGAAACTGTTTGGTTTTGACAAGTTGAGGATTTGTTGCTAAGTTTTTGTATATCTCATAAATTGATGCTTTGACACTATGCCTGCTGCATTCGCATGATTTGGCATCTACAACTTGTCTTAGCCAATCTGTAGTGCCATAGTTGATAGCTTCGGCGATGTTGAAGCCAAAGTTGAAACCAGTGTGATATGCACCTCCAAGAACTACCATAATTTCTTGCTATTTGTGTTCAGTTTTGACAATTCTGAGTTCAGGGTATTTCTTTTTGAGATAGTAAGGGTTAATTAGAGTTGTTTTGTGCCTGAGGAATTGTTTGCAGGAGCTGAAATGTTCAGGAAAAAGGCGAGCTGCTTCTTTTTCAATGATATGCTTGTCATCATAACAAATAGCATACCAAAATTTTGATTTGCCCTCATGAATAAAGTTTACTCCGGAAAGGTCAAGATCCTCAGTATGCCAGCAGAAGAAAGCTTTCCAGCTACCAACATAACAGTAGGGTGTGTTGATTCCCTTGACTTTGTTGCTTAGAGATTGGCTCAGAAGAGAGTCAAGATTGTTGAGGTTCCAGCCTTTAGAGGAGGAGTCCATGAGGGAGTTTAGAAGGTCGGCTCCGTAGAGAGGTGCTGAAAAGGTGACATTTTTCCAAAACTATACTATTATTATAAATACCATCTCTTCGACCTCGTCTGTGGGAAGGTTGTCAGTGATTTTGTCAAGTTCTTTAGATTTTTGTTTGAATTCTGCAAAACTCATAGACTTGCGAGGAATGTGCAGACATTCATATATTCCACTTTTTCCAAAAGTGTTCTGCTCAATTGGGCTATTTATAACCAGCCCTTCGAGTCTTTTGTTGTAGTCTTTGGCCCTAGAAACCCAGCTTTTAGGCGGTACGATCTATATTAGCTAAAATGAGATGAAAAGGATCAACTCTGTTTAGTTCAAGTGAGGAACTGCATTGAGAGTTGAGCTGGGTTAAGAGTCTTACTTTGACCATACCATAGTCTTTTTTGTAGGTTCGATCGAGTTTTTCCATGTACTATCGGAAGTTATCAAATTCCTTGAAGGAAGGGTAGAGGACGGGGCATTGCGGGATTGCTGACAGGTTCATAAGAAAGTGAGAAAATTATAATAAAACGTTAGATGAAAGTCAATAGGGTTTCTTGCCCTTCCAACATCATCTCCGACCCTCAACATATTTAAAGACTGTCCATTTATTCACCTCTTTTTAAATGCATCAAGAACCCATTCCAAACATATTTGAATACTATAAAAGAGTTCTTTTGTCGTTTTCTTGCCATATAGCATAATGAAATATATAATAGCAATACCTTTAAAGGAAGAAAGTTGAGATGAATGATAATAGTATTGATAAGGCTCGGGAGTTAATTTTTATTATTTTAAGGTATATCTTAGAGGGCAGATATGTCGATGCGAGTACCTAAAAATCAGACCAGTTCATTCAGAACGGGTCGCAGCAGCGAAATGCGCAACTCTTCTCAGAAATTCGGATACAGTCCTGACAAAAGCGAATCTAAAATCGATCGAACTGATTACTATGGAGTCAGATTCAAACGCAAAGATCTCAGATAATTCGAACCCTCACTTTATGTGACAGGTTCCCTCACAATCGACGACGTGCTTGATCTGAAGTAAGTCTTCGATGCCTATGATTCGACCGGCATGGGAGTGCTCCTTCCTAACGATATTAAACTTCTTCTCACTCAAAACGGTTTTATTCCCAACAGAAAGACCACCTATGAGATTGTTGCAGAGTTCGATACTGAGTAGACCGGTGGTATCAGTTTCCTCGAGTTTATGAAGGCCATGGATACTCAACCCTACCGCAACTAAAACAAAAAGATGATTGCCAGCGTTTTCAAGAAGTACGATAGAGAGAACAAGAACTACCTAACTCTGGAGGACCTGAAAGACATGAACAACCACGTGAAAGAGAACCTGGACTTGGAGACTCTAAGATTGATGTTGGAGAAGGCTGACAGCAACAAAGATGGAAAGATCAGTTTTGAGGATTTTTATGCAGTCATGACCAAGAACATTTACTGATCAGCTCGCATTCATCAATGTCACATATAAACAATTTACTATCATAACTCCATCATCGCTTTTATTAATCCTGTCTGAATGGGGACCCTGAAGTACAAAATCAGCCCCACTGCAACTAAAAGAAGCACCAAGGATAATATGAAGCAGAATGTCATCTTATTCTATTTGCTCTTTTTTAATCGAGCTTGTCTCTATTCCTCGTTGCTTCTTCTTTCCACCTATTTTAGTCTTTATATTGATGCATTGTCAGCACTTAAGTACTACTTTTTGAATATTTGAGAAACTGTCGATGGTTTGCCTTCAGTTTGCTCGTTCTACTCAACTATTTCTTCTAAATTTGGCTCCTCTAAGGATTAAGATGGGTGAGACTTGGACCTGAAGTAGCTCTTCATCACAGATTTTTGCCATTGGTTTGTGTTCTCCTTTAATTTAAATTATTCATGTTTTTCAGAACCAAATCGATGCTTGAACTGCTGATGCAACTTGTGAGCTTACTTTTTCAAAAAATCCAGATGTTTCAGTTAGTTAGGATGAGACGATACCCTCTTAGGTATTTCTTTGTAGATGAGATCATGGATCTTTCTCCATTCATTTTAGATTTTGTCTTCAACAGAAGTATCAGAATCGTTGGAAGAGGCTGAATTTCTCTTTTAGGCAAAATATGAGTTGAACCTCTATCTAATGCGATCCAATCTTTACAAATTTTATCGGGACCACTCTGCCTCGCTCATATGAGAATTATTATACCTTTCTTTACATGTAGATTTTTTCAAAACATCTAAAAGTAGAGTTAAGAATCATTTTGAGGCAAATAATAGAATACCATTATTGATGGTATAGCTGGAAGTCGATTATTATTCTTCAATAGAAATCGAAATTATATGAAGTTCCAATTCACACTCTTCTTCCTCCTTGTGCTATCAGCTTGGGGACAGCTCTGCAAACCCAGTAGTGGCATCATTGATCTCTGGACAGGTAAAATCTAGCTTACTCAGGCATCACAAGTTTTATCCTACCTGATGTTGCCAACAACACCATGGCGTATAACTTCGATAGCTACACCTTGCCTACTCCTCGAGCATACGACAGCAAAAGCAATCTGCAATACTGCTTTGCTCTCAAAGAATTGGCAGTCAGCACTGGCAACATCCAATATATGGATTTGCTTGTTCTGAAGACATATCAGAGCAGTATTGTCATCAATTTCATCTATTAGCCTAACAAATGGAGCAAAGTTGAGTTCAACTACTGGATTGGCTTCAGGAGAGATATTTTGATGGGAATCGAGAGCTTCACGGACAAACAATTCAAAAGAGATGGGCCAAAGGGAATAGTGGAAAGTAGAGTTGAACTCAGTAATGTGAAGAGTGAACAAGCTGTTGTTATGGTCTTTCTAGTGGGCGTGAGATACAAATATCAAAATAATGCTCAACATCACTTGAGCTTTACGTTCAATGCCCAGTTTCTAAATAAATCCCCTCTCAATGTCCACTTCTCATAAAATTCTCCTTTGTTCATCGAATCTGTCACTATCAGCTATCTAATCTACTCCCCAGAGGCTGCCTCGTTTGC
>Ga0100381_1003127_pt1 | contig 14447 bp, 10 predicted proteins | sample CryGeymeta201505_FD_80416 | JGI IMG/M metagenome (GOLD analysis project Ga0100381, IMG submission 80416) | Groundwater microbial communities from Crystal Geyser aquifers in Utah, USA - Crystal Geyser metaG 2015-05 | ecosystem: Environmental > Aquatic > Deep subsurface > Groundwater | place: USA...
CGGTATTTTTGAAGAATTCCTGAGGATTGGGGGGCGCTCCTTGCAGTCAATAAACATGGAGAGTCATGACGGTTTACACTAGCTCAAAGCGCGTTCATGTCCTGCAGAAACGGTGACCACGGTTTGGGGGGCGTGTCGTGCTCGTCTGGTGAAGGAGCCGGTGGAGCTGGCACACCATTGGCATGCCCAACCGGTCTCTTCTCGTGGCGCAAAGCCAGGAGCCCTATGTGACCTTGCTCGACGGCACTTTTCAAAGATTGCGCGTGCGTACAGTAGTCCCCAGAAATGGCGCCATTTACCCCGGCAGTGGCACAGTTGACGGTCACCTGATCGGCGTGCTATCGGGAAGCGTCTGCAAGAACACACGGTTGGGGTCGGGTTGCGACGACATTGCTTGTGGTCACGAGCCCCCACCCGAAAGTGCTAGGCGACATTTCTGGTTCGGCGTTGGCACCTACTGTTCAGAGGGCAAGATTCATGCGGATTCTTTTTCAAGGCATTGTGGCGGTTTCTTTGGGAATGTTGGCTTTCGGGTGTTCCGTCCAGAAGGATCCGGATCGCAACACCGGCGACGACGGGACTCGTCTGGAAGCTCGAGAGATGCCCGTCGATCGCACCGTCATCGACAACGTGAGCTACGCCGATGGCGACATGCACGACTGGAAGTATTTCCGCGTCCCAGCCAAGGGGATCATGGAGATCATCATCGCGTTCGACAACGCCAATGCGAAAGGGATCGTGATCATTCGCGACGCGACGGGGATGCAGGTCTCGCGCATGGAGCACCGCGCCGAGCCGCGCCTTCAGACGACATTTCATGCCGATCCAGGGATCTACTATCTCGAGATCTTCGTGGAGACGGAGCGCAGCGACTACACCCTGGAAGCGAACTTCCAGCCGGGCTTCTGAGGCGCTGGCGACCTTCCGCGCCAAGCTCCGTCGCGCCTTTATTGATGCTGTCCATCCCTGCTTGGGTTGCTGATCGTGGCCTGGGAGCGGATTCCCGTGCGCCTAGGTTCAGCCACAGGAGACCTGCGTTCAACCACTCGCCTCAACGGCGTGGAGGTTGTCTTTCACTCGAGGCCGTCGCACAGTTTGAGCATGAACTTTCAGACGTGCTGAATGACTTGCGGTCGGTGTTGAGCTCTCTGCCCTCTTCACGGGCCACCCGTTGCTCGGATCAGGTTCCTTGATGGCAATTCGGCTTAGAAGTGCGGGAAAGACCGACGTCGGTCTCAAACGCAGTGAGAACGAGGACAATTTCATCATGTTGCCCGATCAGGGCCTCTACGTGCTGGCCGACGGCATGGGGGGGCACGTGGGCGGCAAGATGGCGAGCACGCTTGCGGTGACCCTGGTCACCGAGTTCATCTGTGTGCACGCCAAGAAGCCTGGCTTCGAGTTCCCGTTCAAAACCGACGAAAATCTGACCTACGAAGCCAACATCCTCTCCAATGGCATCAAGTATGCGAACGAGAGGATCTTCATCGAGAGCTGCAAGACCCGCGATCTCGAAGGCATGGGGACGACCATCACGGCCATCCTCGTCGCCAAGGACAACCTCGTCGTCGCCCATGTCGGGGACTCGCGCATCTACCGTCTGCGCAATGGCGAGCTGACTCAGATCACCGAAGACCATTCGTTGCTCAACCACCTCATCAACATTGGTGAGCTGAAAAAGGAGGACGCGAAAGGCCACGCGAACAAGAACGTGATCTTGCGAGCCGTCGGGCTGAAGGACTACGTCGAGGTCGCGACTCAAGTCGTCGCCAAGGTGCCTGGCGATCAGTACATGATGTGTTCGGATGGCCTGAGCGACCTCGTGGACGACTTCGTCATCGCCGAGGTGATGCGAACCGCGCCCTCGCTGAAAGACGCCTGCGACCAGCTGATTCGTTTGGCCTTGCACGCTGGCGGGAGGGACAACGTCACCGTCATCATCGCCGAGGTCGAAGAGTACATCGACGATCGACCCGACCGCGCCTGGACCACTGGGATCTTTAGTGCGATTCCGTTGCAGCAGCAGCAGCAGCAGCAGCAGAAACACTCCGAGGCGCCCTCTCCGCCAGCATCAACACCTCCCAAGCCGCGCCCTCCTCCGCCCAGACGCAATGCTCACGGGCATCCGGGCCCCGCAGCCAACGTCCGCTTGCACGCCGTTCGCGTCGCGAACGGTGGACGGGTGAGCGCTCCGCCTCCACCTGGTCACATGGCCGGTGGGTTCGAGAAGCGGCCCTCGTCGGGGTCAATGCCGGCGATTCCGCAGTCCCAGAACGTCCCCAGGCACGACCCTTCGATGGTCTCTGGCAGCATCCCGATGATGCCTGGTGGAGCCTACGGCCAGGTTGTTGGTCCTCCGGGACAACTGGCGCAAACTCGCGCTCCGATCAATCGGCGGTCTCGCACCCCAACCGATATGCCAGTCTACCAGTCGCCAGCGCCCGAAGCGCCAGCCCCGCGGGAAGAGACGACCGACATCAAAGCGCCGCCTCCAGGCTTCTTCGACGAGCCCCCACCTCCTGGAAATCTGGTCGCTCCCTCACGAGGCACGGCGACTAGGCCGCCAGGTCGCCCTGTGCGCCCCGCGAACGTGAGCTCGGGCCAATATGCCCAACCGGAGCCGCCCGAAAAGGCGACGCTTCAGGAAGTTTCAAAGTCCTTGGAGGAGGAAGAGGACCGAACCAGCGAGCACGTCACGCCTTATGGGTCCGACAGCTTCGAGGTCGACGATGATGTGACTATCATCAAACCGCAGGTGCAGGCCGTCGGTGGTGAAGAGGAGTACAAACCGACGGCAATGTTGCCGGCGTTCAAGTTGCCGGCCCCGGCCGCAGAGATTGAGGACGACCACAAACCCACTGTCCAGCAGATGCCTGCTTTTGTACCCTTGGAACATCGCCCAGGGCCAGCGCGGGTCGGCGAGAACACCATCGTCGAGCGCTCCAACTATCGCGACGAAGGCTCCATCCAGGTGGATTCCAGCTTGTTCGCCGAGCCGGAATCGACGATCGTCGTGGACGACAGCTTGTTGACTGAGGTCGCCGAAGAGGACAACGGGAAACGGCCACCGCCGCCACCGCCACCCCCGAACAAGCGCTGGAACAAGTAACCAGAAACACGAAAGCCCGCATGAATGCGGGCTTTCGTGCTTTGGGGTGAACCCTTAGGCGTGGGCGCGGCTCGCACGGGTCGAGACGCCCTCCCATTTCCGCCGCCCCTGATAGAGCAGAAGGAGGGCGTACACCGGCACCGCCAACAACGCCACCGCGAAGTAGTTGTGTAGATAAAAGCCCGCCACCAGCAAGCCCCCCAAGCTCGCCATGCACATTCCTACGCCGAGCCGCATCGCCTGCTCGCTGTTCGACCAAAGGAGAGAGGCTTCCAGTCCAGCGAGCGCCGCAAGGAGCGCACTCGCCAAGACGAGCACCGGCGCGCTGACCGTATCCATCTGAGTCGTCCGCAACAAGACTACCGCCATGGTGAGCCCACCTATCCCGATCAGCGCGAACACCACGCTGGCCAGCGTCCAGGCGCGAGGGCGCACACGACGCGGCTCGTGACGCTTCTTGGTCAGATCGAAACCATACTTGTACTTCTGTCGGCTCGAGTACGCCGCGACCAAGCCAACCGCCCCAAAGGGGAGGAGTCCGACGCAGGCGAGGGCCAGCAGCACCGAGCCGAGGGGCTGGCGCTCTTTGTGGCAAAGGAACCCGCCTGCCGCGGCGAGAAACGTCAGCGGTGTGCCGATGAGCAGGACCGGCGCAGGGTAGCTCGTCGTCGCCGCAAGGACAGTGATCCCGACTGCGTTGACGAGAATGGCAATGATCAAGAGCCCTTTCATCCTCAGACTCCCTTTACTCGACACAGTGCATTGGCTTCGACCCTTCTGTTTTGGCGCGAAGTGGTGCCCAGGTCAATGCTGGGCCCGAGGCCCGAGGCCTGAGGCCCCGAGGCCCGAGGCCCGAGGCCTGAGGCCCGAGGCCTGAGGCCCGAGGCCTGAGGCCTGAGGCCTGAGGCCCGAGGCCTGAGGCTTGAGGCCCGAGGCCTGAGACCTGAGGCCCGAGGCCTGAGGCTGAGAACCCCCGGCCGACCGCCTGAGCCCACGACGTGGAACCTTGTCCGACCGCCCGAACCCACAACCTCTCAGGGCACCTCAATCGCACACCGGCCCGCGTACCGAACGCCTGTGGGCGAGACGTCGAGACGCAGCCCGAGAAGCTCGACTCCAACGCGCTTGGCCTCGGCCAAGAGTTCTGCGAACGCAGGATCGACCTGGGTGTTCGGTCCGATGGTGTGAAGGTCTTTTCTGCCCGCCACGAACACCAGGCTCGCTCGTCCACCGGCCAAACGGTGAGCCGTCAGCGCCTGTACATGCGCCCGTCCACGCTGGCTCGGCGCGTCGGGCCAGGCTCCGACTCCAGGCGATTCGAGGTGAGTGACGGTCTTGACCTCACCGAGATGCACGTCGGTTGGAGCGTGGCCAGGCTCAACTCCCCAGGCCAAATCGAAGCGGTGAGCGCCGACGGTGTGCTCGCGTTTCACTGGCCCGGCGGGCAGCTCTGGCAACATGCCCTTGGCGAGGATGATGGGGAGCAGCCGGTTGGCCAAGGTGCTGTCGAGGGAGATGAAGAGTTCGCCGTGTTGGACGACCCGCACGCTCCAGGCGAGCTTGCGCGGCGGAGTATAAGGCCCGGAGAGGAAGAGCGTACAACCGGGGACCAAAACCGACTCGAGGCGACCGGGATCGGCTAGGTGTGCCGATACGTCTAAGCCCAAGAACGGCGCCTCCAAGCCGACGCAGTGGACGGTAAAGCGCTTGGTTCGACTGAGAAAACGCGCCCGAACGAAGGGCTCGTCGAAGGTGAGGAGATGGGACTCTGTCATGGGCTCAGGAGTGGCGGATGCGGGGATCGATGACGCCGTAGAGGAGGTCGGCGAGGAAGTTCACGCTGATGTAGACCGTGGCGATAAAGAGCACACAGCCCTGTACGAGCGGGTAGTTGCGCATCTCGATGGCCTCGAGGAGCAGTGTCCCGAGACCGGGTCTGGCAAAGACTTTTTCGACGATGATAGCGCCGGTGAGCACGGCCCCGAGCTGCAATGTGGCCACCGTGGTGACGGGCATGAGCGCGTTGCGCAGGACGTGTTTGAGAATGACGCGTGCGGGGTGAAGGCCTTTGGCGACGGCGGTGCGCACGTAGTCTTGCCGGATGACCTCGAGCACGCTTTGGCGCGTCATGCGCGTGAGCTTGGCGGCCAGCGCGGTGCCCAGGGTGAGGGCGGGCAGAAGCAGGCCGAGGACGCCCATGGTCTGGTTGCCGGGGTCGGGCAGCCACTTCAAGCTGAGCGCAAAAAGGATGAGGAGCATGGGCCCGAGCCAGAAGCTGGGGATGGAGACGCCGAGGAGCGAGAAGAACATGGCGAGGTGGTCGAACCAGGAGTTGGGCTTGAGGGCGGAGAGGACCCCGAGCGGCAGCGCGATGAGCAGGGCCACGAGCATGGCCGCCAGCGCCAGCTCGACGGTGGGGGGGAGGGCCGTCGACAGTGCGCTGGCGACGGTTTCTCCGGGTTGGTTACAGAGCTCGCCCATAGACCCGTCGGCGATGTCGGACCAGAAGCGGAGGTATTGGCCCGAGATGGGCTGGTCGAGGCCAAAGCAGCTGCGGAGTCTTTGGTAGTCTTCTTGGCTGGCCTGCTCGCCGAGGAGCGACTCGACCGGATCGCCGGGCACCAGTCTGAGTACGGCGAAGACCAGGGTCGCCACTCCGAAGAGGACGAGGACCGAGGTGAACGCGCGGCGTATGAGGAAGCTGGCCATGGTCGAGTGATACTTCACCCGGGCAGCGGCGTACACAGGCGTTCGCGGGAGCTCCTGCGGGCCGAGCGGGCCGAGTCAGATCTGTTGGACGGTGGAGTCTAGAGTGGTAGAGTGCGCCGCGCCCGTGGGAGTTCTCCCCAAAGATTATCCGCCGCCAGGACTTGTGATGCGGTTTTAGGAGCAGAGATGTCGCAGAGCTCGGAGATGGACCAACTGGTCGAAGTCATCGCCAACCGCGTGCGCAGCCGCCTGAACCTGACGGGGCCAGTGGTCATCGAAAAGGCCGAAAAGAGCGGGGGTTGCGGGGGCAAGTGCGGCGGCGATTCGTGTGGAAGCTGCTCGATGCCCGAACAGGCCTGTGGGGTCTGTGGCGTCCATTCTCTGCATAAGAGCGTCGACCCCGCAATGCGTCAGCCGACGGGCGAGCTCTCGGCGAAGGACATCGCTCAGGTCATCGACCACACCTATTTGAAGCCCGACGCCTCTCGCGACGAGGTCGAGAACATCTGCGCAGAAGCCGCCCAGTACCATTTCTTTTCGGTGTGTGTGAACAGCTCGATGGTGAGCCTGGCCCGCTCGCGGCTGCATGGGACCGGCGTGAAGGTCTGCGCCGTAGTCGGATTCCCTCTTGGGGCTGCGACTCCGGGGTCGAAGGCCTATGAGGCCCGTGAGGCCATCCGCTGTGGCGCCGACGAAATCGACATGGTGATGAACATCGGCGCCATGAAGAGCCGCGACTACCAGCTGGTGGAGCAGGACATCGAAAAAGTCGTGAAGGCCTCTCAACCTCGGCTCGTGAAGGTGATCCTCGAGACGGGGATGCTGACCGAGGAGGAGAAGGTGATCGGCTGCGCCCTGTCGAAAGCCGCAGGGGCCCACTACGTCAAGACGAGCACTGGTTTCGGGCCTGGCGGAGCGACCGTTCCGGACATCGAGCTGATGCGCCGAGTGGTCGGGCCCGACATGGGGGTCAAGGCCTCCGGCGGAGTTCGCGACTACGCAGGAGCTCTGGCTGTCATCCGAGCGGGGGCGAGCCGCATCGGTGCCTCGAGCTCGATCGCCATCGTCACCGGCGGGAAAGGCGGCAGCGGTTACTAGCGCGAGCGCAGGGACGTCACTATGGAACGGTCCTGGGTCCCTGGGCTCGGGCTCGGGCCGAACCGCGTTCTTGCTCGTAGGGTTAGCGAGTCTTTCTTGCAGGAGGTGACATGGCGAAGCGATGCGTGTTGATTGTCTTGGATTCGCTGGGTGTAGGGGCTCTGCCGGACGCACCTGAATTCGGCGACGCGGGCTCGAACACCCTTGGGCACATCTGCGACTCGCTGGAGGTCTCGCTGCCCAACATGGCGTCTCTCGGCCTCGGCCTGATTGGGGACTTCAAAAACATCCCGAAGGTGGGCAAGGCGACCGGCGCCTTTGGTCGGATGGCAGAGCAATCGCCCGGCAAGGACACGACCACGGGTCATTGGGAGTTGATGGGGGTCACCATCGACAAGCCGTTCAACACCTTCCCCAACGGATTTCCGGCCGAGGCCATCGCGGAGTTCGAGCGGCGCGCTGGCGTCAAGACGTTGTGCAACCGGCCGGCGAGCGGCACGGAGATCATCAACCAGCTCGGTCAGGCGCATGTGGAGACCGGCGCGCTGATCGTCTACACGAGCGCCGATCCGGTCTTTCAGATCGCCGCCCACGAATCGGTCGTCCCCATCGCACGGCTCTACGAGCTGTGCGAGCTGGCGTTCGAGATCCTAACGCCGCTTGGCATCAGCCGCGTGATCGCGCGTCCTTTCGAGGGCGAGTTCCCGAACTTCAGCCGAACCTACCGTCGGCGGGACTTTTCAGTGAACCCTCCTTCCGAGAGCGTGCTCGATGCTTTGGTCGCTGCAGGGCACCACGTCGCGAGCATCGGCAAGATCGGGCAGATCTATGCTGGGCAGGGGATCAGCAGCGACCAGAAAAGCAAAGACAACGACGATGGTATGACGCACACGATCGCGGCGTTGGGGCAGCAGGAGGGCGGGCTGATCTTTACGAATCTCGTCGACTTCGACATGAAGTATGGACACCGACGAGACCCCATCGGGTATGGCAAAGCCTTGATGGCGTTCGACGGCCGGCTGCCGGAGCTCATGGCCGCGATGCGCGACGAAGATCTGCTCATCTTGACCGCCGACCATGGAAACGACCCGACGTACCGAGGAACGGATCACACTCGCGAGTATGTCCCTGTGATGGTGTATGGGCACAACTTGGCGGGGGGGCAAAACCTTGGCACAAGAGAGTGCTTTGCCGACCTCGGCGCGACCGTGGCGAGTTATCTCGGGGTGGTGTGGAGCGGGGCAGGCTCAAGTTTCCTGGGCGAGCTGACGTAAGTGGGCGGCTCGTGAATCAAGTTGTGCCTTTGATGGCTCTATGTTGGCGTCGAACGCAAAGGGCGGAGGCAGAGGCCTCTGACGCTCACCGCTCTCGGTACGTAATACGTCCGCGAGACAAGTCGTAGGGAGAAAGTTCGACGGTCACTTTGTCGCCAGGCAGGATGCGGATGAAGAACTTCCTCATCTTACCCGAGACATGGGCGAGAACTTTGTGTCCGTTGTCGAGCTCGACCCGAAACATGGCGTTCCGTAGAGCCTCGATAACGGTCCCTTCAACTGTGATTCCTTCTTCCTTCGCCACGGATCCTCCGATCTCATTTTTCCGATATTGCCTCGATCCCAGCCGCACGCCAAAAAGCGAGCGGCGGTCGTACGCCTTGCAGGCCGCGCTGTTGCGCGTTGATGGAGAGCGCTGGTGCACGTCACTCCCCGAAATTTCAGGCAGGCCATCGTGCAGGGACGTATACGCCGGTGTGCGCAAGGGCGCAAGGATAATTCGTGGAGGGGAAAGCGGTGTGAGCTTCTGCATTGCGGGCAGAAGGTCATCTGGTGTTCGGGGCGCCGACAGCTGGCGTTTTTCTTGCAGCCCACTGGTGTTTCTTAGGCGTGTGCCTCGACTAGGTTATGACACCGCCCTCTTTTGTCGTTGGTCCGCGGCGAGCTGGTTGCAGCTGAAATCGAGGAACGACGGCGCCGTGATGCTGGATTGCGGCTGGTTGGCTGGGGTCACAGGACCGATGTAGGCGACATGGCTGTGCGGTTTTGGCCACCCAACTGGGGACCAAGATGACCATTCATGCTCTTGGAGTGTGAGGATGATTGAGCACGAATTCGACCAACGGCTATCTCTCGACACCATCTCGGACATTGTAGCTGAGAAGGCGAAAGGCTCCGGCGGCGCTGATGTCAGCTTCGCGCTGTTGCAGAGGATGGCGCAGGGTTCCGACCTCAAGGACAACCTCGTGGAGCTCCACCTCCAGGGGGGCAAGCTGTACACAGAGGCGATGGCCGCGCTGCAAAAGGTCGTGGGCAACGCCGGGGTCGAGCGTCTGCACGAGCAGATCACCCAGGTTGCACAGACACTGGATCCTGAGCGAGCAAAGGGCGATGGGGGCCGGCGCGCCGCTGGAGGTCACCGGCTCTGACGAAGGCGTGCTCGAGAACCTGAAGTCGCAGTTCGGAGCGGCGCTCTCCACCGACATGAGCGATGTCGAGATCAGTGGCGACAAAGAGGCGAAAGAGAAGACCGAGGCGATGGGGGCTCTCGGCTTGATGGAGGACGGCAAGGTCCTCATCAACCCCGACAAGGTCGACCCCAAGACCAAGGAGGGAGAAGAGGTCGTTGGTCACGAACTCGCGCACGCCGAGCAAGAGAAGAGCGGGACGAAGGGCGGCGATGCCGCCGGCGCCGAGGTCGAGGCCGACAAGGTCGGAGCCGCCTTTGCTGCGAAGGAGACCGTCCCCAAGGTGGAGATTTCGCTGGCCGGGGCTGGCCCCGCTACAAAGATGCCTGGCGAGCTGACGACAGGCAGCGGCGAGGGCGAGTTCAACTACACGCTCGACGTCTTCGGGACCAAGGTCACCATCCCCCTCTCTACGGATCAGAAGGGCGAGAGCGTCAAACCGCTCAACGTCAACATCCCGGGCTTGAGCGACCTCGCGCTTCGCTTCAAGGTCGGCAAGAACGGAGAGAGTCCGGAACTGAGCAACGCCAAGGTCACCGCGAAGTTCGATCTCTTCGGGTTGGCCAAGGTCAAGGGCAAGGACAACCTCGAGCTCAAGGTCGACACCACCGAGAAGAACGCGGGGAAGGTCGAGGCCAGCTTGAGCGACGTGAGCGTCGAGATCGCCAACTTCGCGAAGGTGACGGCGGAGACGATCAAGATCAACAGCGACGGCCTCGAAGCCAAGTTCATGATCGGCAACGAGCAGATCAAGATGGGACCGGTCACCGTCAACGGCGGCCAAATCACCCTGAAGCTGAAGGGCAAGACCCTGACCACTGAAGGGACTGCTGACGTCGCGCTCGGCGCTGCCCTCGCCGCTGGCAAGATGGAAGTGAAGATGAAGGATGGGACGCTGGAAATGGCGTCCATCAATGGGCAGCTCAACATCGAGGGCATCGCGCCCGTCGAGTTCAGTGTGGTCTACAAGTCCCTCGACGACATCTCGGGTTCGGTTGGCACCACCGTCAAGGGCGACTTCTTCGGCGGCGAAGGCAAGGCCGACGTCGAGGTGAGCTACTCGGCCAAGGGCGAGGGCAAGGGCAAGAAGAGCAAGGCTGGCTACGCGCTCAAGGGGAACTTCGAGGTGAAGCTCCCAGGCGTCGAGAAGATCACCATCGATGCCGCCCTCGAGAACGACAAGCTGAGCGCCGAGATCGACGTCAAGAACATCGTCGGGACGTTGCCTGGTGTGACCATCGACGGACTCTCTGGCAAGCTCAAGGTCAATGGAGAGAAGGTCTCTGGCTCTGTGTCCGGCAAAGCGAGCTTCGCTGAGGGCAAGGTCAAGGGCGCCTTCAAGCTCAACTTCGGTGCCGATGGCGCCTTCTCTGGCGGCATCAGCGTCAAGGCCGGAAAGACCGACATCGGCGGCCTGACCGTCAAGAGCTTCTCGATTGCTCTGGACAAGGCTGGCAACATCACCTCGGAAGGCAGCGGCAAGGTCGACCTGCTCGGCGGCAAGATCAAGGGCGACGTCAACCTCGAGTACAAGAACGACGTCTTCACGGTCAGCGGCGAAAAGGTCGTGCTGACGGGCTTGGGCTACTTCAAGTCGCTGGCCATCGAGAACTTCAAGATCAACGACAAGGGCGAGTACTCGGGGACCGTCTCGGCGCAGGGCGATGTCAGCACGAAGGTTGGCATGCTCACGCTGACCGTCACCGACCCCTCGGTCACTCTGGACGCCTCGGGCGGCGTGTCTGGCTCCTTGAAGGGCTCGATCACAGCGGAAGGCGACCTGTTCAGTGGAGACTTCGACGTTGCGCTGCAAGGCGAGCAGCTCACGGGCAAGGGGACTCTGCAGGTCAAGGACGACGCGATCCCAGGCCTCAAGGTCTCCCCCATCCAAATGACCTTCCCGGCCACGGGTGGACCGAACATCGACAACACCGATGTCGAGATGAACCTGTTCGGCGGGGCCCTCACTGGAACCCTGACCTTTAGTATGAAGGATGGCGACCTTTCGATCTCGGGCAGCAATGTGAGTCTGACCGTGTTGGGCCAGAAGTACTCGGTGAAGAAGTTCGCCTACGCCAATGGCCGCTTCACCATGGCTGCCGACGTCAAGCTGCCCGATATCCCTGGAGTTACTGGGAATCCGACGCTCGAAGTCGGGATCAACGAGGCCAACAATCTCTATGGGACGACGCTGACGCCCATCAAGATCAGCGTCCCAGAGCTGGGCGTCGATGGCGAGGTGAACTTTACCTACGAATACACTCCAGAGGGCGGCAAGCTCACGGCTTCGGGCAAGGGGACCGTCGACCCGCCCGTCGACTTCATCAAGCCAGTCGCGGTCGAGTTCGCCTACGACGAGGTCAAGGGGCTCGTCGCCGACATCGAGATCAAATCCGACCAGGTGAAGATCGCCGGTCTGAAGCTCGATGGCTCTGTGATGATGCGCTACGAGGAAGGGACGCTGAAGCTCCAGCAGGGCAACGTTGGGTTCCAGCACGAGACCGGCAAGCTCACGGGTAACGTCGTCTTCACGTACGGCGAGAACAAGCTGAACTTCACGGGCAAGGGTGAGGTCAAGGACGTGGTCGATGGGCTCAAGCCCTTCGAGGTGACGCTGACCCACGTCGACGGAAAGACCAACGCCAGCTGCCCAGTCGTCGATTTCGACCGGCAGTTCCCAGGCGTGAAGGTCACAGGAAAGGCCAGCGAGCTGACCTACGATCTGGATAAGGGCATCCTCGCCGGTGACATTGCTCTGAAGGCCGACTTTGGCGCCTTCGGTGAGGCCGAAGCCACCGCTAAGATCGCCGAAAACGAGATCACCGAGGCGACGTTCACGTTCAAGTCCGGCGAGTTCAACTATCCGAAGTCGGCCCCGATCCTGAAGGGCACGATCGGCGGTACGGTCAAATACGCCAAGAGCAAGTTCTCCGGTTCGCTCGAAGGGACCGCGGACTTCAAGATGCCAGGCGGCGGGGCCGGCGAAGAGGGCTCGACCCTAGGCTTGGCCATCAACGCCAAGATGAGTGAAGAGGGCGCCTTCAGCGGCACCATCAAGACGACGAAGCCGTTGCAAGTCGGTAAGTACATCAAGATCCCGTCGGTCGAAGGGACACTCACCGAGAAGGGCGACGTCAACGCCCGATTCAGCGTCGAAGTGGTGAACATCCCGAACGTCGAGAGCGCGGTAGTGAACTGCGTCATCGACGAAAAGGGCTTCTCGGTCGAGGGCGAGGTCACCTTCGTGTTCGGTACCGAGAACGCGACGAAAATGTGGGGCAAGCTGAAGCTCGGCTACAGCGCGGCCGAAGGCTTCGTCCTCAAGGGCGAGGCGAGCGTCAAGATCAAGGAAGGGATGATCGCGACGGGGTCTCTCGAGTACAGCTCGAAGACCAACAAGATCTCGACCAAGCTTGGGATCAAGAAGTTCAACGTCTTTGACAAGACCGACAAGCGCAACCTCTTCAAGCTCAGCAAGGACATCCCGGTGTTCTCGCTGGCGGGGATCTTGGGCTTGTATGTGAGCCCGGCGATTTCGTTGGACTTCGACTACGTGCTCAAGCTCGACATCGAACCCAGCGTCGAGCTCAAGGATCTCTCACTCGAGGACTTCAGCTTCTCCGAAGCGATCGCGCAGCTCAAGACGGGCGGCGAGATCTCGGCGGCGCTGACCGCAACACCGAGCATCGGCGTCGGGATTTTCGTGCTCAGCCCGATGTTGCTCAAGGGCGGCGGCGGAATCAAGGTTCCCATCACGGCCAAGGCGTCCGTGGACCCATCGGCCACCTTCAAGGTCAGTTACAAGCCAGACGGTGGTGTAGACGGCGAAGCGAAGATGCATCTGGCGCTGGACTTTGAGATCAAGGGCTCTGTCGTCCCGTACGCGGAGTTCTCGGTGCTCGACGGCGCCTACGAGAAGTCGTGGACCGGCGACTCGCTGGCCGACTTCACGATCCTTCCCAAGACCGAGCTGTTCGCACTCGATCTCGATGTTGGTGGTGACACCGAGAAGCAGAAAGAGCCGACGATCCCGACCACAGCCGAGCCTTCGAAGGGACCGAAGGGTGGTGGCAAGGTCATGCCGCAGAAGGCGGCTGGAAAGAAAGACACCGCCGTGGCCGCGGACAAGAACAAGGCGGGACGCGAGCCCACGGAAGGCGGCGCCGACGGGCCGTTCTCCATCGCGGGCCTCGGCGAGCAGTTCCTGAGCAAGCCCAGCCTAGCCGGGCTCAAGAAGGCCCTCGAGGCGGCTGGTGCTGCCTGGGACATGGTCAAGGGGTCGATCAAGGCAATTGGAGCCTTCTTCTCGAAGTGGTTCACCAAGCTCTCGGACACCTTCACGCAGGTCATGGAGGGCATCGCCAAGGCGGGAAGCTTCACGGGCTACTTGAAGGACGTGCTGAAACGCAACATGAACGCGGACGTCTTCTACGTCCTCGAGCCTGGCCTAGATGGCATGATCAGCGTCGAATCGAAGCTGACCAAGCTGCTCGGCATGGACTTCCCCAAGGACTTCGACACTGCGTTGGAATGGTTGATGGCGATCTACGACCTCGGCTTCTCGAGCCTGGCGACCGTGATCAGCTCGATCAACCAGATGGTTGGGCGGCTTGGCGCGGTGTTCGGCAAGTTCGTGAACCAGATGGTTCAGAACGGGAAGATCAAAGTCTGGCGCAGCGAGCGTTGGTACTGGGCCTTTGGGACTCACTACTTCTGGGCTGCCGATCAGTACGAGATCAACCTCCCGGGCTTCTCCATGAAGTTCAAGGGAGGCTCGGTGATGGTGAACCCGAAGAACGCGGTCGCATACGGCCTGTGGGCGTTGCTCGAGAGCATGAGCGGCGTGCATCACACGCACGAAGACAAGACCGAGAATCTCAGCGAGGGAAGAAACGCGTACTGGGCGGGCTGAGGTTGAGTGGTTTGATGGAGAGAGGGGGCGGAGACGCCCCCTCTTTTTGTATTGTGGCCTCTTCAGGTAAATCTGTGGGCGTGTTCGGGCTCTGGCAGGTGGCCAAGTGTATGAAACAGCGCGATCCGAATGGTCTTGAATAGGCGATACCCGTACGC
>Ga0100381_1003159_pt1 | contig 14375 bp, 23 predicted proteins | sample CryGeymeta201505_FD_80416 | JGI IMG/M metagenome (GOLD analysis project Ga0100381, IMG submission 80416) | Groundwater microbial communities from Crystal Geyser aquifers in Utah, USA - Crystal Geyser metaG 2015-05 | ecosystem: Environmental > Aquatic > Deep subsurface > Groundwater | place: USA...
AACCCCAACCCCAACCCCAACCCCAACCCCAACCCCAACCCCGATGTTTTTATACGAAATATCTATTGAATCTGTTGTCGGAATTATCAATATTTTGTTGTGATGATGGTGGACGAGCAAGAAAAACTCTTGGAGGACGCAAAAAAAGCAGCCAAGGAACAGGCCTACTTCATGCGTAAAGCACTCGACAATGCTGACCTTCGAAGTGGACTGAAGCATGCTTCTCTCATGCTCACAGAGCTAAAAACATCTCTACTCACTCCCAGAAACTACTACATTCTTTTCATGGCCATCTTCGATTACATGAGAGGTACTTGTTTCCTTATCTAGAGCTCGAGAATTACTTTAAGGATGACACCAGAAGGGGTCGAAAAATGTCAGACGTGTATTAAGCAGTGCAACATGCTCCCTAAATTATACCCAGACTCTACCTCCTTATCACTGCCGGTAGCGTCTACATTCAAAGTCATGAACAGGGCTCAGATAAAATTCTTGACGATATCATCTCCATGACTAAAGCTGTTCAGAACCCTCTTAGAGGACTGTTCTTGAGATACTATTTCCTTAAAATGTGCAAAGACCGTCTCCCAGACACAGGAAGCTAGTATGAGACTGAGGAAAGAGGAGTCAAGGAAGCCATTTAGACAATCCATATTAACTTGAAGGAGTCAACTAACCTCTGGATGCGAATTGGTGGCACTAGAGATAAAGTCAAGAGGCAAAAGGAAAGAAACGACTTGAAGATGCTAATTGGATAGAACTTGATGAGAATCAGCAGTTTAGAAGGAGTCAATATGAAGATCTATAAGAAAATTGTGCTCCCTAAAATGCTTGAGCTTATTCAATGGACTAAGGATGCTATGTCTCAGTAGTATCTGCTTGACTGCATGATTCAGGGTTTTCCTGAAGAATTCCACATCAACACCTTGCCATAGCTTTTGAATACCTGTGCTAAATAATGCGAAAAGGATATGGATATGAAATCAATCTTTATTGCCCTGATGAACAGACTATCCGCTTACTTATCCGACTCTGGCAATGTAATTGAAAACATTGAGAACGGATTCAGTGTCTATTAACTTTTTTCGACAAACATAAAGGAACTTGTGAAACGATCGGAAGCAAGTGAGGTCAAGAATACTCTCAACTTATATGCTGCCTTTTTACAGTTTACTTTAAAATGCTACCCTAACAAGCATGAATACGTCAATGAAATCCTTGGTGATGCCTCAAACTATTGCTCTAATTATGAAACCAGCATTGATGAAGATTGTCAGATGTACATCTCGAAATTCCTGACTACTCCTCTGGAAACAATGGCAAATATTATTCTCACAATGGATGAGTATCCTAGACTGATCAAGTATCTCAAGTTCAAGACAAAAAGAGTGGTTGCCAAGCAAATTACTAAGGCTATTGTTAGAGGAAATATCGACCTAACAGATGAGAAGATGGTCAGCCAAGTCCTTACCTTCATTCAGCCTCTTCTTGTTAGGCTGCCTGACTATGAAACTGTTTCTGATCTTGTCTTCAAAGAAGAACAAATTCAAGTTGCAAAGATCGTTTTCTGCGTGAATTCTGAATAAGTCAGCGTGACTTGGGGCATTTTAAAGAAATTCATTGACAAGTTTATTGAAGGCGGGGAAGATAGGATGCAGTACACTCTACCATCAACTATTTTCAGACTCTTCCAACTTGCTATTCAAATTTACAACAGTCGTGATGAAACAACCTAACCCAAAGTTTATAAGAGAGTATTCGACTTAAGCAGAAATCTAATAGGAAGACTATCAAACAATCATCCTAAACTTTCAATCAAGCTCTATCTTGAACTCCTTTTGCTGATCAATCATATTGACGAGAATAAATTCTACGACGAATACACCTATGTAACTAATATTTTATTCAGGACACTGCCACTGAATGCTTGACTTTGTTTGAAGAGCAAGTCACTGATGCTAAGGAGAAAAAACAAGTTCTCGAGCTTATTATCAATTCTTGCATGAAAATCAACTGTCTTTCTGAATAAAACTACGATACTCTTGTCACCAATATCGTTTCTCTTTGCTCAAAAATCATCAAGAAGAATGAACAATGCAAAATTTTACTCAGTTGCTGCTTCCTTTTCACCAACTCACTTGTATTTCTTATGATATTCAGGCTGATTCGAACAGAATCCATGAAGTGTTGAAGAGATGCGCTAAGCTCGCTAACAACTGCATTAGTCAGTCTCTAATTCATTTGAGCCTCTTCTTCGATATCCTATAAAGCTACCTGTTTTTTGTCAAACAGAAAAGTATCATAGAGGACAAACTTGACGCAATCAGCCAGCTTTCAAGTGCAGTTGAGTAAAAGCTAAGTGAAGAGGGCGAGACAGAAGAGATCAAAGCTCATTTGAAGGATTGTCGTATCAAATGGGCAGAGCTGAGCAAGAAGTGCAAGGAATGATCATTGATTCGATAAACGACTATCTTCGAACTATTAGAGAGTAGTTGTACATTTTAGTTAATTATATATTTTAAAAGAAATAGAAAATGTTTGGAGACGAGCTCATGGACCAGGAGGATTTGAAGAAGAAGCAATAAAAGTTGTTCGAACAACAGAAGAAGTTCAGGAATCTTGAGAACGATAAGAAATTGTTTGCTGAGGAGACAATTAATTTCATAAAAAAGCAAAAAATATCTATTGACAAACTCAAAAAGGAGAATGAATCCCTGAAAGAGCTTATTGTACAGATTATTCTATTTAGGCTAAAATTAATAATGAGAAGAATAATGAGTCAAGGCACGGCATGGATACTGAAAGTATGAAAGAATTTCTCAACGAAATTTCCAATGCCATTCAGGAGGAAAAATAAACGCAAAAGAATATTGAAGTTCATATTGCAAACTTTCAAAAAAAAATTGTTGAGAAGAAAAAGAACTGTCATGGAATCAATTCTGGAGCTGAGAACCTGAATAATCTTCAGAAGCAAATCAAGATCCTTGAGAACAGACTCGATAAGGCCAACCAAAAGTTCAATGAAACAATTGCTGTCAACAAGGATCTCAAGCTCGTGATCGATAGCTTGAGGAAAGAGAGAGTCATCTTTGACAATCTCTATAAGAAGTTGGAAAATTAGTTGCATGAGAAGAGAAAGAAGATGGCTGACATCATTGAGAAGGCCAATAATGCTTATGAGGACAGAGATAAAGCCAACAATCAGATCAACTCACTAAAGCAGCAGGCCAAGAAAGAAGCTACTGATTTTGAAAAATAAATCAAGGAAATCAGCCATCTCATGGAAAAGATCAAACTTTCCTCTTACGCTAAGAAAGTTGGCAGAAATCAAGAAGAGCCCTCTAACCATCACTCTGTTATGGAAGAAATGCCAACTACTCAAGGTAAATTCATGAAGTAAAATATATTCTAATTTCAGACAAACCAAGAAAAGTTCAGAGCAAATGGAAAAAATTCAAAAGTTTCGAGAAGATTTTGCCAAAATCGAAGCTGCTACATAAATTGATAACTTTGATGAACTTCTTCGTATTTTCAGTAGAAACGAATAAAAGAATTTTCAAATGTTCAAGTTCGTCAATCTGCAAAGCAATTAAATTGAGGAGCTTGAATTCGAAGTTGGTGGCTTGAGAGAATAAGAATCAAAAAATGAGGACGTTGAGTCAACTGAGAAAGATGTTTTCCTCAACTAAATGGAAAATAACCTCAAATCAGTTGAAAATAACCTCAAGGATATTGATTCGAAGTATCGTGCCAACCAAAAAGATGCCAGGTCAATTATGGGAATCATTGAGCGAATCTTCGAGACAATATAATGCGACAGAGAGGTCGTCAAAGAAGTTGGTGGGTCCAAAACTATTTCTGAATCAAATCTTCTTGTGTTTTTGGCTGTTATTGAGCACAAAGCTGTTTCGATTGTGGAAACATTCAATCGCCTTTCGAATCCGAACATGTTGACTGGAAACCTGCCTCAGAGATTGGGCATGGGTCAGCCTTCTCTTCTGACATTTGAGGATTTTGAGGATAACGAGTAATATGACAAAATCCTGACTGTCGAAGAGTTGCGTAAGAAAGCAGCAGACTTCATATCAGTAAGAATTGTGTAATTTAGAAAGAGCAAAATCAGAAGCAAAAGAAGAAGTAGGTTCGAACAAAGAAGAAATGATAAGGTTATCTTTTATACAGGTTATATTTATAACATATATGCACTCACGACATAATCAACTGAAAATTAGCTTGCAACAGGTGCCGTCCAGAGATATGCTCAGGGAATCGATGAGAGGTTCATAGATCTTATCACCAATGAGTCCTAGTAGAGGCAGGTCGAGACAATTGTTCATAACACAGCGCAACATTGACAGTAATTTTTAGCAAATTGAGAAGCATCATCAGGAGCTCAACAAATATATTGATGCTTTGGAGGTGAAGGTGAATTAGAGGATGGAAAAAAACGAAGCATAAATTTTAAATGCATATAAGAATCATTTCAATTTGGTCAAAAAAGATATGGACGAGATGAAAAAACATACCCAGGCACAAGCCAGTAATCAAAATAATTATGTCTAAACCATTTAGTACCTCGAAAAAAAGCTAGCCATCTTCAGAGATGAATCTTTGAAACTCTTCGATAAGTTAGATCAAAAATAAAAATAACTGGAGGAATTCAAAGCCCATGCCCAATAAATTATCAATGAAAATAGCTACATGACAGAGTCAGTTAAACTTCTCACCAAAAAAAACAAATAGCTATAGACAGAACTGGCTATGCTCAAAAAGAAGTAAGAACAATCGATGAATTAGTTGGATGATTTTACTAACAAATATGATGTTTCTCTCATGAGGGCAGCATCTCAGAGGAACAAAACCTATCGGCATAAAAATAGAACTACTTTGACTTCAGCCCACCACTCGAAAGCAGTAAGCAACCAGATGAATACAATTATCCCCAAAAATTATGAAACTTACAATACTCATGCAGACAAATAAGATGGACCTAGTTGTGGCCTTTTCATCAAGAAACTGAGAGTTCGTCTTGGGTACATTGGAGAGTAAGTGCTCTAACAAGTTGTAAGAGTAGCTGAAGATGTATACAATGAAATGTATCGAAGAAGCCACAGCAGAAATGAAAGCTTTGAAAATGCAAAAAGTCGACTCGAAAGAGCAACTAAAATTAGCATGAGAAGCAAATCTAATTACACTGTAGACTATAGCAACGACCTTCAAGAGGCTCCACTCAAGTCTCAAGTCAATCGGTAGTAATTTCTGAAGCAAAGGCAATCTTATAAATATAATGTCAAACAGTAGATGTCATGCTATTTTGTCAAGTGCGTTGAAACAATCAAGAAAGACATTACTCGCAAAAAATAAATATCTTCGATGAATTTTTATAAGTAGGGTCATCCCATTTCCTTTGAACAATTCAAAAAGCTCGATTGCTATAGACTAATGGAACTTGCCCTTTCGAATCAAAAAATACTAGACGGATTATATAATTTGTTGCTAAATGAAGAAAAGTGAATGATTTTAATAAAAAATGTTGTAAAATTATGAGATCATCTTGATTCAGCAACCATTTTATGCTTCTTGAGAATTGAAGGGTGATTGTTCAGTTTATCTTTTATTTCTTTACGAATTTTGAGTTCGTTTTCAAATGTGTTGAGCAAATGGTTCATCTCGTGTCTGTCGTGTCGCAGTTTAGAGTCTTTGTATACAATTTACGAAACCTTTAATCTGTTATTGATTTCTGAATTACGATCATATTTACTTTGCATGGCTGAACTTGTGACATAGCTCGATGGCTGTTCGGCTCTGTAGCTACAAAAAAGCTATCTTTTTCTCTGTTTACTATTGATGCTTTTGTTCATCCCTTTCTTGGAACCTTTCTTTTTAGGCTTTGCTAGGTATGTATCCTTGAATGCAGAAGAATCATTGAATGTTTTCCCAAGTACATCTATTGTTTATCCACGATTGATCTTTTCTCTTGATCTTTTTAATTCGCTTCTTCCTGCGTTATATGCTTAGTAACTTTTGTTCAAATCATCTACATAGCTCCTCTTGGCAGCTTCATCTTCACCATATGACCTTTTCTCCTATTTATCTCCAGATCTCTCTTTTGTTTAACGACTTCTTCTTTGAGTCTACTTCTGCTGGCTCTGATTGTTTCTGAAAGATTTTCCTCCAGATATTGTTGACCCGAGCTTATCCTTAAGTTCTTCTTTGTATTCCTTGGCACGATAGCCACTTCCATACTGATGAACAAGCTCATCGTCCGACATGAATTGCTAGTCTTTGTACCTTTTCATAACACCCATGGTGGCATATCCTTTGAATAATGCTGGATTTTACAGTAGCTGTCTCTATCTTCTTAGCTCTTCTACTTTTCTAAGGTAATTATACTCGATTTCAGAAGAGGCTGCATTCACCATATGTCTATCCATTTCGTGTTCATAATACCTTCTGTCAAGATCGTTTTGAATTTTATCATTGATGAGAAGACTTCTGGTATAATTTTATCGTTCCAATTGTTCTTAAGCCTATCTGGCAGCAGCTGATGCTTAGAGATACCGACAATAATCGTGCTATTTTTGAAGTTGAGTCATTTGATTTCTAAGAGGCATTGTCAAAGGGTGGATAGGAGACTGTTATATATCGTAAGGATAGTAGAAAGGCTCATAGGGTCGCATGTTCTTTATTATTACTTTAGAAAAAACTAACTAAACAAAATAAAAGTCAGAGTCAACTCAAGGCTTCATTCTGAAGTCTATTAGTAAAATAAGTATCGGCTCATCGAAATAGAAAGACTATGGTTGTTATCATGTTGGTGTTTTATTGATGTATCATGATTGTGGCTTGAGGGACTCTTCGAGAATTAGCTGGCAGCTTTTGTGCATGATTTGCGATTTTCCTTGGAGGGTTACTATTGTGGCATTGCTAAACGCCCATTAATCATCTTTAAATTACATAGTTAACTAGCAGCAACAAAACATACATAAAGCCTTCTTCTAGGGCCACATCGAATCGTTGACCCTATACTTATCATTACTTAGTACGATCTCCCCTGCATTTCTCCACTGCTCCTCACTGCATAGATCAGCAACAGTCTCAATACTCTCTCCTTCAATCTTCATCATTTTCTCCTTTAAGTGTTGGTTTTTATGAATTTCGTGAGTTTCTTCCAGTGCAAAAGTCATTCCACATTCCTTACAGCAAAAAGGATTCATACCTTGCAAATTTGATAGCAATATTTTATAATTAATGGTTACTTCATCCTTATGAACGCTCTTCCTTGGCCTAGGATCAACAAAATCGTGATTTTTACCACCAGTCGTCACTCTGGTCTCTTCAGAAGCAAGTCTTTTCCGCTTATTTTATTCAGTTAGAGGGTCTTCTGGTCTCATAGACTCCATAATCTGGTCAGTATTCGGGTAGGGTACATAGTTTTGATGACCGAAGTTCTGGTAAGTGAAGTTATTCTGATAGAGTCGAGGATCATTAGGGAAATAGTTAGTTGTGGGATATTTTGACTGATTTTCAACCAGGTATCTCTGATTATTGTAAGTTCTGCTTTCTTCAATTATTCTCGGAGCTGGGAACTGAAGAGCTATTTCTTCTGTAGTCATGCCCAGCTTGTTAGCATAATGAGCCTTGATCTTATTGACCATCTCAGGCTTTATTCCACTATCAATATCGATGTTGGTCTTGACCAATATATTTTCTTTCATCTGTCTCAGCAAGGAAGGGTGAATTGTTCCGACCCAGAATTTTCGTAGTATTTTGAGTTATTCCAGGTCCTTTGAGCATTTTTGAAGATTCAGGAAGTAAAATATTACACAGAAAATATCGACGATTGCCATCCCAACTGCGTTTTAATAGCCGGGAACCTTCAAAAGTTTGTCCGCAATTCTGATATACTTATATATAATCCTTTCGCTCTGAAATTCGTATATGGCCTGGCGGATCATTCCAACTATTTTTTCCTCCCACCCGATGAGAGGGTACATTTGCAGCTTGCTGACAAATTAGTTAACGTCCAGATGGTCAACATCCCATAATTAGCACTCCAGCCCATGGAGGTATTCCTCCACGTACATCATGTTGTCGATCATTTCCTTTCAAAAATTATTATAATCACATGGGAAACGCAATACCTGCCATCCAATACTAAATAATTTGAAGGAAAAATACCATCAATTTAATGCATGAAAAAAGAAATAGGTTCAATAGAAAGAAGAGTAGAGTCAAAACATATTATCATTGCTTTTTGCTTTTCTACCGACGTTATCCGAATACAGTATTTTCTATAAAGTTGACAAAGCGAACAGCGTAATCGCTGGGAGGAACTGCCGATATTCCATCTCCATATACTAGCCTTTTGAAGTAAAATTCCAACATTTTTCGGGAACTATATAACACAAAACTTACTCGTATAGAGTCAAAATGTCGATAATACCGAAGATGTAGCCCTAGGTGACTTCCCCATCACAATGCCCGTTGAATATTTTTGACTCTTTGGGCTCAAAATCGAGTTCTCCTTCCAGCATGATCCTAGATTAGTGATTCCTTTAGCTCGCCTAGCTTTGATTGATGGTATCTGCCTTTCTGATGACGCCTATGAGGAGAGAGTAGTCAATTATTTAGTGTTTTTAGAAGAATTATGCATCTCTTTTGATGATCCCCAGTAGTCTTTTTTTGTACTCCTAAGGCAACTTTATCGGACCTCTTTTCTTAAAGTCATTATCTTTTTTAGTGGCTGAAGGATCAGTGTCTAAGTTATCTCTCCCATACCATGACCCTTTGATATCGAAACGCTCAACAATTTTTTCCCTGGTGTTGAATACATTTGCCATAATGACGAAATAACTTCTCTCTATTTACTGGCCTTTGTCATCTTTTTATATCAGTTTGTGAAGCCCGAAAAATTTTGTTATAAGGGTATCCTTGTTCTTCTTGATATAGTAATAGTAATCCTCCAATATGCTCCTCAAAAACCGGTACTCCCTGTATTGGATTGTTTTGAGCATGTACTTACCGTCAGCCGTGTAGTAGAAAAATGATCCGCTTTTTCCTTGACTTGTCAAAGAGGTCATCGAGCTGACCTCACCCATCATCAAAGAAGCCATCAGTTTGTTAGGGCCAATGCTGTTGATGTAATCTTCATTATCGATTTTGAATATTTTACGGATATGATTGAAAGTGTTGGGAGCATAGTCAGTGAATGAGTAAATGGTGGCATGGTTGTTATCGTCTCCAAATCTGCGGGGAATTAATTAAAAACAATATTTCAGGCCAAAGTCCTTCGGCTCCTAACAAATGATTTATTGGAGGCCTTTGACACTTCTGACTGCCATTTGAATTCCGATCATCATATTGAGAACCATATTCCAGTTATCGTCTCCAATGAAAACCATCTATCCTTCAGCTTTTTTGATTCTCTTGTGCACGTTTTGGAAGGTCTTTTCTTTCTTTCGGTCTTTGAATTCTTCCTTTTCCATTTTTGTCTTCAGTTTTTCATATATTTCTCTTGAATCCAAAACAATTTTATTGATTTTATCCTCAATGAACTTCAATTTTTTCTCCAGAGCTGCTACCTTGCTACTCTCATAAAGTAAATCTCCTTTCCTATCATCATAGCCCAAATTTGAATGAGTATTGGTATCGCTATGGTCAACATGTTTATGATATTTTTCCTCATGATGGATATGGTCATTTGAATGTCGGGTTTTATTGCTTCCACCATCCTTGAAGGGCTTTTTCTGTTCGACCTTTTTAGATTTATCTGGCTTGAAGAGACCACTTGTAAAGCTGGGTAAATTTGCCGGATTTTATTCATATCTGATCGGTTGATAGATGGCTGATTCTTCATTGGTCATATCAAAAATAGTATCCTTGATCTAATGTATCTGTTTGATGATTTTGTAAAGCACAGCTTCTGGGTTGTTCTTTTTCTCGCTGATGAAGATGTCAGCCATGCCCTGGGTAATGAAATCAAAAGATTAGCTATAGTCCTTGTCTTTATAAAGGTGGTTGGTGTAATATTTGAGATTGATTTAAGGCTTTCCTGTCTCTTTCTTGACCTTTTCGAAAAGGAATTCAGTGTATTGACTTGTTCTTTCTCTGATCTCTTCAGTAATGTCGATATTTGTGACGAAGGACCAGGAGACGAAGAAATCGTTCAAGAACTTTTTGAAAATGTCCTTAGTGATGACCGAGGTTTGAGGAGGGACTATCATTTTGAAAGATATCTTGGCCTTGAGACTGTCATTTTTGCCCTTGAGAATGTACATATATTCCAGGAAGTCATGGAAGTCAATCTGGGTAGAAGTTGATGTACTTTGTTATCATTATCCAAATCAAAAGCATTGAAGAGACGAACTGAGAATTCCTGAGAGCAGTGGAGTCCCAGTACACCCATGTTCTTTTTGAAGGCTTCAAGGGTTATGAAATCTCGATAATTAGACACCTTCATGAACCTAGATCGGATCTGGATTACCTTTTCCTTAGTTCCTCTATTTCGTTAGAGGCGAAGTTCATGGGTAGAGACGTGTTCCTGTTGATGACGTAATTTTATGGCTTGGGAATGTTTCTCCCCACACACCCTGAAAAACAGCTCATCTAAAGTACAGAATATGTATATTATACAAATAGCTCTCAGCAGTAGTATAATAGGTCCAATTAATGATATCTAAGAGAGCGGTCGGCTAAACATTCATTAAATTCTTCTACTTATTTCTTTTATAAGGGACGTAGACATACTACTCTCTTTTTGAATATAATTATTAGCTTAGCATGTGCGGTATTTGTCTCATTCTCAACATCCCGATCGAACAGCACCACTTCAACTTCTCCTTCTTTGAACCCTATAACCCGCCCCCCAACGCTGAGCTGCTTCCCCTCAATAAGCACATCCAACATTATAAACTACAGCTGCCTCCTCTGCCAAATCTAAGCACTCTGAACCACATATTAGGTCGAAGAGGGCCCAACTAGATGGTAGCTCACTATATTGACATGTACAAGACTAATTACGATGTCTACCATGATAAAAAACAACCTCTCATAATCTAAAATGGAAACGCCATGGGATTCCAGTCCATCTTGCATCTAAGAGGAGCGCACAGTTACGTCTGCTAAACACCAGGATCCTATTTTTTGTACAATGGATAAATCTGGGACACAGGTAACCTCCCACCCATCGATTAGTAAATTGAGCAAAATGATGGTAAATGGCTCCACGAAGCGCTAATGGGATGCAAAGGCTCATAATAGAAGATTCTAGAAGTGATGGGTCAGATCAGAGGCGACTACTCTTTTATTCTGATTGAAGGAGATCAAATATTCATCTTTAAGGATTACTTCGGAAAGCACAGTTTATTAGTGGGAATGGGTGAGGATCATCTGATGATTACTAGTGCTCCTTTTGATCATTTTCATATCAAGGAGGAACCCAACGGAGACAACGGACTCAACGAGGAAGAAAACTAGGAAAGTTGGAAAGCTAAGTATGAAGCTTAGTGGTTGTCAAGTAAATCGAAACAACTTTTCTAAATTCCTAACAACTCAATGATTTCAATTCATCTGAGGAATGGATAGGCTTTTTGGACCAATCATAAGATTCATCAGATCGACCTCAAGAAAATTGGAATGGATAAAATAGTTGAGCCAGAAGGGTAAATTATCTCTACAGTCAAGAAGTTGCTGGTTGAGAGTGTCAGATAGCTGACAAGATGCATCAAAGGGCTTTACAGTCCTCATAATAAACATGATGGAGCTAAAATCGCAGTCCTGTTTTCAGGAGGGATTGATTCAACTCTCATAGCGCGATTACTCGACATGACTCTGCCTAAGGAGTAATAAATAGATTTGGTGAACTTAGCTTTCAGAGAAGATGCGCCTGATCGTGAGGCTGCTAAAATTTCCTTCCAGTAGCTGTAAACAATGAACCCAGGCAGGAAGTACAACTTGATCCTTCTTAGCAAGAACTTGGAAGATATTGAAAAAATCAAAAAGCCTCTTATGCAATCGATTTATCCCAAAACTACTCACATGGACTTTAACATAGCTGCTGCTCTTCACCTAGCTAGCGCAGGAACTAAAGCCAAAATAGTTCTTACAGGTTTGGGAGCTGATTAAATATTTTCAGGGTATTCTCGCTATCGCATTGCCTACAAAAGAGCAGGATATGAATAAATGGAGAATGAGATGATTTTCGATATGGAACGACTATGGATCAGAAATCTAGGAAGAGACGATCGAGCCATAGGTATGAACGGCAAAGAGGCCAGATTTCCCTTCCTCTATTATCCATTGTGGGAGTACTTGAGAAGGGTTCCTCTAAACAAAATTACTGAAGGCAACGGGTAGAAAATGTTGCTGAGGAAGATAGCCAGATAGTTCGGGTTAGAGAAGGCATCTCAATTCAAGAAAAAGGCAATCCAGTTCGGTACCCGTTTAGCCAAGCTCTCGAACGTCAAGAGTTTCGGAAGCAATCGTAAGGCCAAGGGTACATACGAATACCGGTGATACTGCTATTTTATTAACTTAGAGGGTATGCAAGTATGTTCTAATTTATAATTATAACTTTCTACGCCTCATATGAACTATATTGATCTACCCAAAGAAGCTTGCTTCACCCCGATCTATTCTCCTCGCACTGCGCTCAGTAAAACCAATGCTGAGATCTAAAAGCTAACCACCAATCTTGCAATAAACATTGATAAGTATATCCTGGGATTCTTCAAAGACACCTTTGAGAGAAATGATAATTAAGTCTCATAAAATGAATTCATCTCGCAGGGCCTCAAGCACATGAAATCTTGGCAAAGATAATTGAAGTACAGAAACTAGAAGATCCATTTATGCCTGCATAGACTTTTTCAGGAGGCTGATAGCAACAGCACAGGATACATCAACTGGAGTCAATTTAACAGTATGCTGATTGAAAAAGGTCTAAACCTTAAAAGTCTTAGAAATCAAGAAGCAGGCAACTCTGCTCTCATGAAGCCTGTCAGTTTGCATGGGCATATGAACAGACATGGCAGTGTGGTTCAGAAAATGATCAACTTAGGTAATAAAATAGCTATTTTGACAGAGTAGTCAAAGGAGATCACCTTTCACAACTTCGATGGTACTCCCGCTAATCTCAAGCCTCTAGTGCTCAGTCAGCAGTCATTGACAGTGTAGACTTCAATGGCTAAGCGCAACAAAAGTGGACGAAAGGAAGTAGTGAAGAAAGATCTTGTGGTAGCAGAGTACAAAAACATAATTCTGGACATGATATACATCAACGACAGTAAGTATAATATGTTGATCACGAGCAGCACAGATTTCATGATTAGAGGATGGGACATCAACTCGAATATTCCCCAACTTGCCAAACAGCCATAGAACGAGGATGAGAAGATGCAGCATCAGTTTTCAACAGAAATTCATACAATGGCATGGGACAGTGTCAATGAAATCCTTTACTGCTGCGGAAAGAGTCCAATTATCTATGAGTGGATGGTCAAGACCGATTCAGAAAGAGAATTGACTGATTTAGACGGGCATACTGAAATGATATCAGCTATGATCATGATGCCCAAGCTACAATTCTTAGCAACTGGAGGTTACGATGGCAAGCTAATCTTGTGGGACACCATATCTCAGACAAAAAAGTTCAAGTACAAGGAGCACACCAGATCCATCTCAAGTATGACCTTCCACTAAGGTTTGATTCTTCTGTTTACGTCCGCCTACGACCACTCCATCTGCGTCTGGAACCCTTACATTCAGTCCCTTATTCACAAAATTATCAGTAACACCAACTTCATTCAGCTTGACATCATTCCTCAGAGCAATCTTTTGACTGCTCTTGATACTGAATCCAATGTCAAAATTAGATAAATCAATAAGTTTTCGTTGGTGAGCTCATTTTCAATAGACAAGATTGATAACAAGATAGAGCCGACCTGTATGATATCAACAGAGCATCCACTGCGTTACTACTTCGGAGGATCATCTGTGGTATCATATGAGTATGTTCACATAGATGCCAATGTTATTCGGGACTCAACTGTATTGTGCCTCAAATATGATCCCAATAACTTTACCCTTTACTCGCCTGTCAAAAACCACATTGTAGCCTGGGACTTACTCACTGGCACAATTTCCAATACTCTTCGTGATCAAAGTCCTGGAGAAATCACAGCTTTCGGAGTGTTCATAAATACGAAATTATCAGTTATCGGAGACAGTGAAGGTAATCTTCTTTTAAGGAAGCTTTAAAATGGTGTTCTTGTCAAGAAGCTATTCAAGCACAAATTCAACATCACTTACATTTTGGTTGAATAACTCAAATATCAGAAAATTATATTTAGTGTCTCTTATTATGGCTAAATAGC
>Ga0100381_1003166_pt1 | contig 14358 bp, 12 predicted proteins | sample CryGeymeta201505_FD_80416 | JGI IMG/M metagenome (GOLD analysis project Ga0100381, IMG submission 80416) | Groundwater microbial communities from Crystal Geyser aquifers in Utah, USA - Crystal Geyser metaG 2015-05 | ecosystem: Environmental > Aquatic > Deep subsurface > Groundwater | place: USA...
AAGTTCTTGTGCGGACATTTTATTCCACAATCCGCCTTTTCCACGAAAAGTTTCAATTCCGCTTTCGGCTGAAATACCAGCTCCAGTAAAGAACAAAATTGATTTTGCTGATTTAAGTTTTTCTATTAGCTCTTTTGGGATTTCCATTTTATTTAACTTTTTATTCTTAAATAATGTCATTTGCTTTGCGTCATAGACTGTCACTCATAGTCATCAGAGTTTCTATAAAATAATGATTCTCAATTCTAATCCGTTTGGTGAATAAAAAATTTTTGGATTCTGAGAGATTTCTCACCGAAAAAACATCGGGTTCGAAATGACAAAGTGATAAATATTTATTTTGCAAAAGTTCTATTAATTCTTAATTAAATAACAGCAAAGCCAATGAATATAAATTGCTTTTACTTAATCAATTAATGAATTTATCAAATTTCATCTTCTTCAATTGGAGGAATATAAATTGCTGTTTCAGCAAGGCGAATAAAGTTAGTCCAGTTTGTATTTCCTTGTCTATCATTTTTTACTACATTCAAATAAGCATTCGATTTTGCACTTAATTCATCAGCGTGATATAAAACCACAGCTTCGGGCATTTTAGGAATTACTGGCGAAGCAAATTCTAACTTACCTTGATGACTAAGCACCAAATGAATTAATTGATTTTTTAATGTTTCTGGGAATCCAACAATCTCTTTTGCTTTTTCTTCAATTCGCACTGCAGCTATTACAATGTGTCCAATTAATTTTCCCTTGTCGGTGTAATCAAAGTTAGTTTCATAAGTCAGTTCTTCGGTTTTTCCAAAATCATGTAAAATTGCTCCACAAATTATTAAATCTTTATTTAATTCGGGGTGAATATCGCAAGCGGTTTTGCAAATTTTAATTATTTCAAGAGTATGTTCCAGCAAACCGTGAATGTATGAATGATGCCAAGCCTTACCGGCGGGAACGTTGCAATATTTATTTAATGTTACATCATCAAATATATTTTGAATAAGTGTTTTCAGATATTTATTTGAAAGTTCATCAACTATATTTTTCCATTCGGCTTTCATCTCATCCAAATTTCTTTTGGAACGTGGCAAAAAGTCAGAATGATTTACATTGTCGTGTTCATTGGCAATTCTAATTTTATTAATAATTAATTGCGGGGTGCCATTATATTCATCAAATTTACAATCGACTTTTACAATGCTTCCTTCTTTTGCCGAGTTATAAAAAACTTCAAATCCATCCCACATTTTTGCGGAAATTGTACCCGAAATATCTCTTAATTCAAGACTTAAAAATTCCTTATTTGTTCGAGTAAATTTTTTTTCAATTTTGATTATTAATAAAAAAAGTAGGGTATTTTCTCCAGCACTAAATTCCAAAATGCTTTTTTGATTTAACATTTTATCCTCTAATTAATAGGTTTAATTTTAGTGGAACTTGAAATAATTACAATAACAGTTCTATTTAACAATTCAATTGAAAGCGACAAAGTGCTTTCATCTTTGCTGACTGAATTTACAAAACCTTCAACACCAGCAAACGGACCAGATTCAATTAAAACAATTTGTCCTTTTGTTATTTCAGTTAAAACTTTAATTTTTTCGGGAGTTTTTAGTAATATTTTCAAACTTTCAATTTCCCTTTCTGGAATTGAAGCAATTTTGCCATCAAATGTAATTGATTTTAGCACTGCATCGCAGGTTACCGCCATATTTCTTTCTTTTTCTGTTGCATGTATAAAAATATAACTTTTAAATAATGGTTCAGTAACTTTTTTCTTTCTATCGCACCATTGCCTTAAAATAACAATAGTCGGAAGAAAAACTTCAATTCCCTTTGCATTAATTTGCTCAAGAGCTTTGGCTTCGTGGCGTGGTTTAGTATATAACGGGTACCATTTTTTCATCAATTTCCCTTTTTTTATCAAAATAAATAAAGAATTGATTATTTATTATAAATTTTGTTTAATAACTTTTATTAACTTATCGTTTTCAATATCAATTGGGTAAATTCCATTAATAACAAAAGATTCATATTTGTTTTCTATAATTTCGTTTATTTCATTAGCTAAAACAAAAACGGCTACAGAAAAATATTTGTCATTTTGTCTAATAGATTTAACTATTTCTTCGCCACTTAACAAACTTAATTCGTTTTTTACAATAATTATTGATGGTAGTTCGTCTTTGACAAAATCTAAAGCAGCATATCCATTTTTTGCTTTTAATAATAAATAATTTGGTAAAGCCTCAGAAATTCGTTTTCCTCGTTCTTCCAATCTTTTAACATCGTCATCCACCAACAGAACAATATTTTGAGCTTCAGGAATTGAGATATGAAATTCACTATCTTCATTTTTATGTGAATAAAACCAAACATCGCCATTAAGTTTGTCAACAATTTCTTTCACCAAAATCAATCCCATTCCGCAGCCTTGTTCACCTTCGGTGCCTTCAGTGGAATATTTTTCATCCAATTTAAATAGTTTATCTTGGTCTACCTCAGCAATTCCAACCCCTTTATCTTTAACAATAATTTCAACCATATCACCTTTAAATCTACTACCTATAATAGAAACAGACGAATTTCGATTTGAATAACTAATTGCATTATGTATCAAGTTAGAAATTGCTTTGCTAATTTGTTTTTCATCACTTTTTATATAAATATCATTTGCAATGTTTTGAACAATTTCAATGTTTTTGCGAACAGCCATTCCGGTAAATTTAGAAACCACAACCGAAATAATGTTTTTTAGATTTAATCTTTGGGTTTCAATAGTTGTACGTCCAGTTCTTAATCGTGACCAATCAAGCAAATGTTCAATATAACTAAGTTGGTGTTGCGAGCTATTATAAATATATGTTATATATTCTCTCTTTTCTTCGTCGGGAAGTGAGTTATCGTTTAGTAAAATTTCTGAAAAACCAAGTAGAGTAGTATAAGGCGATTTCAAATCGTGTGAAACAATAGAAATAAATTTATCTTTTTTATTATTGATCTTTATAATTTCTTCACTATAATTAATCAACTTCTTTTTTTCTTTTTCAATTTCAGAAATATCAAAGAAAATTGAATTGTATTCAGATATTTTCCCATTAGTATTCCGCTTTGCCGAAATGGTTTCGTGTAAATAAATAATTTCATCATCACCGCAAATAACTCGATACGAAATTGAATAACTGTTTTTATTAGAATTATCCATCATCTCATTAAATCCGTTTTCAACCCTTAATCTATCATCCTCGTGTATAATTGAATTTAATTTTTTAGGTAAACCCTCAATTTGTTCGGCAGTATATTTTACAACATCAAAAATAGAATTTGAATATTTAACATCATAATTATTATTGATATAAACAGTTTTTGCAAAAAAGTAATTTTTGAACGACTCATTAAATTTTACAATTTCCGAATTAAGTGCAGAATTAAAAATTTGAATAACTTCGTTAAGAACATTTTTATCCTTTATTATATTGCTCAATTTTTGATTGAACTTTTCACTTTTTCCCATTAGTTATCCTAAAAAAATAATATTAAAAATCGTTTTCGCTAAATTTTGTTGGAATATTAAGCTCTTCCATTTTTCTATAAAGCGACGAAAGTCCAATTTCCAAAGATTTTGCAGTTTCTTCTTTATTATAATTATTGTTTTTAATTACATTAATAATATGTTCTCGTTCAAAATTTTTAACAGCCTCTTTTAATGAAACTGGAAAGCCAAAATTAGAAACATTTTCTTTAATGTAATCAGAAAGATCTTCAATTTTAATAACATCTTCGGAAGCAAAAATAACAGCTCTTTCAATAATATTTTCAAGTTCTCTAACTCCACCACGCCAATTATGATTTATTAAAGCTTTCATTACCTCGTTGTCAACTCCAAGAATTTTTTTACCCATAGCGTTACAATATTTTTCCACAAAATAATTTACCAAAAGAGGAATATCGTCCCTTCTTTCGTTTAAAGAAGGTAAAGAAATTTCAATTACATTTAATCTATAATATAAATCTTCTCTAAATTCGCCAGTTTCAGATTTTTTAAACAAATTTTGATTGGTTGCGGCAATTATTCTAACATCTGTTGTAATAGGTTTTGTTCCACCAACAGGAATAAATTTTTTCTCTTCTATAGCTCTAAGTAGTTTTACTTGCATATTAAGTGGTAAGTCGCCAATTTCATCTAAAAATAAAGTTCCACCATCGGCCACTTTAAATAAACCAATTTTTTCCTCGGTTGCACCGGTAAAAGAACCTTTTTTATGACCAAACAATTCGCTTTCAATTAAATTTTCAGAAATAGCACCGCAATTTATTGGAAGAAATATCTCATCCTTTCTTTTACTATTAAAATGAATTGCTTTGGCTACCAACTCTTTTCCGGTCCCACTTTTTCCGGTAATTAAAACATTACTACTGGTTTGAGCAACTTGAGTAATTAGGTGGAAAACTTTTTTAATTGCATTGCTATCGCCAATAATATTTTGATAACCAGGTTCTGCCGAAATGCGTTTGCGTAGTGATTTGTTTTCTATTGAAAGTTGTTTAAATTTTGACAACCTCTTTAACCTAAGAAGCAAATCTTCAAACTCTATCGGCTTCATTAAATAATCGTAAGCACCATCACGAATAGCGGAAATAGCAGTTTTGACAGATGCGTATGCAGTTATAATAACAAAAAAAGTTTCAGGACTCATTTTACTTGCTTGTTTTAGCAAATCCATTCCATCCATATTTGGCATTTTAATGTCTGTTATAACAACATCAAAACTATTTTCCTTAATTTTATTAAGCGCATCTTTCCCGTCGTAAGCAGTATCTGTTTTGTAACCTTCATCTTCAAGTACCACTTGAATAGAATCTCTAATCGATTTTTCATCATCTACAATTAAAACCGTTGTAGCCATTTCTTTTCCTTTTTTAGGGTAATAATTTTACAGTAAAAACTGAGCCTTCATTTTTTTTGCTTTTTACTAATATTTTTCCATGCATTTTTTTTATTATTCCATAGCTTACCGAAAGTCCCAACCCGGTTCCTTTTCCAACTTCTTTTGTGGAAAAAAAAGGATTAAAAATTTTACTTTTAATCTCGGCATCCATTCCAAAACCGTCATCCAATATATCAATACAAATAAATATATCATCAAAATAAGTTCGGACTTCAATTTTTCCTTCGCCACTAATTGCATCCAAAGCGTTAATTAAAATATTTACAAAAACTTGTAAAAGCTGGTCCGGCACAGCTAAAATAATTGGTAAATCTTGACAAAAATCCGTTTTGAACTCAACATTTTTAACGCGTTTATCATATTTAACAATTCCAACTGCAATTTTTACAACATCATTTACTTGAAGTAATTCTTTCTCTTCTCCGGGTGGACGAGAAAAATCGACCAATTCTCTAACAATTTTTGAAATTCTATCAATATTTTCTTTTATTGTGCTTAATTGTTCGGTTAATTTTTCATCTTTGCTTTTTCTTTGAATTATTTGAACTAAAGCAGAAATTGAAGTTAATGGGTTTCCAATTTCGTGAGCAACACCCGCGGCAAGTTGTCCAATAACAGCAAGTTTTTCTGATTGATCGACCTGTTGCTGTAATGTTTTAACCTGCGACAAGTCTTGCATAATCATTGTCCTGCCATTATAAGTCCCATTTTGGCTTTTCACTTGAGTAACTTTTAGCTTAACTGGAATTAGTATTGAATCTTTAGTTTTTCTTTTTGTTTCTGCAATTTGAACTTCGCCTCTAAGTTTTGTTTCTTCTATAATATATTGCAATTCGTTAATATACTTTGGCAATTTAGGCAATAGTAAAGTTGAATTTTGACCAATTACTTCTCTTTCGGAATAACCAAACATTTTTTGTGCACCACGGTTCCACGATATAAACTTTTCATTTGGGTCAATAACAGCAATGGCAGTATCGGATTTATAAAGTATTGTGTTAAGATATTGCTGGTTCATTTCTAATTTTTTTGCAAGTCTATCTCTATCATATTCAATTTCTTTAATTTGTGCATTTTGGTAAAGCATTGAGTAACGAGCAAAAATTTGTTCAATAATTTCATCGAGAAATCCAATAATTAAAATGGGGTTATGCTTTTTAATTTCTGTTTTATCAATATTATTTAAAAGTGCAAATCTTCCAGAACTAAATATTTGGCTAACTTCAAGAAGATTAAGATTTGTTCTTGAAAAAAGATTATAGGAATCAATTAAATATTGATCGATAGATAAATAATCTGCATTGCTTACAACTTCAAATAAGCCTTTCATACTTGAATTCACAAAATGGTCAATTTCTGATGCAGATAATTTATTGCCAAAATTTTGCTGCATTTTTGTTTGCCAATTTTCAACAATTAAAGGATGTGTGTCATTTAGTAATTCAAGAATTATTTTTTTCATGTGTTAGTTTAAAACCAAATTAAAATTATTGTTTTTTACTTTATTAAAAACACTTTAGCTATATCAATTAACAAAGATGGTTTGTTGAATAAAGCAATTTTAAAAACATTTTCTAAAGTGCGTTTTTCCATTGGAACTTTTGAAATATCATGAGCAATACAATTATATTTTTCATCGCTTAAATTATAAATAGTATCTTTAATCCTTCCAAAAATTTCATGCCTTTTTCCAAGTCTATTATCCCAAACTTTGTCATAAGTTAAAATAAAATCCAAATCGTTTTTTTTAATTGCCTCACCTACAATAGTGCCACCAATCTTACCTCCAATCATTCCGCTAACAATTCCGCCACCAGAAAGAGGATTTACTTGACGAGCAGCATCACCAACTAAAATTATTCCAGGAGCCGAAATTTTTTCAAGAGTAATAGCAGATGGAACTCCTCCGGCAATTTTAGTTAATATTGGTGCATTTGGATAATGCTCAGTCATAAATTTGTTTAAGTATATTTGAGAGGAAACTTTCTTTCCTATTACCCCACTAACACCTAAACCAATATTTGCTGATTTATTTCGTTTTGGAAAAATCCAAAAATAACCTTCGGGTGCAACATCTTTTCCAAAATAGAAATAAAGTGTGTTAGAATTTACATCAATATTTGCTGCTGTAACTTGTGTGCAACTTTCCATATCGCGGAAATGGATATGGGTTTTTATTCCCGCCCAACGCCCAACACGAGATTCAACGCCATCGGCAGCAATTACAACTTTTGACCGCATTTCGTGTTGCTCGCCGTTGTATTCAAATTTTACACCACAAACTTTTTCGTTTTCAATTATAAGTCCGTTAACATAAGCTCGCGTAATAATTTCAACACCATAACTTGCAGCTTGTTTGGCTAATTCATAATCAAAAATACGGCGTTCAAGAATATAACCAGTCTGTTCCAATGGAATAACAACTTCAGTTCCATCCGGTGAAATCATTGCAAAATTATTAATAGTTGTTGAAATAAAAACATTATCTGGCTCAATAAACTCTTCAATTCCGGCTTTGCTTACAGCTTCACCACAACGAACAGGATAGCCAATATCTCTATCTTTTTCTAACATAATTACTGAAACACCTTGTTCTGCAGCAAACCGCGCAGCCATTGAGCCTGCAGGACCACCACCTACAACAATTACATCATATTCGTTTTTCATCTATTTTTATTACCTAACTTTTCTTTGTTAAATTTTAGAACTTCAATAGGACATACCCACACACATTTTGAACAATTTGTGCATAAATTTTCATCTATTTTTATTTTGGCTTCTTTCAATTCAATTGCATCTTCTGGACAAACGCCAACGCAACATCCACAGAAATCACATTTATTTGGAATAATATCAATTAATAACATAAATTTTCACTTTCCCATTTTTGAGAATTAAAGATACGTATTGAGCACTTGAAATGAAATAGTTTTAATAAATTTATTGCAAATTCTTTTAAACTTTAACTTGCTTGTTTTAATAATAACAGTTGAACTTAACTAAATATAAATTTGAAAGTATGAATAAATAAAACAATCTTTTATATTTACATCTAATAATATTTGATTTTAGTTGATTGTTTGAAAAATTATCAAGAAAAAATAAAAACATTTATAAACCAAAACTTAATTAAAGACGACACCTTATCAAGTTTAATTTTTGATGCAGATGAAATTGATTTTTCATCAATATTAAATAATATTCAAAATAGTGGTAAAACTTTTTTTTATACTAAGCAAGTTAGTGAAAAAGTGGTTTTTTTGGGTTTTGATTCTGTTTTTAATATAAATACTTTTGGAAATTCACGCCTTGACGATACCCAAAAAATAATTACACAGATTGTAAAAAATTTTATTTCAAATTGGGATGAGTTTAATCTTGAATCAATTCCTTTGTTTCTTGGTGGAATGACTTTTACGACAGATAATATTAAAGGGATATGGAATGACTTTTCAGATTCCGAATGGTTTATTCCAAAATTTTTGTTGTTTGAATCAAACGGAAAATCTTACTTGTTATATAATTCCTTAGGATGTGATTTTTCGTCAAATAAAATAAATTCTGATTTTGCTTTGCTTAATTTAATTATGACTAAAAATGTTATTGATAATAAAGAACTTGGTAAAATTACTATTTCATCCAACGGAAAAGAAAAATTTATTTGGGTTGAAAATGTAAACAAAGCTTTACAAGAAATTGAATCTGGCAAAGTTCAAAAAATTGTGCTTTCAAGACAAATTGATTTAGAATTAGAAGATGACATAAAAATTTCGAATGCTTTGGAAACCTTAAGCAAAAGATATCCCAAATGTTATGTTTTTGCGTTTTGTAAAGGTAATTCTATTTTCTTTGGGGCTTCTCCTGAAAAGTTGGCAAAAATATTAAATGGTTGGATTGAAGCCGATGCGCTTGCTGGTTCTATTTCACGTGGAAAATCTGAAGAAGAAGATTCTATATTAGCAAAAACTTTATTATCAAGCGAAAAAGATTTAGCAGAGCAAAATATTGTTGTATCATTTATTTGCGATTCGTTTTCTGAAATATGTAGTGAAATTATTTTTGAACCAAAGCCAATTATCAGAAAACTTTCTAACATTCAACATCTTTGGACACCAATTAAAGGAAAGATAAATTCGGATAAATCTATTTTTGCTATTTTAAAAAATTTGCATCCAACTCCCGCAATTTGTGGAGTACCTTGGAATAAAGCATTAAAATCAATTAAAGAAATGGAACCACACAACAGAGGACTTTTTTCTGGAATGATTGGTTGGTTCAATCTCAAAAATGAGGGGGAATTTGCTGTTTCTATCAGATCGGCGTTAATTAAAGGAAAAAAAATATATGCTTTTGCCGGATGCGGAATTGTGCAGGGTTCTAATCCTGAAATTGAATATGCGGAATCAGAATTAAAATTAAAACCAATAATATCTTTATTTGATAATTTAGAATAAATTTATATTTTAACAATATGTTTTGTATAATATATAACATGAGATGGAAAAATATATGGGCGGTTTTCTTAAAAAAATAAATAATACATTAATTGAAATGAAAGAAAGTTATGTCTGAATTAGTAAACTGTAACGCACTGTGGTGTGATCTTCTTGTTACTTCACTTGAAACTTATGGTATTAAATACGCTTGTATATCACCTGGTTCTCGTAACACGCCATTAGTTGTGTCGTTTCAAAAATCAAAAAAAATTAAATGTTTTGTAAATGTGGATGAACGTTCAAGTGCATTTTTTGCAATTGGTTTGGTCTTTCATACAAAATCACCAGTTGTAATTATTACAACTTCAGGAACCGCTGTTGCTGAGCTTTATCCGGCAGTAATAGAAGCTTATTATAATCGAGTTCCTTTAATTTTAATTACTGCAGATAGACCACAAACCTTGCATAATGTTGGCGCAAATCAAACAATAAACCAAGTTAACATTTTCAAAAATCATGTTCGTGGATATTACGAAGCGGGAATGCCAAAAATTAATAAACCAAGTTTATTTGGGTTTTCAAAAAAAATTATGAACGTTGTAACTGAAAGCGTTAGTAAAAAAAGTCCAATTCATTTTAACTTTTCGTTTGCAAAACCGTTTGAGGCATCTAATGGAACCGATGAAGCCGGAGAAAGTTTTGTTGAATCGATGCACAGAGAATTTAGCAAAAACATTTTGCATATTTATTATAAACAAAAAGCAAATAATGATGTTTATTATTTGGGCGAATTATTGCGTAACTCACCAAGTACAATGATTATTGTTGGCAACTTCCGATATAAAGAAGGTGTTATAGATGAGATTATTACTCTTGCAAAAAATCTTAATTTACCTATTTTTGCTGATGGATTTTCAAATATAAGATTTTTGAAAAAAACTAATGAAAACATAATTATTAATTTTTCGTCTTTCCTTCAATCAGAAAATATAAGAAAAGCAATTAAACCAAAACTTATACTTCATTTTGGCAAAACTCCTGTTTCTGATAGTTTACTCGAATTTTTCAAAGAATCGAAAGCAAATAAAATTTTAGTTGATAAATATGGTGAAATTCACGATCCAACAAGGACACATACCCAAGTTATTCATGGAAAACCAGAATGGGTTTGCAGAACATTAAATTCTATGCCTTCTCTAAATCCCCCAAAAGAACAGAAAGATTTTTTGAATTTTGTTTTGCAAATAGAAAAAAGTGCTCAAGAAATTAAGAATTTATTTTTGGAAAGTACTTCATTTCCGTTTGAAGGAAATATAATTAATACAGTTCTAAAATTACTTCCTGATGATTCTAATTTGATGATTTCTAACTCGCTACCTGCAAGGGATTTTGATAACTTTGCAGAATATGATAAACGAATTAAAATTTTTAATAATCGTGGAGCAAGCGGAATTGATGGAATTATATCTACGGCTGCAGGTTTAGCATCTCAAAACGTAAATCCATCAGCATTAATTATTGGCGACCTTTCGTTTTTCCATGATTTAAATGCTCTTTATACATTAAAAAAATATAATATTCCACTTATAATTGTTTTGTTAAACAATGGTGGCGGTTCTATTTTTGAAACACTTCCTATTTTCCGAGAAAAAGATGTTGATTTTGTAAAGTATTTTAAAGCTCCAATTGAACTTGACTATAAAAGCATTGTTAAAGGTTTTGGGGGAAATTATAAGCAAGTATCTTCCGCCTCTTCGTTTGAAAAAGAATTTAAAGGGGCACAAAAGAAAAAAGAATTTACAATTCTGGAAATAATCATTAATTCAAAAACTTCACAAAATGAACGAGAAAAATATTGGACAGTTTTAAAAGCACAAGTAGAAGTTGAATGTGGAATTACAGATTGATGGAATAACAGTAAATGTAATTTGCAAAAGCAATTTTATTCCTTCTGAGAAAATTCCAATTATTTTTTTGCATGGTTTTACCGGCAATTCAAACGATTGGCGGTTCCTTTTTAAAAAACTCAATTCTAAATATTTTCCAATTGCAATAGATTTACCCGGTCATGGCAAATCTATTGTTCCTAATAATTTAAATTACTTTTCTGCTAAATATCATATACAAATTGTTAACTATGTATTAAATCATTTCAAAATTGAAAAAACTATTTTGATTGGTTATTCAATGGGCGGAAGAACTGCACTATCTTTTGCTGTCGAAAATCCAGAAAAAGTAATTGCTCTAATTTTAGAAAGTTCTACTGCCGGAATTGAAAATGATAATGAACGAAATTCCCGAATTAAAACAGATTACTTGTTAGCAGATAAGATTATTAAAGAAGGTATGAATTTATTTGCTGAATACTGGCTTAATTTACCTTTCTTCGCATCGTTAAAAAATCTTCATGAAAAAAAATATTCAAAAATAATTGAAAGCAAAAAAAATAATTTTCCAATTGGACTTTCAAATTCGCTAAAAGGATTTAGTACGGGAATTATGCCAAGTTTATGGAAAAATTTGAGCTCTTTAAAATTTTCAACTTTATTAGTTGTTGGAAGTTTAGACAGAAAATTTGTAAAAATAAACAAAGCAATGAATTTACTAATACAAAATTCTAAACTTAAAATAATTGAAAATTGCGGACATAATACCCACTTAGAAAGGGAAGCTGAATTTGTTATTTTAGTAAATAATTTTTTAAATAACTTAAACTAAAGATTGGTAAAAAATGAAACACAATTGGCAAAAAGTAAAAGACTATAATGATATTACTTATCATAAAATGGGTGGAATTGCTCGCATAGCTTTTAACCGGCCCGAAGTAAGAAATGCCTTTAGACCTGAAACCGTGCTTGAACTTTACGAAGTGCTTATTGATGCGCGCGAAGATAGTAATATTGGAGTTGTTTTACTAACGGGTAATGGTCCGGCTAAAGATGGCAAATATGCTTTCTGTTCTGGTGGCGATCAAAAAATACGTGGTAATAAAGGATATGTTGGTAAAGATGGTGTTCAAAGATTAAATATTTTGGATGTTCAAAAACTTATCCGCTCAATTCCTAAACCTGTTATTGCACTTGTTGCCGGTTATGCAATTGGTGGAGGGCATGTGCTGCACCTTATGTGTGATATTACAATTGCTGCAGATAATGCTATTTTTGGACAAACAGGACCTAAGGTTGGAAGTTTTGATGGTGGTTTTGGTGCTTCTTATCTTGCAAGAATGGTTGGACAAAAACGAGCACGCGAAATTTGGTATTTATGCCGCCAATACAGTGCTTCAGAGGCATTTCAAATGGGAATGGTTAATAAAGTAGTTACTGTTCAAGAGTTAGAAAATGAAGGCATTATGTGGGCAAATGAAATTTTAGAAATGTCCCCGCTTGCTTTACGTTTGCTTAAATCAGCTTTCAATGCTGAACTTGATGGACAAGCCGGAATTCAAGAACTTGCAGGAAATGCAACGCTTCTTTATTATATGAGCGAGGAAGCACAAGAAGGTAAAAACGCATACATAGAAAAACGGAAACCGGATTTTTCAAAATTTAAAAGAGTACCCTAAAATTATTGTTTGCAAAATAATTTAATGTTGTAGCCGAATTTTATTTTTTTTTGAAAATTTATTGAATCAAATTAAAATGATAACATATAACTTAAATTAAATAGAATATTATTTTAGGTAAAGTTTATGAACGAAAATAAAAAATTTCAACAAGATAAAGTAATTACAATTTCATTTGCCCATTTTGTTCATGATGTTTACACATCTTTTCTCGCTCCTATTTTACCTTTGCTTATTGAAAAATTTTCGCTTTCATTTTCATTCGTAAGTTTTTTAACAGTAATTCAACGAGCACCTTCTTTGTTAAATCCGCTTGTTGGATACTTTGCCGATATTTTTCCTATCCGATATATTTTAATTGCAATTCCAGCACTATCAGCTGTTATGATGAGCTTTATTGGTTTAATGCCAAGTGTTTCGTTTATTGTAATATTGTTGCTTGCTAGTGGAATTGGGGCCTCGCTTTTTCATGTTCCGGCACCAATAATGGTTAAACATGTTTCTGGCAATAGAATTGGTAAAGGAATGAGCTATTTTATGCTTGGGGGTGAAATTGCTAGGAGTATTGGACCGCTTTATATTCTTGGTGGAATTTCACTTTGGGGCTTAGAAGGTACATACCGCTTACTTCCACTTGGACTTTTGGCCTCACTATTATTGTTTTTTAAGTTTAGAAATATTCCTATTGCTGGTGAGTTAAATAAAAAGAACAAAGAAACGGGAGCACTGAAAGTATTAAAAGAGCAATCTAATTTGTTTGTTTCAATTGGTGGTATTTTCTTTTTTACGGCACTTGTAAAAGGTTCGGTTACAACGTTTCTTCCAACATATATGACTGAAAATGGCGCATCGCTTTGGGTTGCCGGAATCTCATTATCAATAATTCAATTTGCTGGCGCTACCGGAACTTTATTTTCTGGAAGCATTTCGGATAAAATTGGAAGGCGATTTACTTTAATGATTATGGCTATAACATCACTATTTTTATTGCTGCTTTTTGTTTTTGTAAGTAACACAATATTTGCAATTCCAGTATTAATTGTAATAGGATTTATAATGTTTGCAACAACTCCAGTTTTGCTTGCGGAAGTGAATACTATAAAATCGGAACATTCGGGATTAATTAATGGAATATTTATGACATTAAATTTTGCAATTGGTGCATTGTCATTACTTTTAACTGGAGTGCTTGGTGATTATTTTGGATTAAAAACCACATATATTTTATTGGCATTTATCGGTTTTGTTGCAATTTATTTTGTTAGCAGATTACCAAAAGGAGAAAACGACATTCACTAATTTATTTATATGTATTTGTAGCTTTTATAAGTCTATCCATAATTGCAATTCCAAGTCCAATAGATTCAACTGTTTCAACTAAAATTAAATCCAAATTTTTATTTTCCAAATTGTG
>Ga0100381_1003181_pt1 | contig 14334 bp, 11 predicted proteins | sample CryGeymeta201505_FD_80416 | JGI IMG/M metagenome (GOLD analysis project Ga0100381, IMG submission 80416) | Groundwater microbial communities from Crystal Geyser aquifers in Utah, USA - Crystal Geyser metaG 2015-05 | ecosystem: Environmental > Aquatic > Deep subsurface > Groundwater | place: USA...
AATTTCAAATTACAAGGTTTAGCTACTCTGTAGCTCTAATAAAGTTCATTTTTGAGGTTCTACAAAGGTTACGTTGCGCTGCAACTGAAAATCAAATACTTAAAAATGTCACTCATGTTGTACAATCAAATAACAATTTCAAAATTATTTCTATTCATAAAATAATCCTTAGACCAAAAGAACTTCACTTTCCACCCTTTTTTCTCTAACAACATAGGCAAATAAACGTGAAATTCTTTGGCTGAATAAGAAGCAAAATAACGCTCATCATCGGTATAAATGGCTGCTAGAATTTCTTTATTTTGCTTTGCAAGCATAACCAAATCCATCACCGAAAAAGTATTTTGAGAAAACTCAATATCTGAATTTTGATTGCTTGAAATAATTGTACTTTTTAAATTTGAAAAATAACTATTTTCAGTAATTTGAGTAATTTTATTTGATTGAATTTCTGTATTTTCTTCAAAATTAATTTGATGCCAGCTTTTTCCTTCCGAAATAGAATAAGCAAAAGATAAATATTTTTTCAGAAGTTGTGCACCCAAGCTATGCGTTTCCAAAACAGGAAGCTGAGGAGGAAAAATACTACTAATCATATAAATTTTCTCTCTGGCTCTACTAATGGCTACATTCAGACGATTTTCGCCTCCTTGCTGACTTAGCGAACCAAAACTTAAACGGAATTTTCCTGCCATATTTGGCGCATATCCAACAGAGAAAATAATCAAATCACGTTCATCTCCCTGTACATTTTCGATATTTTTGACAAACAAATCTTCTGGAATAGTTTCTAAATTTTCTTCTACTAAATCACAAATTAGATTTTGCTGTTTTGCATTAAATGTAATTATTCCAATAGACTTAGTTGCAGTTTTTTCAGCTTGAATCAACTTTTTTACTAGCTCAATTACTCTTTGAGCTTCTTCTTGATTTTGGTTTTGATGCCACGTTCCATTTACTTTCAAATATTCTATCGGTGTAGAATTTTGATATTCTTCGATACTACCCAAATCAGGTACGACTTTTAGACGGTTTCCGTAAAAATGATAATTCGAAAAAGCTATCAGTTCAGCAAAACGACTGCGATAATGTCCATTAAGCTCAAAAGAAGGCAAGTAATTTTTACCCAAATCTAAAAGTGAATCCACTTCTAGGGCTAGTTTTGGATTTTCATAGTTTTTAATTTCTTGAATTTTATCTATTTTATCGTTAATTTCTTTATCAATTCCCTGTTCACTTTGATTTTCAAATTTTTCTGAATTAAAATATATATTGTCTAAATCTAACTTATCCAAATCCTCTTCCCAACGTGGTTGATACAAATCGTATGGAGGAAGCTGTTTTTCATCACCAGCAATAATACTCTGTTTGCCACGATAAAGGGCAGGAATTCCTTTTTCTGCAAAGCATTGAGAAGCCTCATCAAAAATGACTAAATCAAAATTTTGAATCAATGGAAAAATAGCCGAAACCGTTTCTGGGGAAGCCAACCAACACGGTAAAAGCCTAAAAATCTCATCAGAATAATTAGACAAAAGTTTTCGTAATGCCCAAATACTGCGTTTTTTCTTGACTTGATGCTCCAACTCTCTGTACGTCGTTCTATTTCCCAAACGATTAAATTCTATGGTTGCATAGGTTCTTTCTTTTACTTTTAAACGCAAAATAGCGGCACTAATTTGCTGTTTTTGAGTAACTAAATTTTTCAAACGCTCCTCATTTTCTTTCCAGTTTTGAGAACCGACTGTTTTCAAAACAGGAAATTGTTTTTCAAGCTGTTTTATCCAACTGATTAGAATCGAATTATTAAAAAGTTGTAAGACTTTTACTTCATCTAAATTATTTCTGACAGTTTGCAAACTATCAGCTACTTTTAACTCTTCAATCGTCTTTAATTCTGCTTCTGAAAACTTACTTTTCAGCGTGTCTAATTCTACCAATTTATCAAAATCTGAATGTATAGTCGATTTTAGTTCTTCTATATTATTCTGAATTTCGACAGTTGGAAAACTGTCGGCTACTTTATTTATTTGATTTTCTGTTAGATAATTTTTCCATCTTTTTTCTTCTGTATCTGTTTCACTCAGCAGATTTACAAATTCTTCCAAAAACAAATTCAAATCTTGATGTGTAATGTCTTTTTCTAAAAAAATACGGCTGTATTCTATCAGTTCTATCAAAAGCAACTTCAAATCTAAGGCTTTTCGATGTGTAGAAAACCAATTTTTAAGTTCATTTTTTTTGAGATTTATCGATGAAGGGGGCTCTGAAACCCACTCTACCGACTGCATCGCAATCATTTTGAGTTCGAAACTATTGCGTTTTGAGATTTTTTTGAGAATAAAATCTATGTCTTTAATCGTATTTTGTCGCTTATATTTCTCCAAAAATTCCTTAGAAAATTTTTCAGCTTTGGGTGCAGCAATTCGTTTCCAAACTTTTCTAAAAAAAGATTGCTTTTGCTTTTTGTACTCTTCTAATAAAAATTTAGCTTCCTTTAATGTTCGGTGTTCTAAGAATTTTTCCATTCCTCCAAAATGAAAATAACTTAGCAAATCTTTCTCTTTCTCTGCAAGCCATTTTTTTTCTGCATTTGCAAACGAAGCTGCAATATTTTCTTTTTGAGAAATTTCTATATATTCATTGAGCCATTCGGGTTGTTCGAATTCATAAAAACGACTTTCTTTGAAAATTTGCCACAACTTTGAGTCTTGAAGTTCTTTTACAGCTTGTTTCCATTGAGGCACTTTTTCAGTCCATTTTTTGGCTTGTTCGTAAGAAATTGGTTTGCCTAAAAGCGTCGAAAATTTTGATTCAATACTTTTTTTGAAGTTTGGAATTTCTGTAAAAAGAGCTAAAATTTCTTTTTTGTTTTCTTCATCAAAATCTGCAAAACTTTGTCTTTCTGATAAAATATAATTCGGATTATCGTAATTATTTTGAAGACGAATATAGCTTTTTAGGTTTTTCTTAAATTTTGATATAAAAACTTGAGTCAGAACTTGAGTCAGAACTTGGTCAGAATTTGAATTTACAGGATTTGTTATATCATTATTTTCAAAATTTGTATCAAATTCATCATCAAATCTAAAATGTTTTGCCTGTGAAAGTTCTATATGTTGTTTCTTTAAATCAGCACTTAGATATAATTCTTTGATTGATTTTCCTGCAATTTGCTCATCAAAAAAAGCCGTTCTGTATTCTTCAAATTCGTTGGTAAGACTATCAATTTCTCTACTGATTTTCAAAAAATTGCGTTCCAAATGAATCGCATTCAGACTTTTATTTTGCTTTTCATACAATTCTAAATTCTGAATATGCGTTTGAATTTGCTCATAAATAACTTTTCTATCTTGCTTAAAATCGTGAACAAGGGCAATAAATTCTGAAATTTCAATTTCATGCAAACGGTTTTGAACCACATCTAAGGCTGCTCTTTTCTGACAAACGACCAAAACTTTTTTCCCTTGTGCTACAAAATCACTCACGAGATTACAAATAAGTTGAGATTTCCCAGTCCCTGGAGGACCTTGAACGACAAACGAATTATTATTTTTGACAGCTTTCAAAACCTGTTCTTGTGAAGCATCAAGCGCAAAAGGTGCAAAAATTTCTTCTTCCGAAATGTCTTTTTGATTTGTATTGTTTTTTAAAATTTCATCTTGATATTCAGTTCCTTTAAAACTATCAAAGTCATTAAACTTAGTAAAATCATCATAATCGCCATGAAAAAAATCTTCTAATTGTGGCGTATTTTCGTCGTTTATCAGCTTTTCATAATCTTGATACAAATACGAACCAGATTGAGGAAAAAGCCCTAAGACAGCTTGAGAAACCAGTTTTAGTTTTCCAGTTTCGAAAAGATTTGTAGCATTTTGCCGAGTTTGAGAGAAAAAAGGAAGCAGTTTTTGAGCAAAAGTTTCTTGATTGAAATTAATTTCTAGTTCACTTTTTTCTAAATAATTATATAATTGGGTTAGAAATTCTAATGCGTTATTCGGAAACTCTTCAAAATTTTCTTCTAAAATAGATTCTGAAATTTCGCTTTCATTAAAATGAGAATATGCCAACAGTAGTGCTTTATTAAAACTAATTCCTGCATCAGAACGAGGCGAAAGTTGCCATTTTCTATTCTTGGTTTCTAAAGTTACAGGAAAAAATAAAAGTGGACAGCGCACAACTGTATCATCAAATAATTTTCCTTCAACAAACGGAAAGCCAACATACAAATCATACGCTCCACTTTCTTCAAAAATAGAATTGGTTTTGCGCTCAATTCCCTTTAATTGTCGGCTAATTTGATTGGTTTTGCTATCTCTTGCATCTGAAAGCGCACAAAGAGGAATAGTTTTTTTATTTGCTAACAAACTTTCAACAACTGAAAACGCAGATTTATTTTTATCCAGCAAAAAATCTAGTTCATTTATATCTAAAAATGAAGTTGAATAGATTTTAGGAAGCCAAAGCGAACGGTTTTTTCCCGAAAGATTGGTCAGTCTGCGTTGATAGATTTCTAAAAGTTTGTGTTTTTGCATATAAATGTGATGTCGTTGGTGGGGACACCAACAACGGCAGAGTTAAAACCCTGTTCAATTGAATAAGTCCTTATGAAAATATTTATTTTTTATATCTGTAAAGTTATGAATTTCTATCTTTTTACTAGAATCAAATTTGAAACTTATAAAACATTTTTTCGTTCTATGTTTAATCAGATATTTTCAATAAAACAGCTAAAAATGGGAATTTCACAACCAAACCAAAAGGAATTATTAAATGAAATTTTTAATTTATCTAATCCTCAACGTTTTTTACAACTAGCAAATGAAAAACTAGAAGAAGAGCGCAAAAAGCGTGAATATTTTTATTAATGAAGTTGCTGAATTTAAAAAATCTGAATTTATTTTGGGAGAAATAATAATTCATTCGCCTGTAAAAAAAGAACATAATGACGTACTTCTTAATTTGGTTCCATTAGTAAATACGTATGTCAAGAAAAATAATCTAGAATATGTAGGAATAGAAAAGGTTTTGATTTCGCTTGGTCGCAACGATTACGAACCTGATTTGTGTTTCTTTAAAAATGAAAAAGCGAAAGATTTTAAAAATGACCAAAGTATTTTTCCTGTACCTAATTTAGTCGTTGAGATTTTATCAAAAAGCACAGAAAGTAACGACTACGGAATTAAATTTAGTGATTATTTAGCTCACAATGTTACAGAATATTGGATTATTGACCCTATAAAAAAAGTAATTGAGTTATATAAAATTGATACTAAAAATGAATATGAACTCATTTTAAAATCTGGTACAGGAATACTAAAAAGCGAAGTTATACACGGTTTTGAAATTAAAATTGAAGCTATCTTTGATGAAAAAATTGGTTTTGAAGAGCTTATTAGGATTTTAAAATAAACCAAAAGCTAAAGCATTTGGTACATTTTCACACGCTGAAGCGTATGCTACTTTGTAAGCTGATGAAAAACATTTTCTAAAGACTGCGTTTGTTGCTGCATTTCCAAAAGAATCCAATTCTGACTAGCAGAATGTAAAAATATTTCTTTTCTTAAATCATTTTGAGTAAATAATTTGACTTTTGTAGGCTCAATTTGATTTATTTCTACCTTCACAACGCCCTCAATTTGTTGCCATTCTTCTTCTGTAATCTGTCTTTCAGTTTCCAAATTTACGACATATTCATTTTGATTAAGTTCCGTCTTTAATTTATCATTTAGTTGTGCTATTGAAGTATCCAACACTTTTTCGCCTTTATTGATAATCACAACTCTATCACAAAGGGCTTGTACTTCTTGCATGATATGCGTGGAAAAAATAATCGTTTTTTCTGCGCTAATGCTCTTTATTACTTGACGAATTTCTACAATTTGATTGGGGTCTAGCCCTGTTGTTGGTTCGTCCAAAATCAAAACTTCTGGGTTGTGAAGTAATGCCTGTGCAAGTCCGACACGCTGACGATAACCTTTTGAAAGCTGACGAAGTTGTTTGTGTGCTTCTCGTTCTAATTTTACTAATTGAGTTACTTCATCAATTCTATTTTTGAGAACACTTCCTTTTACATCATAAAATTTGCCCATAAAAGCCAAATATTCCTTCACATACATATCCAAATATAACGGATTATGCTCAGGCAAGTAGCCTATTTTTTTTCTAACTGCTTTTGAATTTTGAGCCACATCAATTCCACACACTTCTACATTTCCACTACTTGCAGCCATATAACAGGTCGCAATTTTCATAGTGGTTGATTTTCCTGCACCATTTGGCCCTAGAAAACCCAAAATCTCTCCCTTTTTAGCTTCAAAAGAAAGATTATCAACAGCAGCCTGTGAACCGTAAAGTTTTGTAAGATTACTTATTTTTATCAAGGGATTGGGGATTAGGAAATGGATATTGGGAAATAGGAAAATAAATTTAGAAGTTAGATTTCAGAATTTAGAATTAAAATAAATCTTATAATTTTAGGTATTTTTGAATTTAATTCTAACTAATTAATTACTAAACGTTAATAACTAATCACTATTTTATATGGCAAATTTACCACAAACAAACGATTTAAACGAATTTCAAAACTATATAAAAGAACTCTGTATTGAAAGAGGTTGGGACAAAAATTCGTCTTCACAGCTTTTTTTACTTTTGACAGAAGAAATTGGAGAAGTAGCAAAGGCAATTCGCAATCACACCAATTTACATACTCAAAAAACACAAAATAAAGAAAAAACAAAAGCAGAACTGGCTTCCGAACTTGCCGATGTTTTGAATTATTTATTAGATATTTCGAATCATTTTGAGATAGATTTAGCGCAGGCTTTTAGAGATAAAAACACAGAAAATGAAGGTAGAGAATGGAATTAATTTTTTTTCGCACCTTAAAAGGTAAACACTTTCTCACAATAAAGAGTAAGCTACATTTAAAACTGAATTCCTATTCCAGAACTAACTTCATAATTCCATTTTTCGATACGAATGACAGGTTGTTCATCGTAATAAGGAACAAATTTGAGATTAAAGGAAATATGTTTTGAAAGTTTGGCTCTAAAATTTGCATCGCCAATAACACGAGGATGAAAAAATCTATCAAAACGAGCTTGATAATAGGTAATAAACATTAGCTCTGTATTTTCATTGAACTTTGCGTGAAAATTAATGTAATTGGTCGATTTTACTAAGCGAGTAAGGGCGTAATTTTCGGCAAGTTTCCAGTCTTCCCATTCATACATTGCACCTGTTCCGATAGAAATATCCAAATTATCAGAAGCCTTCAATGAAAAACGTGGCGTAGCTCCCACAAGTCCACGATTTATAAGTCCTCTCGTTTCGTTGTATTGATATTGTGCAAAAAACTCAGCAGAGAGTTTCTTTTTTCTCCAAAAATTTATTCTGTGATGAAAATAGCCTTCACTAATAACATTTTCGCCTTCTGACTTAATGAGATTGATATGTGCTATCCAAATATAGGCATGTTTGGGTGTCATGAGAAGCAAATAATCGTCATTATCAAATTGTAAAACTGTATTTTGTTGGCGTGTCAAATCAAAACCAAAAATAAAGTTTCCTCTCCAAACCGTCGAATCAGTTACTTCTATTTCTTGTCGTTCTTTTTCGATATTCAAGATTTGAGCAAACAAGTTTGTTTGAAACAAAGTAAAAAAACAAATAGTAAAAAATATATTTTTAATAAAATTCATTTATTTAATATTTTATAATAAAATAATTCAATTTTTGAATAGATTAGGAAGTCTGTTTTACTAGATTAAATAGAAAAAAGGCTTCTATTTCTCAACTTAGGAGGTAAGTTAAAAAATAAAAGCCTTTCTTATATAAAACTGTAAGAATTATCAAATAATTAAAAGATAATTCTAAAGATGTTCTACATTTCTTCGTCTTGCATTTGCATTTTCTGACGGTACGCTGCACGGATTTTCTCAGTACGACGGCTTATTGATGGTTTTTCGAAATAGTTACGGCTACGAACTGTACGCAAAACGCCTGCTTTTTCGAATTTCTTTTTGAAACGTTTGAGAGCCTTATCGATAGACTCGTTGTCTTTTACATTGATAGATAACATATAAAAATGAGTTTATTAAATGAAATAAATGAGTTTTGATTTTTTTCTTTGAGTAATTATTTTTAATCTATTTTTAATCCTTCAAAGAAAATCGGTATTTTTTATTCTATGTTCTATTAAAAATTTAGAATCAAATAGAATTTATAAAGTTTTATAATGGTGTAATTAGCTCCTACTAACTACTTTTTAATTTGTTTTTTTTATTAAAACTTATACTAACAGAACTATAAACCTTAGGGAATGTTTCTTTTAGCGAACTGCAAAGTTAGTTCTTATCTATTATTTATACAAATTTTATCAAGACTGATTTAATAAAAAGAGTAGTTGTGGGCTTTATGAACAGACGGATATTCTCAATTTTCATTAAAAAATCTCTTCTTTCCTTAATTCCTTTACTAAAAATGAAATAGTGAGTAGAAAAATAGTAGATTTTATCGCATTTTTGTAAAATGTTTATTCAACAATTATTTCTATGAAATTTATATTTATGAACTTACAGCATTGCTATAAAAATACTACACTCAAATTATCTTCATTTCCTCTATTTTTTCTTTTGATTTTTATTAGTATTTCTATTTTTTCGTCGTGTGGAGGAAAAAACAAAAAAACGAATGAATCTTTTTTTTCGTCCTCAAGAACTTTACCTGACAGCATTTTGCCTAGAGAAAAATTTGTGCAAATAATTGCTGATATTCTGACAGCAGAATCTTCTGTTGTTCAACAATACGACCCAAATGAATCAAAATTGATGCGTTTTGAGAAATATAGGTACAATATTTATAAAAAACACGAAATTGATTCTAACTATTTTATAAAAAATTACAATTATTATATGAAAATGCCAAAGCGTTCTGAGCTGTTTTTGTTTATTGTAGAAGATACTTTGCAGGCTCGTAAAGATTCTTTGAGAATAGAATAAATTGAGTGGTAAGTAATTAGCTTTATTTTTCAACCGTCAACGAGGCGTTGCCGTCGTTGAGGTCGAAAAAAATGTATGTGATATTGGATTCAATTTATTTAGAAACATTCATTTCTTCCAAATGACTTCTGTCGTTAGTTACTTGCAAGTCAAAACTATGTGTATCATAACGGTAATGTAAAATATACAAACCTAGATTTGAATGTTCAAAATCATCCATCTTCGAAATAGGTTGTCGCATAAGCTGACAAAGCAAAATTCGCATTGCACGTCCGTGCATACAAACCAAAACTTGCTTTTCGTGTGGACGAGAAAGAATTACTTCTAAGGCTTCTCTTTGTCTTTCGGCTACTTCAAGTGGACTTTCTCCCTTTGGTACTTTTAGATGAAGTTCGCCATTGCGCCAGCCTTCTAACATCTTGAAGTAGGCATCATTTTCTTCTTTTGTAACAGGTCTTCCTTCTTTATCTCCCCAACTTACTTCATTGAGTCCGACAAGTTTTTCCCATTTTATTTCTAAATCTAGAAAATCTTTAACGCTCTGATGTGTTCGTTTGAGCATCGAAGTATAGACTTTATCAAACTTTGTGTGCCCGTGTTTTTGAAAAAACAGCTCTGCTTGTTGTCTTCCGACATCATTCAAGTTCGAATCTATGCCACAGCCTTGTACTAAGCCTAAACGATTGTATTCGGTTTGTCCGTGCCTGATAATATAAATAATTTTGTCTGGAGTAGAGGTTTTCATAATGAATTGTGTTTTAGTGAACTTTAGTAATTGGTTTTTCGTAAAAATATGGTTTTTATTTGGCTTTTTTGTTTATCAATTAAGTATGAATAGAGTTTAGCCCAACAAAACTATAAATATAACGTCTATGTTAAGTAAAATAGTTTCAAGAATTGTACTCATTTTATGTTAGTAAGTCATAAATCAGTAAAATTACAGAGTAATTTATGCAGATTTTGTTTTTCCTATAAAAATTAAAAAAAAGCAAGATTCCAAACAGAAAAATATATTTTAAGACCAGTAAAACGAAGTATAGAAATTACAAAATAAAATAGAATAGTGTCATTTTACATTACACTTTTAACTTTATCATTTTGAGTATTTTAGATTAATAATTATAAAACCATAAACCTAAACCTTCTGTTTCTTTCGGTACGCCACAGCAGCACGAATTTTGACATAACTCATTTTTTCTTCCAAATATTCATAGACAAATTTCATTCGGAAGGTTTCATCTTTTGGAATACGTTTTTTGACGGTTGCAATGGCTTTTTCAATGATTTCAATTTCTTCTAAAGTTACAAACTCTAACCAATCGATTTCAAAACCTTCTTCACTAGCCTTGTATAAATGTCCTAAAGCTGTTCCTTCGGTAATATTTCGCTCTTTTGCTATTTGTGCTAGTGATTTGTTTTCATTGGCAAACATTTCATAAGTTACTTGATGCGAACTGGTTAGTTTTGCTTTATCAGCTATATCTTGATTTTTGAGATAACTTACGATTGTATCTAAAAATATTTGTCCGAATTCTCTCAATTTTACATCACCAACTCCAGAAACTTGTCGCATCTGAAACAAATGTGTAGGCGATTTGTCGACCATATCTTTGAGTGTTGCATCTCCAAAAACCATATATGGTGCAACTCCTTTTGAGTCTGCAATTTGTCTTCTAAGCTGACGCAATTCTTCGAATAATCCGTCTTGAAGTTCTCGTTTTTTGCTTTTTGGTCTTTCGTATTCTTTTTCTCTTTCTTTCTTAGATTTATATTCAAACTGAACTAAATTGACTTTCTTTTTTTGAAATAAAACGGCTTTTGCTGCATCTGTGAGCTTTAAAGCATTGTTTTGGTCATAAGCAATTTCTATCAAACCCATATTCAGAAACTGTAACAAATATTGTTGCCAAATACCTGCTGAAATATCCGAACCTGCACCGTATGTTTTTATTTTATCATATCCTTTTTCCAAAACTTCTTGTCGCTGCGAACCACGTAAAACATCGATAAGCATCGTAAAACCGACTTTTTCATCCATTCTCATCATAGCAGAAAATGCTTTTTGGGCGATGATTGTTCCATCAAAATGCTTAGGAGGATTTTTACAAACATCACAGTTTCCACAGTTTTCTAATAGCGTTTCTCCAAAATAACTTAGCAAAATTTTTCTTCTACAAATTTGAGCATCTGCGTACTGTTGCATTCGCTCTAGTTTGGCAAGTTGCAGTTCTTTTTGCCCACTTTGCTCTGCAAAACCCTTCAAAACTTCCAAATCATTAAAACTATAAAAAAGCATGGTATCGCCTTTTAGTCCATCACGTCCTGCCCTTCCAATTTCTTGATAATATCCTTCAATATTTTTAGGAATATTATAGTGCATTACCCAACGAACATTTGGCTTATCAATACCCATTCCGAAGGCAACCGTTGCACAAACAATAGGCGTTCGGTCTGCAATAAAATCATCTTGAACTCGGTTTCTTTCTTGCGAAGTAAGTCCTGCGTGGTAATAATCAGCTTTTACACCTGCTTTTTGAAGTCGTGCAGCTACATTTTCAGTATTTTTTCTACTTAAACAATAAATAATCCCCGATTCATTTGGTCGCCTTAAAATATAACTCACAATGCTATCCATACGTTTATAGGCTGGTAAAACATTGAGCGAAAGATTAGGACGATTAAAAGAAGCTACAAATTCAGTCGGATTTTCAAGTCCTAATTGATTGACAATATCTCGCCTTGTTATTTTGTCAGCCGTTGCAGTAAGGGCAATCATCGGAACAAACGGAAAACGTTTTTTTAATGTCTTTAACTGCGTATATTCTGGTCTAAAATCGTGTCCCCATTGCGAAATACAATGCGCTTCATCAACTGCAAAAAGCGAAACAGGCAAAGAACTCAAAAAATAAAGAAATGAATCTGTCAATAATTTTTCTGGCGAAACATACAACAGTTTGATAATTCCTTGTTTTACTTCTGACTCAATTTCTCTTTGTTCGCCTGTATCTTGGGAAGAATTGAGGAAAGCTGCCGAAATTCCGTTCGTTTGAAGTGCGTTTACTTGGTCTTTCATCAGCGCAATCAAAGGCGAAATAACAATACAAATTCCGTCTAAAGTAACAGCAGGAATTTGATAACAAATAGATTTTCCTCCACCTGTTGGCATCAAAACGAGCGTGTCATTTTTTGCATACACAGAAGAAATAATATCTTCTTGCAAAGGACGAAAAGTAGAATAACCAAAATATTGTTGAAGAGCGTGGCGAGCTTTATTGAGATTCATTTAGATTTTTTTAATGGACAATTCTGAAATGGTACTGTACCCTACTTTTTTTATAAAACACGGATTTTACAGATTAGACGGATGAAACACGGATTTTTTAAATCATAATTAAATTATCTTGATACTATTTTGTATTTGACTTCGTCGTCTTTCAGTTATCTGTATTTTCAATCCTATCAAACGATAGTTCAGCGAGACTAATCCTACTAATCCTCCCCCATAAAGAAATAGCTAGGGTACAGTACTGAAATGGACAATGAATGACTTTTAAATTTCACTTAATATTGCCACAAGATTGTTTTTTAAACTTACTTACTACTTTTTTATCAAAAAATAAAGATACTAATTTTTGTATAATTTTAAAATTATTTTAGCAAAAGCTAATTTTTTTATCTCTTTGTTTCAGGGTTTTCTTATAAAAAAATAAAAGGGTAAAAAAGGTTTAATTTTGTATTACCAAGTACCAAATTAACCCTAATTTATCCTTCTATACACAAAGAAAGTAGTTTTTATGTTCAATTACAAAATTTAGTGGATTTAGATTTACGAGATTGCCGAGGAAATATCCACAATTTGACCTTCGTTCTACTTGGTTTAAGTATAGCCCTTTTGCAAAAACGAGCTAAAAATTTGTATAAGTAGGGAATGGGAATTAGGGGCGAGGAAATGGGAAATACAAAACTTATTTTAAAAACTTACTGACTTTATAAAATGCTTTATACCGTACATATTTCTTGCTCAAACGAATTTGAGCCAAAACGAGCTAAAATTTTGGGTTCTGCAAATGGTTTGCGTTCTGCTTTGTTGCAGAATCCAAACCATAAGGACGTTCTACCTATCCATAAAACGATTGAAAAAGAATACAATCAAATTCTAAATTTTGGAAAAGAAATTGAAAAAATAAAAGGCATTAAGTCTATAAGTAGAAATGTAGGTTATTTTGAAGGAAAAGCCGAGCCAAGTTATACGCTCACTTGCACACAGGAAGCGTTATTGCCTTTGTGTGAGTACGCAACGAAGCATCAACAAATTTCGTTTATTATAAACCGTAATGTAGGTTATGATAAAAATGCTATCTTAGGAGAAAATACAGGAGGTAATTTTTTTAGAATTTTGTTTTTTGAAAACAAATTTGAAAATATTACACTTTCTGAATATTATCTTATTGAAAAAATCTATTCAGATACGTATGCTAAAGACGGTTTTAGTATTTATCTTGACCATAATTATACAAACGGTGTAGCTACCTTTGTTGTTTATCTAATCCCAAAAGAAAATGAAAGCCAAGCCGAAATCATCGAAAGAATTGACACCACAGAACAATCTCTCCGAGTACTTAAAAATTCCCTTAGACAAACCATTGACATTCGGAGCATATCTGAAAGCCGTAGAGGAAGCGTCGAAAGTTGGTATGTTGGAGGGAAAAAACAAACCCAAAACCAATACGACTACAAAACCCAAAAAGAAGAACTAAAAAATTATTTTAGTGGCCTAGGTTCTGTATCACGTCCAAAAGTTTTAAAAACTCAATCCCAAGTTATCCAATATCTTAATGAATTGGACGGTTTGGGCTTTTTAGGTTCTATTTTTTTAGATAACAATAAAGATGATTTTGAAGCACACCAACAACTTTTTTTAGATGCTATAAAATGGATAAAAGATGATGTTTTTGTAACCAATAAATCCATTGGAATAACGATTGATGAAAAAATTGCAACTCTTGAAGAATATTATAAGACGTTGTACGACGGAAAAGACAAAAATAAAATCTACATGTATGACCAATATGAGTGACATTTAAGCAGCGTTTATAAGGTCGTGAGGCATAAATTGGTCTTCATTTAATGAATTAAAATTAGGTTCAGGGTTTAATATGAGTGACATTTATAAAATCTAAAATAGTCCTTTCCTAGCAACAGAGTTGCGTAACTTTATTATTAATTCCAAATTACAAGGTTTAGCTACTCTGTAGCTCTAATAAAGTTCATTTTTGAGGTTCTACAAAGGTTACGTTGCGCTGCAACTGAAAATCAAATACTTAAAAAT
>Ga0100381_1003200_pt1 | contig 14295 bp, 16 predicted proteins | sample CryGeymeta201505_FD_80416 | JGI IMG/M metagenome (GOLD analysis project Ga0100381, IMG submission 80416) | Groundwater microbial communities from Crystal Geyser aquifers in Utah, USA - Crystal Geyser metaG 2015-05 | ecosystem: Environmental > Aquatic > Deep subsurface > Groundwater | place: USA...
AAAGCGTCTAGGGCTGCTACCCGTGCAGTTAGAATAGTCAAGTTGTTCAGGATCATTCGTATCATAAAATTGTACAAAAATTCCCAAAAAGCTAAGTAAATAAAATAGCAAAACAAGAAGAAGCATTTGAATAAAGAGAAGGAAAACAACCGTAAGCTGAGGAAGTAATCTCCTGAGCCACAAAAGGATAAGTCAGCTGAAGGCCAACATTCTCAGAATTTGATGACCAATGATAGGCCTGAGGGTAAGCAAATATACCCAGAGGAGAGAGTATGTTATGGATAAGCTGATTAAATAAGAGAGCAGAAAAATGAAGATGCTTTTGATGAAGAGGAAATTGTAAAGGCTGAGAAGAAGGAGTCTAAAATTGGAAAACTTTTGTCAGAACTATCTATCAAGAAGGTCATCATTGTTGTTCTTTTGATGATGTTTCTCATTCCTCTCTTTTCAATTGATCTATATCGAGATCCAGAAAATGCCTGGGACTATTTTTTGGTCAACCAACAAAAATTGCTATAACAAAGCTCATCAACGATTAGTCTAGCCTCGATCCAAGGTTTGGTACAGTATGAGATCGACTTGTTCGTAAATTAAGACAACTTCATCATTCAGTACACTTCTCCCTTCAATGAGTTGCCTGAACTTAATAATGTTGACCTAACGGTTCTCAGAAATGAAGATTTGCTTTCATCTTCCCAGACAATCGATACTACTTTAATTATGTCAAACCACCCCAGTCTGACTCTGAAACAAGCAACAACCACTAACGACCTGACTTCTCTGAACGTCATACTCAATCAAAATCAATACAATCGAAAGCTGGCAGCATTTTCAATTGCAAAAACTCTCTTCATTTGCCTCAGTCTCCTTCTCATCATGCACTTCTTTTCCACCACCATTGATACTTTGCTTGTTGAGCCCATCGAAAGCATGATGGATAAGCTCATGTTGATGGCCAAGGATCCTGAGTCAGCTGCCAAGGAAGATCTGGATACCAATATTTAGCTGGAAACCACCATCATCAGCAATGCTATCATCAAAATTGGTGCACTGCTATCGACTGTCTTCGGTAGTGCGGGTGCTGAAATTATTGGTTCCAATATTATTCAAGAGGGTGACATGAACCCAATGATTGAAGGTAAGAAAAAAGCTGCCATTTTTGGTTTCTGTGACATTAGAAATTTCACTGAAATTACTGAAGTTCTTCAGGAATAAATTCTTATTTTTGTCAACAAAATAGGCTCTCTCGTCCACGAGTCAGTCTACAGATATGGAGGTTCTGCTAACAAGAACATAGGTGAAGCCTTTTTGTTGGTTTGGAAAATTCCTGAAGAAAAGTACGCCCTTGATACTGTTACTAACCATATTGACTGGCTTGACAAGAAATACCTAAGTGTTTTGGCTGACTTTGCTCTGTTGGGATTTGTCAAGACTCTCATCAAAATTCACAAAGATCCACTTGTTTTGGAGTATGGGCTTGATCCTCGTATCAGAAAGATCATAGCAAATTACAAAGTATCGATGGGCTTCGGTCTTCATGTCGGATGGGCTATTGAAGGTGCTATTGGCTCTGACTACAAGATTGACGCAAGTTATTTAAGTCCTAATGTCAACATGGCTTCTCGTCTTGAAGCTGCTACCAGACAATTCGGAGTAGATTTCCTCTTGAGTTAAGACCTTTACAATCTCTTGACTCCTGAAATGAGAGAATATTGCAGAAACATCGATCGTGTTACTGTCAAAGGAAGTGCAAAACCGATAAGACTATACACAGTTGACCTATGCTACGATAGGCTGACTCCATCTGTTCCCAAGGATGTCAAGTACCCGAATGCTGAAGACAGACCTGACTCAGAGGACAAAAGAGCTCTAAACATGGAGTATTTAAAACAAGAAGAATTAAGAAATTACTCAGCTAAGGTATATAGTCAATCTAACTTAGAGATTCGTCATGGGCAAAAAATAATTAAGATAGGTCTTAGTTGACTCAATTCCAGATTCATTCAGAAAAAGTTTTGATTTGGGTGTCAATAGCTACCTTAAAGGCAAATGGGCCGATTCAAGATTGCAGTAATTATTTTATTATGCAGTTTATGCGAAGCACTAAAGTTCAAAAACAACGACGGTCCGACCAAAACTTTGCTAAATTATATGAAGAAGAGCAACTTCGTTACGCCAGCAGATTGGAAGCAATATCGACCTCTGACTTCTAAATGATATGATAGTTCAACTTACTTTGATATAGATATCATCATAATTTTCACAATCATTCAGCTTCCTCCCTCCTTTCTTCATTCTCTTCATTTAATTTTTCCTCCGGTTTTTTCACAGGAGAAGGGGGAATCTCTTCACGAGATTCAATCTCTTTTTCAGTGGTTTTGATCTCTTCTTCATTTTATCTTGGAGCAGGTTCAGGGAATTACTATTCCTTTTCCTCTTGTTCTTCAGGTTCATCCCATTATTCCTCGCTAATTTTTCTGGGAGGTGGGTCAATAATTTCAGTTTTGTCTTCATTACGGTTTACAATGACAACACCTCCAACCTGAGATGCTCCGACTTCTTCTTCATCTTGTATCCATCCATCAAGTGTTTGCTTGGAATAAAGAGGCCTTCTCTTAGGCTCTGCAATTTATCCTGTTCCCTCCGCAGGCTGAACAATGAAAGCTCCGCCAATAGGAGCTGCTGCTGACTCGTCTTCTTTTTTCAAGGGACTTTCCTATAATTCTGTTTATTTTCTCAAAAGCCTTCTTTTTTCTTCAGGTTGAGAGATTTTTTATTCCTTTTGAGGTTCTTCCTGAGGTTATTCGGCTGATCGATTCATTAGCTCTTGCATCATTAATGCGTCCAAATCGTCTTCATCTTTTTTCTTGCTTGGAACTCCAACAGACTTTGATATTGCAACTCCACCATTAAATGGTTTGGGTGCCTCAGCTTCCCGCATGCTTTCAGTCAGGATAAACTTTATTCTGTCCTGATTGAGATTTTCAGTTTCTTGAGTGACTTTTTCAATGACTTTGTCAAAAGATTTTTCGATTTTGATGCACTTGGCCTTGACTTCTTCAGATCTTTGCTTTTGAGTTTCGAGAAGTTTATAGAAAATTTCATTTGGACTTCCCCAACTCTATTGGAATCCTTTGCTGATCAAGAAATCCCATTTCAGCTGGTAGATACTCAGTTCTTTCATGGCCTTTTTATAGTGAAGTTCATCTCTGCTATTGAAAGAAGGATTATTTTTCTTGCAATGTTCAAGCTTCTCCCACATTCGAATCGAAATCATTTCGCACATTTCAAAATACACTTGACATAAGTCAGCATTACCCATTCTATCAGAAGCCTACATATTGAAAAATATACCTGAGCAGGGACAGACATGTCGGGGCATCTACCTTTGATTGTTCTTTCCATCATACTGATGATTTCATTGACATCCTGCTCAATTTTGGGATTTTTCTTATGTGTCTCCAAACTTGCAGCGTATTCTTCTTTTGAAACATCCAGTTTTTCGAGAACAACCTGCTCTCTTCCTTCATATAGTCTGGCCACTTCAGTTCTGAAGGCGATTTCGAGATCTTACTAAATGGGCTGTCCGTTTGTTTTTTTATTGACTGCTTCAGCATAGCTATTGCAAGTGGTCAACAGCTGATACTTGATCTATCTCAAAGCTTGCTTGGTTTTTTCGATGGGAAGGGGTCTCAGCTTGGAATTTCTAGCTTTTGACAGATAGTTCACCATCAAATATGAGAGGCCAAGAGCACCTGCGAAGACCAGGTATTTCCATAGATTGGGGTCTGACTTCTTATCCATTTGTTGATCAAGATATTAATATCACAATTAAACCAATAATGTTTGGTGTACTTTTATAATTCAAAATCGAGTAAGTCTATGCTTCAAAATGCCCTTTACTAACCCTCAGAACTATCTTCCATTCGAAAGCAGAATAGTTATCTCTTGAATTTCCATAAAATAAGTACTGTAACATCTGAACGAAGTCTTCTCGTGTCTATCTTTCACATGATGTTGGGACTTCCTTCATAAAATTTCATCTTGGACTCTGATGTATTCACAATCAGTCTTTAAATCCCAGAAGTTCCTCATTTGAACAAGCGAGTACTGGTTTAGTAGCTTTAAAGACTCCTAAATATTGGCAACATGCTTCAGTATTTGAGAACAGGGGTACAAAGATTAAAGAAAAGCTCACAAAAGATTTTGTAAGCCTTCGGAAGTGGTCTTCAAATCATTCAAGTCGACATTGAAAGGAAGATAGTGAATAAACTGAAGACACTTCATCAAGAAGAGGGCAATATAAAAATGAATTAGTCAGAGTTACTTTAGAGCAAAAATCAACCAATTTCTTTGTTGGAAATCTGCACAAGTTTATCAATTGAAAAGTAACAGCTCACAAAATTCATGGGATCATTTCTCAGCTACCAAACCACCAGTCCCTAAATAATGAAGACATGCATCGAGCATCCATATTTTTGCTGAACTATCACTACCAACAATGCCAAATTGAGAATCTGACGTAAACATAGTTCTCCCTCAACATTCCATTCAGATAGTGCCTGAAGGTGTACCTTGATATATGTAAATCATGGATCTCCTTTGATGAAGCCAAGTTATTTTCATACAACAACTGTGGCTTTTTTGTTGATCTAACTAGAGCTATATCCATGGATGGAGATCGCTTCTTTGACGTTGCCAAAATTGTGAGAAAATAGCTGATACCTGAGCTTTTTTCAACTAATTTCATGAGAATAGTCTAGCTGGGAAAAACAGTTCAGTTTATTAAGCTGTATTTTAAAGAATAGTAGCTACTTCTCTTTCATCGCTTCCTAGATACAGACAATTAGTTTTCTCAGCTATTTAAATTGTTTGAGCCAGTTACTCAACAACCATTTTTCGACACAAAGAGGCCAAACAAAAGTTGTAGGACAATAAGTCAAAGATGTGTTCAACCTTCAAAGCATTATGAAAGGAAACTGTAGAAAACGTAGGACAACCCTTTTAATATTTTTGATAGCCAACCTTCGTTTCTTCAACTCCGGTTCAACCAATCAGAGATGAAAGTTGAACCAAGTCAAACTAACATCAAACAATCTCCAAAACCGATCTTAGTTTCAAACCTATAGCTCTTGAATGAATCCAATTAAGTGTTGGAAAGGATTGCTCTAAAGTGCAAGATTGTTTTGAAGCAAAAGCTGATAAAAGATTCCATCTAGCGTGCTTTGAGATGCATCAAGCAGTTCGTTCTGCTTGGACAGGGAGACTTCACCAGGTAATTTTTATAACGTTCTTGGCTCTTACTCTAAAGATCAACTGACAGAATATCGAGAAACAATGTTGAAAGAATCATTTAATAGGCCATCAAAGTCAGCGCGCTGGCTACTTCCTATTAGTAGTTCAGAGATGTTGTCAGTTTTGTCTTTCTTAGAACATAGGCTGGAACTAGCAAAGGCTGGAGAGCTTTTTCTCTTACCTTCAAAGCTGAAAAACCTGTTAACTTCATTTTCAACTCTCAGGCCATGCATGACTATGAGTCAATCGGCAATCTTTTGTTCTGCCTCCGACATTGTGAAAATATTTTAGTAGACTTTTGGAGGCAGTCGATCCGAAGTAGGTCTTCACTTGTTCTGAAGACACGAATCACAATTCAAAGATTCTTAACTTCTCTTGAGGCCTACATATTCATCTAAATCGAGTCATCGTGGAATAACCTTTTGGGCGTTTTCGAAACATGTGATAGTATACTGACTCTTCTTGAAGCGAATAAATTTTTCCTTGAGGAGTTGAAAAAAGTAACAGTTTAAAACAAGCCTCTGTGTAACTCAATGCTTTCACTCGTCAAGATAGTTGATAGGATAGAAGCCATTGGGAAAAGAATGGAAGAAAATCCAACATTTATTGCTGACAAAGAGATGGAGCAAATTTTGGTATGGTTTCTGAGTCTTCTAGATCAAGCAAAGCATATTCCTCAACTTGCAGACAGTTTCGACTTCAATTTCGATACCACTCACTATTGATCATGATGATCTATACATAATAAATTGTGATAATGATTCGCATTCTTCAGCGCTGTCGTTTTGGCTTCAGGACAGTCACTCCTGAGGACTACCTGTTCAACCAAAGAGAGGCTATTTGTGCTCAGACAACCAGAACCACAGAGCTCAAACCTTTACCAAGAGCAAATCAAGGAGATGCTGATCTGATCGATGAAATAAAGTTGATCGGAGTTCCGAAACACGAGACTCCTCAAAGCAGTTTAGAGCTGAATGACTAGGTTCATAAATTGACTGCGACTGGAGCAGATCTAATATTTTTGCAAATAGATCCATCTGAGTATATGGCCCGTCAAAGGTTCATGTCACACAAATGTGCCTTGGGAAAGGTAGAAGATTATCGTTTGGATGGGGTGGAGCTCATCGATCCTCACCGTCCTATAACTTGGTAATAAACAGTAGTCAACCTATTTGTCCTTGACATGCTGATCAATAACACTCTTCCAAGCAAAACTTCATACAAGAATGGACTATACGCCTACTCCTATTCTTTCCTGCAGGACAATGAAAACGTTAGGAATTAGATCACTCCACTGTTTGTTGATACTATTGGAAAACACATATTGGGAGGAAAGCTCAACGAATATCCAATCATGAACAAATTTCTCTATACTTCATTGATGGGACGCCATAAGGTCATGCTTGGGGGAATGCCTGAATCTCTCTACAAAATGATTCTGGGAAAATCACTGTCAGTTCATGAAATGAGAGATATTTTCAGAACGATTGTTCTCAAAAATAAATAGCTGACCAACCCTTTCCCCATTGCTAAGGCAGCTGAGAATTTTATGCCTCATATATTTTTGTTACCTAAAGATCTGTATATGACGGCTTTGTTGAAGGAGTCTTTCCAAGCTGCCACGCAAATGGTGGCTACTGTTGGAATAGAACATTACCGGCCCATTCAGGAGTATTGGATTGGCCCTCCTCATGGGGTCAATATGACTCAGGCAACTACGATCCCTGATGACTTCCCAGGATAGACAACAGAGGACCTTATAGAAAAGCAAGCGATACTAGACGTTCTTTTGGAGACAAGAACATGGAGCAAACCTTATCTTTCCAATCCTTTTCCTTACCTTTTCCATGATGTAAGTCAAGTCGGTGAGGAGTAGCTGAAGAATTGCAAGTAGCTATTCCTGCAGCAGTACAGAAAATACTCAAAATTCAAAAATAGAGAGGCCTTGAAGCTATAGGCAACAAAACGGCCTTAACTGTTGTCTTCAAGCGACAGATAAGAACTTCAAAAAATCAGCGAGCAGTTCAAGAATGGTCCTAAACTATCTCACGTGAGCAATAAAATGGATTTGAAGCTATAGAGAGGTGTATTCGAGTTTTTCAAGTGATGAATATAGTATCGACAGTGCGTTTTAATAATTCAATCTATGAAACCTTTTTGAGTGATTTCGATTATAAAGATGATCGAAGACATGAAAGAATAAACACCTTCCAATCTGATTCGAAGAAGGATAGAGCTGGAAGAAGAAACTCTCAACTTGATCCAGCAAACTCGACGTGAAGTCGCTTCCCTCGAATAGGAGGAACGCTTCGCACGGGCAAAAATCCATTTAGAAGATGCCCTCAAATATCGACATCCCCGGATTGACCGCTTCGACACCTAGCAACACTTTATCTACAAATACTCTTACCAAATACAAACAAACACGATATGGGAAACCCTAGTTCAGGCAATGAGCTTTGTTTACATGTACCTCTTGCTCTTCGATGGATCAAACGAAGACTGGATATACCACTACGGCTCAATCTTCGGTCTAGTCATTTTTTGGCTAGACCTTCTGATGGAGCTACTGCACTTGTCAAGAGATAAGGTCAGAATTGAAAGCAAATTTCCTGAGATTTTCTACGTGAGAGTTGGCCTGTTGATATTTTTATTGGCAGAGCTGGCGATGATGGAACTTGCAGTAACAAATTCTGCAGGTAGACCTATTAATCCGCTAAAGGTTCTGAGAGGATGTAAAATATATTAATATTTAGTACTCCCGATCGCGTTCGTCAGCTAGGTCAGAAGATCCTTCGAGGCCTTAATTTCTGCCTATGAGCAATTTTTAGTGTTCATAATTTTTGAAGTTGTCGTTGTATTTCTGTTTGCCCTGGTCGGAAATGTCGTCATTCAAGTGCCTGCTGACACTGTCACTGACACCTTCACCAACAATTACTCAAGCCTCGGGCATATGGTATTCATTATGTACGTTACTGGCAGTTATGATGCCTTTCCAGATAATCAGTTATTGGCCTTCTAGATTTCTTAATATTTTGAGGCCTTCTTTCTTGTTTTTATTTTTCTGAACATGTTCCTTTTCAGCTCGATTCCTGGCTCTCTTCTCTTCGACTGCTTCATTGAAACTCGAAGCAAGTATATTCTGGTGGACTAGATCAAAATGCAACACTCACTTATTTTGGCCTTTATTTCCCTAGGGGACACAAATTATGAAATCAATATACAGACAATTATCCACTTCCTGAATCACCTCTATGCAAATCAACCCTAGTCAGTCGATGTAGTTACCTAGCTTTGTCTCAAAATCAACGATGATGGAAACTGCTCAGTCGTAAAATTGATGTTATTCAGCATGTTCTTGAATTTATCCGAATCGGCCGAATTCTTCAATAAACTCCATACCTGAAGCCATCGCCATTATCCGGACTTGAACTCTGGCAATCCATCAAATAAAAATCAAAAAAGTGCCTGCCTTCTTGTTAATTCTTGAATAACAACAAAGTCATAATTTTTCTTGCTATTTTGGCCCTTATTGGAGCCATTATTGGTTTTGTCTGCTTATTCAGTTAGGCTTCGGCTTTGCTGATCCTGAACAAAGTTATTGCTTGTCTCTTCATAGTTGACGTGATAATCAGGATTCTCTCTGAGGGCATTGAGGACTACATCGATGGTGAATGGAATAATCTGGATATCGCCATGATCTTTCTCAACCTCATTTTTTCCTTGGTTGTTGAGGCTCACACTCTATCAGCTCTTTTCAAAATTGTCAGGCTCTTTAGAGTATTCCCAATCCTTAAACTCATTTTCAAGAGTTAATGTCTCTCAATGGAATCCTAGATGCTTGATAAATTCAAAAAGCTGCTCGGCACTGTCGTTATTATTGTTCCTCTGACCGCAAGGTTCATTCCTCTCTTCTTAGTGGCTTATTACATGTTAGGAATTTTTGGCATGGAGCTTTTCTACGATCTATCAAGGCAGCCTACTGACTCTCCCAGCATTTATGATGGACTCTCAAATTTTCAAGACTTATTATACACTCAGTTCTACTTAGTTCAGGTGCTGACTGAAGCTGGATGGTCAGCAGTTGCCTTCGACTATGCCAACAGAGCAGGCACAAGCTGGGCTCTAGCATTGATATTTTTCGTCTTGTGCCACATGATAGTGGTGCTTGTCTTGGCTGCTGTCCTCAAAGGTACCATTTGGTTTGTCTTCCTCACAGTGGCTCAGCAGCTAGATGAGCAAGAAAGGACTGAGAAGAACTCATAAGCTCAGAAACAAGACATGGCGGATAAGGTAAATAACATAATGGAAGTTGAGCAAAGTGTGAGAGCAACTAATCTTTTCCAATACGACACTATCACCAAAAGGTCACTTTTTGAGTCAAAGGCTGATTCTTTAATCATTGATCAAATTGCAAGCAAATTAAAAAATAATGAAGCTCATAAATCACTAAATGTAAACTCAAAGCTCTACAAATAGTTCGAAGTTGATCCCAGTATTGCTCAGATAGAGTTGGAGGCAACAGGAAACAGCTTCCTTTTTGCAATGCTCAAAGATTGTGAGGGAGGAAATCCTTCCATTTACGTCAAGGAGGAAGTTGAATAATAGGATATTGATTAGTATATGGCTCGGCTCCTCAAAGGATTCAAAATCAATACAACCAAGTTTGAATACTAAATTTAAAACACTCCCATCTTCAAGAAGCATCTCAGAAGTAAGCTTTTTGCTCCCTATCTTCGAGAGACAAAAGAGTCAAATTTGATAGAATCCAATCATATCAGTTATGAAGAGTTTCATGAAAAGAAGAGTCTATAATTTCATGTTTTCACTCTTCACTTGGTTCTCAATATGGCGACTAAAAGATACACTCAAAAATCCTTAGTCCTTAAAGAATTGACTCGGCAAGGGTAAATCGATGAGTATCACATCAAGAATCTTTTGGCTCGAAAACTGGCAGAGTAAAATTTCCAAGTTGATCAAGACAGCATCGTGCGTCAGATGTACCTTTAAGACATAAATCAATCTTCTATTGACAAGTTTGAAGCTGAGTACTTTGCTGACATTTTTGGGGAATCTTTCAAAGAAATCAATAAAGTTACAATTGAACCTCTGATTCACTTGGAATCAACACTGACATACGCCCTCAAGAAATTAGCACGATCGCCTCACATAAATCATTTATAATTTTTCAAAATTTTGGGAGAAATAGAGAGTAACATCAGCAACTGCTTGTTGAAGAAAGGCTCATTGTTTAAGATTGTTTACCAGATCGGATAGGATAAGCCAAGTTGGTTCACCATTCACTATAACACCCTCAATCAGACAAAAGTGACCTTCTTGAAGAAAGGAATCTGGGTTGATGAGGATTATCTTCAAGAGAACGAAATTTATTACGGAAAAGATATATTTAAGACTGGACCTGAACTTTAAAATGAAGAATTATTGACCAAAGCAGCTATCATGAAAAAATTTTACGAAAGCTATGAAACTTTAGCTTTGACAATCCCAAAGAACGACTCCTTCTTTGAGTCAAATCCTACTTTTCATCAATATGACACTTACCTGACCTACATCAACGTCAAAAAACAGCAGAGAATGACCCCTCGCCCATTATAAATAACAAAAATCATGGCAGTCATGCTGACAAAAGAGCAAGAAAGAACCGATGCCGATGAGCTTGGCTATCCTATTTCAGATATCAGGATCAATCCTCCTGAAGATTTGATTGACTTCAAGATAGATGAGGCCGAAGATGAAACATACCTGAAGCTAGGACGTCTATTCGATCTCAATGACGATGAGATAACGGCAGTCGAAGGCTTGCCTTTTGCCTTTGTGCTTAACTTTTTGTGTGAAATAAGTGACACTTTCAAGCTGTATGCCCCTAGTTTTGTCCACCAGGCTGAAAAAGTGCTGAATGAGTTTCTCTTCAACTCAATCTTTTGATGATAAAGTTATACTTAATTATATCTATTTAATATTTAGAATAACAATAGGTTGACTCAATCATAAAAAGTATGGTAATATATTTTTGTAGTGCTCCGATTTGCTACTTTCGGGGACAGACTGGAAAATACAGAATTATTTGCCGAGCTTTTCAGTGACTTTCATGATCGAGGCTACGTTGTTGCATCTATAACAGTAATTAGGGGCAGACCAAATGGTTACTAAATTCCTGGGGGTAAACCAGAACTGGAAACCTTCCTGGACGAGTTGATGAGCTCTTGCTATCAGCTCTAGACCATTGATGTGATTGAAGTCACGCACAACTTTAGTTCCAAAGATCCAGCCTGCTCCTCTGTTGTTGGGAGCCCAGGCATCAATATTTTCTGGATCTGACCACATCAAATCGCAAAAGGAGCCTACATTATTCAATAAATACCTTCGTGAGGAATTTCCATTTTTCGATCGATGGTCCTCATTTGATCAATGGTCTTGATCTCGGGTGACAGTCCACCGTGAATGCATAAAATCTTACCATTGACCAGAGCTCCAAGAGGCAGATAGTCAAATGCATCGTTAAAGTACTTCCAAGGAGTTGAGCAGCCATATTTTTTGATAATTTCATCATAAAAGCCATAGACTGTTGTGATTTGTCTGGACTCGTGGTTGCCTCTCAGAAGGATGATGTCCTTGGGGTATTTTACCTTATAGCAAAATAGCAATTAGATGGTTTAGATGGAGTTGTATCCTCGATCGACAAAATCACCAATAAAGATGTATCGATTGCTTGGTAGCTCCCCTCCTACTTTGAATAACTCGAGCACATCGAAAAACTGTCCGTGAATATCCCCGCAGATGGTGACTGGTGCTTGAGTTTCGTGCACGTTGCTTTCTTCGAAAAGGAGCTCTTTGACTTTGTTGCAAAGAGTGCGTACTGCTCTTTCTTCAAGATATTTACAGTTCTTGAGCTGTGCTATCCACTTATCGACTTAAGCCATTTAAATTTGTAAAATAATCAACCATATCATCTCAAAGCCTCGATCCGGCCATCTCTCCAGACTACCCTGTTGGTGGCGCCTCTGGGCTCCTGGTAAACGCCTTCGCCTTCCAGAACACCTCGTCTCCAGATACCTCTGCATATGCTTTTGCTATCTCCATTGTAGTATTCTCCATCCCCTTCACGAGCTCCTCGTTCGTAATGGCCCCGATAAATGCTACCGTTTTTCCAGTGGAATTCTCCATATCCATGCTGCAATCCATGATGGAAAGAGCCAGTGTACCTACCATCAGGAGTAGTAAGGACTCCTTGGCCTTCAAAGACATCATCTTAAAAGCCTCCTTAATAGACATTTCCGGAATATTTGAGGATGCCGAACTTTTTGGTTCCATATTAATAGTCTCCGCTAAAGAAGTAGTTTTTCCCCTCTTCTTCTCCTTGTCCATTAAGAACGTTATCCTTGAAATTTCCTCGATAGACAACATCCCCAGCAACGTACATACCTTCTCCGTTTCCTCTGCCGTATTTCACATCTCCCTGATAGTAATGACCGTTGGCATTAATGAACCTTCCGTAGCCGTTGGGGAGCCCAGCTGTGAAAGTTCCTTCATAAAAGCCTCCAGAAGGGTAGAAATTCTTCCCAATTCCATGAGGTTTACTATTATACCACTAGCCCTCGTATATCACACCTGTTCGAATGAACTTAAAGAACTTGTTTGGCTCAGATACACCTCTGTCTCCTTTCATTCTTCTTCTGCATTCTTCTTCAATCGATTCTGAATAAGTTAGAAAAATACCAAGCTCCTCAAGCCTGTCCATGACTTCAGGTGTGACTCTAGGACGCGAATTGATGAACTCTCCATTTTCCGCATCTCCTAATCTCTTGCTAGGGAGAGACCGTTCGGTCAGATAATTGGGATTTGTATCAGGTCCTTATCGGGGATCTTATTGGAGTTGCTGGGTTATAGGAGTTTTACTGCAAGTTGCACTCGGACTGGTGGAGGTTGGACGGGTGCGATTTGATGTGAAGGATGTGCTGCTGCTTCCATGCATTATGCTTGACCCATGGTTATTTTAAAAATTCGTTTAGTTCTATTAAAGCAAACGAACCTATTGACATATAAAATCATGCCACAATAATAATGATGACGAATAAAATAAAGAAAGTTCAACAATCAGAAAAAGATGTATATCCCTTCCAAAATGAACAGGACATCGGATTATTTACTTTTTACCTGGAACAGCAAAAAGAGAGGCCGAGCTATGCCTCAAATGAAAAAGTGCTCACACCTCAGAATCAGGAACAACGATAATTGTTTACCAAAAAACATTCACAAAGAATAAAAACTACCTCTGAAACATTGTAAGACTCGTTACTAACTTCAGCAAAGAAAAATGAGCCAAAAATACAAGGAGGTCCTCGGATACAGCTGAAAAGAGTAAACAAAAAAATAAAAGATAGTCTTCCCAATGTATTGGATTTGAGCTTTGTCCATCACTCGTAGAGGAAAAATGCATAAAGGAAAGGTCATTTTTCTCGATATGAAACTGAGCCCAAAAAACATCAACCTGTGCCTTCCGAATATTTGCATTCTGTAAACTTAACGCCCTTGAAATAAGCGACAAGCTAAGAAATAAAAGAGCTCTTTCTCCCGAAAAAGCATGCTCTCAATAAATTCATTTCCTCATCTCTTACAGGTCAAAAGGTCAACAGTCAGCAGGAGCAAGCAAAGGATTTCGCTTGTCCAGAGGCAAAGCAGCATGATAGAGCAGGACCAGATTATCTCAACTATCGACCAAAAGAGCTTAACTTTCTACAATTTCTCTATGAGCAGAAGAATCTCCTCAGCTAGAAATTCATTAAGCGAAGAAACAATAAAAAGATCGAAGAGTTGATGGATCTTAAAACCAAAGAAATACAGCTGAAGCGATACAGAATCAATAATGCTCCAGCTATGCCTCATCTGTCAGTATCTGATAGGGCCAAAAGACTATGATATGAGTCAATTTTGCAAAAATCACTTCAGATTATCTAATCCAAATCTTCTTAATCGTAGCAG
>Ga0100381_1003201_pt1 | contig 14294 bp, 8 predicted proteins | sample CryGeymeta201505_FD_80416 | JGI IMG/M metagenome (GOLD analysis project Ga0100381, IMG submission 80416) | Groundwater microbial communities from Crystal Geyser aquifers in Utah, USA - Crystal Geyser metaG 2015-05 | ecosystem: Environmental > Aquatic > Deep subsurface > Groundwater | place: USA...
AATTTACTGATTTTCTCTTAAACTATTTATTCTCAAATGTTTTAGTGACCTTGACTAAAGCCTTCCCCCCCCTACTTTTTTAGTAGGATTTAAAAGATCTACCCCAAAAAGGAGGCAACCCAATGATTCATAGCCAATCCATCACCTACCCCAGAGGAGATATTCGGGAGGTACAAAAAGTGCTAACTTAATCGGTAAAAAAGCGGTGTATCGTAACCTGGTGGTAGGTTCTATCTGGATATAGGATGGGAGAGGGAAACTCAGGTTCATTAATTGAATTAGGAAAAAATCCAGTTTCCAAGCAGAGGCCACTGTGTTTCTGAAATAGCGCTCCACCTGCACCTCTAATATGGTCAAGAAAGTTCCCGGAATAAAATTGGATACCTGGTGTGGTGGTTAAAATTTCCATAGTGCGACCGCTTTCCGGTTCATAAAGCTTTGCCGCCAGGCTCCGCTCTTGATTTAGCGATTCGACAACAAAGCAGTGGTCATAACCGCCTGCAGTATCATTAATATCTTTTCCAATTAATTTCGGCTTGGTGAAATCCATAGGGGTACCGTAAACAGTCTTAATTTCTCCGGTGGGGATTAAATAATTATTGACCGGGAGGTATTTTTTACTTTTAAGAGTCAACTGATGATTCATAATTGTTCCAGAACCTGCACCAGCCAAATTCCAGTAAGTATGGTTAGTTAGATTTACAATAGTCGTTTTATCTGTTTGAGCATTATATTCAATTTTAAACTCATTATCTTCATTCAGACTGTAGGTTACTGTCACTCTTAGATTTCCAGGGTATCCTTCCTCTCCATCTGAACTGAGATAAGAGAAGGTCACTCCGCTTAAAACAGTGTCTTCGAAACTCTCAGCTTGCCAGATAACCTTATCAAATCCCTGGTTCCCGCCATGCAGGTGATTCAGACCATTCTCATTACGAGCAAGATCATATCTAACCCCCTCCAACTGAAAAACTCCTTTGGCGATACGATTAGCAAAACGACCGATTACGGCACCAAAATAAGAATGACCAGCCAAATATTGTTGAAGATTATCAAATCCGAGAGTTACTTCTTTAATTTCTCCTTCTCGGTCAGGCATTTTAAGGGAGATAATGGTACTGCCCAGGCTCATTACCGTGGCCGTAACCCCTTGGGAGTTATTTAAAATGAATTTTCCGACTTTTTCCCCTTCTAGAGTTGTTCCAAATAATTCATACTTAACGCTCATATCATACCCCTTTTTAGTTTTTTGTTTTTTATTATAACTATATTCGAGATAATTTTCAATAAATCTTTAAAGATGCATAATAATGGCCCTACACTGAATAACAAACTTAATTTTTTATAATCTCATATCGGGAACCAGTTTCCGGATGTTTAGTCACTTCAATCCTTACCGGGAAGGCATCTTTTAATGATTCCAGATGAGTAATAACCAAGATCTTATCAAAATCATCACTGATAGATTGGATAGCCTGGACTAAATTATCCAGGCCCTCTTCATCTTGAGTTCCAAATCCTTCATCCATAACCAGGGTTCTCAATTTAGTCCCTGCCCTTCTGGTCAATAATTTTGATAGAGCAATCCTTAAAGAAAAATCTATCCGAAATGATTCTCCCCCACTGTATAGTTCATAGTCACGGATGCCCAGTTCATCACTTATCTTTAGATCTAAAGTTTCTTTAATTTTTCCGCTCTTCAAATCCCGAAGAGACTCAATGGTTATCTGAGTACTATTATTAGTCAACTTAGCCAGTAAATTATTAGCCTCTTCTTCTATTTCGGGTAAAACATTTTCAATAATTAAGGCTTGAATCCCATTCTTCCCCAAAGCCAGCATTAATTTTTCGTAAATATTCTGCTCTCTCTTACTTTCTTCTAATTCTTTTTTTATCTCTTTCTTTTCTTTTTCTAATTTAAGGCACTGCTCAAATTTACTCTGATATCCTCCTCTTTCTTCTAAAATTTTATCTTTAAGAATTTGGTTTTGTTTTAAAAATTGTTCTTCTTGAATTAATTTTTCTTTCCACCAAGGTAAATCTTTTAGCTCTATTTTTATCTTCTCTTTCTTCTTCTCCAGATCTTTCCAATTTAATTCTTTCTGCTGATAATTCTCTTTTAATTCGGAAAGTAGGTCTCTTAAAGAATCAATCTTTTTTTCTGCCTCTTCTAATTTTGCTTTTTCTAAAGGGGCGTTACCTAATTCTTCAATCTTACCATTAAGTTGGCGATGCTTTTCTTCCTCATAACCAATATTCTTAATCTGCACTTCAAAAGCTTTTAAACTTATCTGTTCTTCTAAAGCATATTTCTTTTCTATGATTATTTTTTCTATTTCCTTAATCTCTCCTTGCAAACCAACGATTAATTTTGCCGCTTGTTTAGACTCATCGTACTCAAGACCTGCCTTACTTAGCTTCTGTTGCCATCTATCTTTATCTTTTAATTTTTGATTAATTTCTCTCCATTTTTTCACTAATTCTTCTCGTGGTTTACCTAATCTTTCTTCTTCTTTTTTTAACCTTTCTATCTCTTTAAGATTTAAATTTATTTCTCTGCTTAGATTAGTTTCAATCTTCTTCTTTCTCTCTGCATTTAACTTAGCTTCACACAAGGGGCACTCTCCTTCTGGATTCTCCCTTAACAGACGTAATTTTTCTTCATTGTCTCTATGGTCTTTTTCTAATCTTTCTAGCTGACCTTTAATGGTATTTATTGCTATATTAAACTCGCTACCTTTTTTACGAATTTCTTCACTCTCTTCTTCGAAAAATTTTATCTCCCTCATCTTTTTTTCTGCTTCTAAAACTTCGGTTTTGCTCTTTAGCTCCCGCTCAGCTTTAAGCTGCAAATCTCTGAATCTATCTCGTTTATTTCTAATTTCTACCGTTAAATCCGTCTTCCCACTTTCTATTTTTCTCTCGGTAAGTATTCTTTCCTCTTCTATTTTTCTAATCTTTTGCAGCTTTAGAGTAAGTTCATTATTTTCGGTATTGAATTTCTGATAATTTATAAAATTGCTTAAAATAATTTCTTTTTGGGAAATTATTTTTTTAGAATCTGCTATCTCTTTATTTTTTAATTCAATCTGTTTTTGTCCTCGTCCAATCTCCTGCCTTTGTTGTTCGGTTCGGTCTTTTAATTCTTCAAATTGCTCCTTTTTATGCTTTAATAGGTTTATATCCTCTTTTAACTGATTTAACTGGTCTTCATTTTTCTTTACTTTTTGGGAAATATCTTCATAACTGTCCGACAATTCCTTGATCTTTTGTTTATAAGCATCAATATTGGTCATCTCCTGATAGATATATTCCAACCGGCTTTCTTTGGTCATCATAATATTATTAATTTCCTTAAGATGGGACTTGGCCAAATTAGCCAGTTCATCATAATGAGAAAGACTTAAAATCTCAGATAATATTTCTTTCCTTTCTCGAGCGTTCTTTCGGCTAAATTCATCTATCCGACCCTGGAGGATAAAAGCAGAATTTATGAAGGTTCGATAATCTATCCTTAGGGTTTTAGTAATTCTTTCTTGAGTTTTTCGAATAGAGGGAGCGGTGAGAGATATATACTTATCATCTTTCGGGTTATATATCTGAAATTCCAGGCTGGAACGGGAACTTTTCTGCAGCATAGAATAATTTCTAATAATGCGATATCGGTCCCCTTCCAGATCAAATATAAATTCTACCTGCATATCCTTCTGGCCAATCCGAAGTAGACTATGATCAGCCTTCTTCTCCTGACTGGATTTTCTTCCTTCTCCCCATACTGCCCAGGTTAGAGCATCCAGAAGAGCGGACTTACCCTGTCCATTGTTTCCCGAAAGACAAGCTAGGTGAAATTGAGTAAAATCAAGAGGGGGAACATTCTCACCATAACTTAAAAAATTTTTCAAGGCTAACTTTACCGGTATCAATTTCCGTCCCTTTCTGCCCCTTCAAATTCTTTTTCTAACTCCTGGGCATGAGTTTTTAATTCCTCAGCTAAAGGAACTAAATCAGGATTATTCTGGATATACTTATCCATAGCCTCCAACATCCCTAAATCTTCGGTAATTTCTTCCACCCTTTTTCTTCGTTCTTCCGGTTTAGACTTTTTAGCAATAGTAGTCACTAAAAATGCCCCTTCTAAAGCAGAGTTTATTCTTTTAAAATCCATCAAATCCTCTTTCTCTGCTGACATAGTATAAAATACCCTCACTACCGCCTCAGATAAATCATATTTTTCAATTTCTCGTATTAAAGCATTGGTAGGTTCTTGCTCCTCAGAAATGTTAACCTCTATAGTAACAAACTTTCTAGCCGGAAGAGGGATAAATTCATAAGAAGTCTGGCCTTTTTCAATATTTACCAAACAAACTCCTTTATCATCCTTCTCCTCACCAAAATTTATTCTTTCGATGCTTCCGGAATAGACTACCGGGGGATGACTAGCAAGATTTAAATCCTGAAATTTATGGATATGCCCCAGAGCTACATAATCAAACTCTTTCTGGGCTAATATTGAAGTGAGGAATACCGGGTCTCTTCCAATGATAGCGGATCTTTCTGAACCAGAATAAGTGGCTTCCGCAGCAGCCAGGTGAGCAGCAAAGATAGCTGGAATATTCGGATTTATCACTCGGGCAGATGCAATAATTTGGTCACTTACTCTTTTTTGAATTTCTAAAGTAATTTCTTCATCAGTAAAATTTTTATATTCTTCTTTATCCAGAAATAAGTTTTTAGTAGGCCAGGGCATACCAAAGACTTGAACCGGTCCTGCCTTAGTCTCTATATTTAACAACTCTGGCTCGGTCACCACTCTCATACCAGAAACATTTAAAGTAGCGAAGATATCTAAAGAAGTAGCTCTACCAAAAGAAACCGGAATATCGTGATTCCCATTGATCATGATTACCGGAATTTTAGCTTCGCTAAGCCGGTAAATTTGCCGGGCAAATTCACGTTGGTGGGTAGGATTAGGATTACTGGTTTTATAGGCATCACCGGCAAATAATACTAAATCCACTTTTTCTTCTAAGGCAATATCCATAGCAAAACTAAAACACTTTATAAAATCCTGTAATCGGGTGTGTAAACCAGTAGAAGGATCTATCCGTCCATAATTTTCTATCCCTAAATGAACATCGGCAAAATGAAGAAATTTCATCTATTTTTACCTTTCCACTTCTTCTTTAAATTAGTAGACCAGTTAACCGTTAATCAGTACGGAAATATAAATTTATCGTCTTTATTCATATTGTAGGGGCACAATGAATTGTGCCCTTCTCATTTTATTGTCTTTTGTTTGATCCTGATAAGTGAGTATCTGCTAAACAGGGCTTACAAAAAAAGGAAATTCCTATACAATCAAATTAATTTTGTAATTCTATCTTATCCTTTTTGATTTTTGAGAATAATTTATTTAATTATAGCATAAAATTATGAGGACTTTTTTGCCGCACTTTCTCCGGCCAGATATCCAGTACTCCAACATTCCTGCAGATTATATCCTCCCGATGGGCCGTCAAGGTCTAAAATCTCCCCGGCAAAATAAAGATTTTCAATCTTTTTAGAGCACATCGTATCCGGATCTACTTCTTTAAGGGCAATTCCTCCGCTGGTCACTACTGACCATTTAAATCCCAGCAATTCCGTAGGCGATAATTCCAATTCTTTGAAGAGGTGGACTAATTTATTCCGTTCCTCCCGGGAAATATAATCCACCTGTTTTTCCGGTTCTATGCCAGAAAGTCTAATCATTACTGGAATCATCGATAAAGGCAATAATCCTTTCAGTGAATTCTTAAACCTCCTCCCCTTAAATTTGTCCAAATCTCTCTGAATACGCTGATCTAATTTTTTAAAATCCAGGGCTGGCTTTAAATCTAAGATCAATTTAACCGCACCCCGTTTCAGTAAAGTCCCGATATTTTTGCTCAGATCCATAACGATAGGACCACTAACTCCAAAATGGGTAAAAAGCATCTCTCCAAAACGCTCATCCTGTTTTTTACCGTTTTGAAATAACTGAAGAGAAATATTTTTAAGAGATAGACCCTGCAATTCTTTTACCCATTTTTCAGCAATTTTAATTGGATTAAGGGCTGGGACTGGTTCAATTATAGTATGCCCCCATTGCCGAGCCCAGTGGTAGCCATCACCAGTGGAACCAGTCTGAGGATAAGATTTACCTCCAGTACAGATAATAAATTTAGCTGCAATTATCTGTCGGTCCCGAAGTATGACTTGAGATATTTTTCTATCTTCCTGCTTAAAATTAATTACCTCCACATTATATAAAATAGTCACTTTACCTTCCGATAAATATTTTAAAAGTACCTTTAATATATCCTGGACATTTCCATTCTCGGGGAAGATTCTATCTCCCTGTTCTACTTTTCCCTTCACTCCTCGGGATTCGAAAAAATCAATCACCTCTTTTACTCCAAATACCGCTAAGGCTCTATAAAGAAAACGCCCATTCCGGCCATATTTTTCGGTAAATTTCCTTATATCCAATTCATTATGGGTAAAATTACAGCGTCCTTTTCCAGTAAGTAACAATTTTTTACCCAAAACCTCATTCTTTTCCATTAAAACCACCTTTGCTCCCAATTCTGCTGCCCGACCAGCGGCTATCATCCCAGCTGGCCCTCCACCTATTACCGCAATATCAAATACCTGATCATCTTTCATACTAAATACATCTCTTCCTTCCGTGTCAGCGTGTCAGGGGACGGTTCTTTGTCAGGGGACGGTCCTTTGACACGATTTTGAATAAAAATAAATATTTATTCTTATTATATATCAATCCACCACAAATCTTAAAAATTTCGTGTATAATAGATTAATTAATTTACCAATTGACCGATTTACCAATTTACCAATTAAAAAAATAGGATACAAGGTATATTGATTCACCAATTAACCGATTGACCGATTTGCCAATTAAAAAATAGGATATAAGAAATATTGATTAACCAATTAACAAATTAAACTAAGCAGGAGATAAATTCTATGATTTCCCTGGAAAATATCAGAATTACTTTCCCGGAAAAAGTTCTCTTTGAAAATTTAAGCTGGAGAATCCCTAAAGGTAGTCGTATTGGCTTAGTGGGTAATAATGGCACCGGGAAGACTACTTTATTCCGGGTTATTATGGGCTTGGTGCTTCCTGATAAGGGAAATATTACTTTACCAAAAAATCATCAAATTGGCTATCTGCCTCAGGATATAGTTGAACTTAATAGCGACACCGAGCTTATCCCCTATCTGAAGGAAAAATCAGGCATTGCCAAATTGGAACATTCTCTTAGAATTTGTGAAGAACATTTGACCTCCTTTTCTCCCGAATCGAGTAAATATCAAGCAGCTCTTGAAAAATATGAAAAAATAACCAACCTCTTTGAACACCAAGGAGGTTATTCTTTTTCTACCCAAGCTCATAAAATTCTTAAAGGTTTAGGCTTCCGAGAAAAAGATTTCACCCGCCGATGTACCGAATTCTCTGGTGGATGGAAGATGCGAATACTTTTAGCTTCCATACTACTTTCCTCTCCTAACTCTCTTCTGCTTGATGAACCTACTAACCATCTGGATTCAGAAAGTTTGGAATGGTTAGAAAATTGGCTGCAAAATTTTTCTGGCAGCATAATATCAGTATCTCATGATCGATACTTCCTGGATAAACTTATGACTCAGATTGCAGAACTAGAGCATCAAAAATTAACCCTTTACCATGGTAATTTTTCCTATTATCTAAAAGAAAAGATAAAACGCCAGGAATTATTAATAAACGAAGCTAAAAATCAGCAAGATAAAATTGCTAAAACTGAATCTTTCATTGAAAGATTCCGCTATAAGAACACCAAAGCAGCACAGGTTCAAAGCAGGATAAAGATGCTCCAAAAAATTAAAACTATCCAAATTCAAAAAGCCGTAAAAAAAGTCACCATACGCTTTCCAGAATGTCCACGAAGCGGGAATAAAGTAGTGGAAGTGGAAAATTTATCTAAGATTTATGATGGTAATAAAGTTTTTAGTAATTTGGATTTTACCCTGCATCGTGGAGAAAAAGTTGCTTTGGTAGGGGTAAACGGGGCAGGAAAATCAACCCTCTCTCGATTAATTAGTAACCGAGAAATGCCTTCCTCTGGCGTAGTGCATCTTGGGCACAAAGTTAATCTGGCTTTCTTTTCTCAGGAAAGCTCACAAAATCTTAATTATCTCCATTCCATCTGGGAGGAAATATCTAACACCTCAAGCCTTATGGCTACAGGAGAAAGAAGAAGTTTACTGGGAGCCTTCCTTTTTTCCGGAGATAATGTTTATAAGTCAATTAATATACTTTCCGGAGGAGAAAAATCCCGTCTGACTTTAGTAAAAATATTGATGCAGGAATCTAATTTCCTGATCCTCGATGAACCTACCAATCATCTGGATATAGCTACTAAGGAATTATTTCAACAAGCCCTGCTGAAATATTCAGGAACAATCTTAATTGTTTCCCATGACCGCTATTTTTTAGACCATCTGATCAACCGGGTAATTGAAATAAGGGATGGTCGGATTTATGATTATCCCGGGAACTATTCCTACTTTATAGAAAAACGAGCTCAATTGTCAGCAGAAATTGATAACCGTGCTTTAACTATTAAAAATACACCATCATCAAAACCAAAAGCAAAAACTTTAGATAAACTAAAAAAACGGGAAGAAGCGGAACAGCGAAACCACCTGTACCGGCAGAATAAAGATATTCTGGAAAAATTAAAATCAATAGAAGAAAAAATAAAAGTCTTAAAAGAAAATAAAACTACCGCAGAAGCTCAATTATGCGACCCGGTGACATTGAAGGATTCTAAAAAAGTACAGATCTTGATGATTGATTTAAAGAGTTATAACCAGGAACTTACCACCCTAACCAAATCCCACGAAGGTTTAACCTTAGAAACCAAACCCCCTCTCCCCTTGGAGCTGACTTTTACCCATACATGACACGGGGAGTATAATTTAGGGTCCTGCTCTTTGTGCTGGTTTTATAACTTTATAGAAGTCGACCATATTATCAAGCCGTTGCAATCCCCGCCATAGAGTGGTGGTTCCCGGCTCCTTATCTGACTTACGTCCTAAAAAGCCACCAAGTTTTGCTATCATCCGTATTGCTTGATAGAGGGTAGGTGGTTCTTTGGGGAGAGTGGTAGTTTTATTTATATAGGTATACAACACCTTCCACTGGTCTTCCTGGAGGAATTTATCACAAGGAATATCTGGTGTTTTTCTACCCTGCATGGTAAGAAAGAAGATACGCCAGGCTACTACCATATCAATTGCCAGGCAGGTCTTGGTATCTTCGGCCCTGGCCAGACGACGGTCTTCGATACGGCAACCATTCTTTAGGGTACGGTGATAGACTTCTATCCCCCAGCGGCGGGTGTACCATTTTAATATCTTCTTGGCATCAGTAAGGTTTTGGACTTTAACGGTAGTCAAAAGCATCCACTCTAAGGGTATAGGATAGTCGGTTTCAGATACATATACTGCATATAGTTTAAGGGGTGGTAGTTTTTTATCCCTGGGGGGATTAAGGGTAACCAAGGAAAAACGTATCTCCAGTTTTGCCGTTCTTGCGAGACGTAAGCCCTTGCGGGGGATAAAGAGTTCACAAAATCCAGAGATTGGTTCTTGGGACATTTTATCCCAGAGGTATTCTTCTTCTACTCTCCTCTTTCTACCCTTGCTAGCCCGAATTAACAGTTCTGGCTTGTTTAAAGAGGCCTCATAGAATAGCTCGTATAGATCTGCTTCCCGATCTCCTATACTTACCAGGGTGGTATCAGTTGATCTTTGTATTTCAGCTACCGCTCGGTAGCTTTTTATCCATTTCATACTCTCTTTTTCTGAGACTGATAATTCTTTTCGTTTTTTGCTCTTACCCGGGTTAGTACGGGCCCAGCATTGGACATCAAGTAATCCTAAAGGACAGCCCTCCGGGGTAAAGGCCATAGTAGTATGCAGGATAAGTCCCTTAGCCCTTGGTTTGGCAATACTATTAATCAGACCAAGTCCTTCTGTAGCCGGGTGGGAGGTATAATTAAGGATAGTGGTATCCTGTACCGCTAATATAATATTATGTTCTTTGATCCGTTCTTTAGTCATAGTAATATGAGACTTAAGTAATTCATCCATATCTACCCTCTTATTATTAAAGAATCGATAAGCTGCCTTTGTACTGGCTATGGAACCACCAGATGCCTCTGGTATGAGGGACCCTGGAGCAGCAAAGAAGTCTCTGGCTAGCCTCTGTAATCTGATATTTAGCCTATGATCAAAGAACTCTACCTGTCCAAATTCCTCTTCCGCCCAATCAGCAGGGTTATCGGGTGGGGGAATAATCCCTCTTTTCGGTTTTCTATTTAGAATCTCTTTCCAGTTTGGACAGAGGGGATAGAGGTAAATAACTTTTTTACCAGTAGACCTTCGGCCTGAGGATTTGCCTACCTTTATCCAGTTGGCTGCTTGGTAGGAGGTCCCTTTAAATTTTATATCGACAAAGGTCTCCAACAATACTGGTCTATAATTATATCGTTTTTGCCAGTCATTTGCCAGTTGTCTGATACATTTACCCAGTATATGTGAGGCAAGGTTTGGTATATTGACACCTGGTATAATAAGGAAACGGCTATTGTTTAACACATAGGGTAAATTCTTAATCCGAGCTGCTACAGACCAGCTGATAAAGTTATCTCGATCCTTTAGTGCCCAGGAGGCAGCACTAAAGCTTAAGGCTCCTACCCAACCATATCTACTCTTTATTAGATAACGGATCTGGGCACCACATAGGGGACCACTTCCTAAATAATGGTATTTATTCATTAAACTATTCCAGATAGAAGATAAACGGTTAGAAACTTTGGTTATTTGTATTACCTTAATTTCGCCTAATTTACTAATATCACCATCAATTTTTGCTACATCACTAACATCAGCCGGTATACCTCTCCTTTTCGGAAAGGATTTAGCTTTTGGTAATTTTATCATATCTCTCTTATCTAACTTTAGTAATGCTTTACGACAACTTACCTCACAGGGTTTACCCATAGGGGATATCCAGTTTAACCATTTGCAAACCCTGCGGGATAGGGTACTACGGGAGATCTCAGGCTCTTGCTTGATGGTCTCCTTAATACGATCTACTAGATCTTTGTTAAAGTATTGACCACATATTTTCATACTCTATATTATATTTTATTTTGAACTATGTGTCAAGTGTGTCCAAATATCAGTCTCCTCTTATACCCGGACATTCGTCCGATTCTCTCTTCCTTGCTCAGCTTAAAAAAGGCCATATAAAATAATCTGTAAATTTTTAAAACTCTGCGCTTCCCCAAAATCTATCTTAGCTATAAAATCAGTGATTAAAATATCCATAACTCACCTCTCCTTTGGAAAATAATATATTAAAAAAATATCCTTTACACCACAAAAACCTCTCCATCTGAAAGCTGTTCTATCTTCTGGCTAAACAAATCACCGTATCCTCTATTTTAATCCTCTAATCTTTTACACCTTGTATTTTCTCTTTGAATTGAAAAATATAATATTTGACATTAATTTCCTAATGCTATACACTTATTAACAAGTATATAGAAATAGGGGTAATTCTTATGGGTAAAAAAGAGAAAGAATTTATAGAATTTCTGAAGAAAAGAGGAGGAATAGTCAGCTATAAGGAAATTATCAAAGCTGGCTTTAATAAAGCTTTTCTTAAGGATAACCTGAATTCTGGCCGAATTCAGAAAGTTGATCGTGCCCTATATAGACTATCTGATGGCATTACCCTATCCAACCCGGATCTTGTGGCTGTGTCAATCAAAGTGTCCAAGGGGGTCATATGTTTACTTTCCGCGCTTGCTTTTCATGAAGCAACCAGCGAGATACCCCACTATGTTAATATAGCAATTCCCCGTGGTGCATGGGCTAATAAAATTAATTATCCTCCGGTTAAATTCTATCACTTTGCACCCAAAGCATGGAAAGCAGGCATTGAAAAATTTGAAATTGAGGGATATGAGATTAAAGTTTATAGCCTTGCCAAGACGATTGGTGATTGTTTCAAATTTCGCAATAAGATCGGAATGAACATCGCCAGAGAAGCTCTCAAGATTGCTATAACAGAAAAAGGCGTACAGCCTAAAGAGATTATGCAATATGCGGAGATTTGCCGTGTTGCTAATATTATCAAACCTATTTTGGAAGCTATGTTATGAAAAAAGATATTAAGAATATACCAGCCTCTATACGGGCGAAGCTACAAAATAAAGCACGAGAAACACATCGTCCTTTCGCGGAAGTATTGCAATATTTTGGCATGGAAAGATTTCTTTATCGGTTTAGCTGTTCAGAATATGCTAACCAATTCATTCTAAAAGGTGCACTAATGTTTACAGTTTGGAATGTTCCAGAGCGGAGAAGTACACTCGATATTGATTTCTTGGCACAATTTAATAATCAGGTAACGAACATTGAGAAAATGATAAAGGATGTCTGTAGGACGGAAGTTGTCCCTGATGGTCTTGTCTTTGATCCCAAAACAGTAAAAGGACAGAGGATAAAGGAAGATGCAGATTATGAAGGCGTACGGGTGAAGTTTTTGGGTTTTCTCGACCGCTCACGCATTCACATGCAGATCGATATTGGATTTGGCGATATTACTTATCCAAGGCCGAAACTTATTGAATATCCTGTTATTTTGGATTTTCCAAAGCCTCATCTTAAAGGTTACCCGGCAGAAAGCGTGGTCAGCGAGAAATTTGAGGCTATGGTCAAGTTAGGTCTTCTTAATAGCCGAATGAAAGATTTTTATGATATTTGGCTTATGATGCACCAATTTGATTTTGAAGGTTTAAAACTTATTGAAGCGTTAAGAAGAACTTTCGCGTACCGTAAAACAGAGGTTCCAGAGGGTAAAAAGTTGCTTGCTAAAGAAATTTATGATGAAAAATCTGATCGACAGTCACTGTGGAAAGCATTCTTAAATAAAGAAGATATAAAAAATGCGCCTGAGAAATTGTCAACAGTAGCTAAAGAGATAGAAAAATTTCTTTATAAACCGCTTAATGCAATTAATAAAACAGAAAAATATGATGTGGGATGGAAAGCTTCCGGCCCTTGGAGATGATACCGCTAGCCCCTGCACTTTTACGAACCGCAAACATTTTACTAATCCAGCACCACTAAAATAGTGGATATTCATCAGGGGAAAGTTCCTTTCCGTTCTGAAAGATGCTAAACAGGTCATTGGCTACCTTTTTAATTCTATCCGACTCTTCCACCTTCTGTATCCATGGTCTGGGGATTAATTCAACCCCAAGTAAGGTTCCCACGGGGCACCTAAGGCATCACCGATGGCAAGCCCCAGCAGACAACCTTGATATTTACCGATCAAAAGTTTAATCCTCCGCTTATTTAAAATAGGGACATCTGTCCCTTTCACCTTAGTCTTCTCTCTTGCTTTTTGATAAGCGGACTGATTTTACTGTGTCAATCTCTACAAACTTTTTTATCTCATCTAAAATAGTCGAATCCCATTTTTCCTCTTTGATTACCTTTTTCAATTCAGCGACATCAAAGGCTGATACTTCTTCCAATCTATTTAATTGGCTTAAGAACTCTATTAAAGATTCTCTCTCCTTGGTCCCTTTACCCGGCACATTGATTTTTTCACTTGAACTAATCTTTAACTTATGATCACTCCCTATCAACACTTCTACCCCTATATTTCCGGCATATTGAATCACCGCTTCTTTTATCTCTTCCAGCTCTTCATCGATCTCTTTAATCTTTACTTCATAGCTCTTCTTTTGATCATCCAATTTGGCAAATTCATTAACCAATTTAACTCCACTATCTTTTAGATATTTATTTGCCGGCAGATTCCCAACCATATATTCATGTTTATACAAAGGACAGATATCCTTATAATAACACCATCCGCATAAAATGCTCTCATGAGGTAAAAACTCCCGGGTAGCTTCGATCTTCTTTATCAAATCAATGGTATTTTTTTTTAATTCATCTAATTCTTCTTCCGTCCTTGATGACCTGATCTCTTTATCAAAGGCTACATAATGCCAGACCAGCTCTATATGATAAACATCGTTCCACATATTTTGAATTCCTATCTGATAGAGAGCCAGCTGGCGGTCTTCATCCATTTTGCTCTGCTCCGGAAGAGATTTGGAGGTCTTATAATCATGTATTTCATAAGTTCTGTCTTTTACCTGGTCTAAGCGGTCTATATA
>Ga0100381_1003217_pt1 | contig 14252 bp, 16 predicted proteins | sample CryGeymeta201505_FD_80416 | JGI IMG/M metagenome (GOLD analysis project Ga0100381, IMG submission 80416) | Groundwater microbial communities from Crystal Geyser aquifers in Utah, USA - Crystal Geyser metaG 2015-05 | ecosystem: Environmental > Aquatic > Deep subsurface > Groundwater | place: USA...
GTACTCGTTTAAAGCAAATCAAGCTAGTTTTTAACTTTGTAAATTGAATTTACTCTGATAGTTAAAGTGTGTTTAAATACACTGAAAGCAGTATAAAAAGTTTCGTGCGTTTACCCTAGTTTAATTTATTGTCAATCTTAATTTTACAACCTTAGCCCAAACTGCTAAACCTAATATCTTAACCTATAAGATTATTTACTCCGTAAATCACTCAGACTAATATGAAAAAATTATTTTCTCTGCTTGCCCTAATCTGCTTCCTTGCTATTGGTACAGCGCACGCCCAAGACATGACCCCAGAAGATTCTATTGCGATGGCAGATTCTATTGCTAATGCTGAAGCTGCTGCTCAACAACAAGCCGATGAAGAAGCTGCTGCTGCAAAAGCTAAAGCTGATGCCGAAGCTGCTGCTGCTACCCCTGTTCAAGAACAAACAACTCACGAAGCCATTAAAGAAAAATTTATTGAAGGTGGATGGCAGTTTATGTCATTAGTACTTATCTGTTTGATTATTGGTCTTGCAGTTGCTATTGAACGTATTATCGTCCTTAACCTTGCTAGTACAAACAAAGACAAATTATTAGCCAAAGTAGAAGATGCTCTCCGTGAAGGTGGCGTTTCTAGAGCGCAAGAAGTTTGTGCTGCTACTCGTGGTCCTATTGCTGATATTTTCGCACAAGGCTTAATGAGTGCTAATCGTGGCATCGAAATCGTAGAAAAAACGGTTATGTCTTCTGGTTCAGTAGAAATGAGTAAGTTAGAAAAAGGACTTATTTGGATTTCACTTTTTATTGCTCTTGCTCCAATGCTTGGGTTTATGGGTACAGTAATCGGTATGATTGGTGCATTTGATGCTATCCAAGCAGCAGGTGATATTCAGCCTTCTCTCGTAGCAGGTGGTATCAAGGTAGCACTTCTTACAACAGTAGGTGGTCTTATCGTTGCAGTAATTCTTCAAATCTTTTATAATTATTGTGTGTCTAAAATTGACTCAATCGTTACAGATATGGAAGATGCTTCTATTTCTCTTGTAGATTTGCTGATCAAACATGACCTTTCTAAGTAATTAGTCAAGCAAGAACTAAAATAAAATAGGGGTGTATTACCCACAAAAAGTAATGCACCTATTCTACTTTATATTTTAAGTTCCATACTACTATACTAATAGTTATTGACTATCAAATCACTTAGAAATTATTTTTATTACCATTTCACACTAGAATATTCATATTAGATAAAAGAATTATGCAAAAATATCTTTCTTTCATAATCTATGGCATTGTACTCGTTTTATTCGTTGTTTTTGGAATATATGGCTGCTCGGGCTATCCTAAACAAAAAGATTTAGCACTAGAACAAGCCGTAACAGAAAAAGGTTATGACAATGTAACCAAAGAGCGCATGGACGAACTCAAAGAGCAAGTAAAACTTCCTACAAAAATAGAAGACCAAATTACAGGTAATGCAGTAGCAGATTGGTTTATTCCTCTCTCTTATGTACTTGTAGGCTTTGCCATGATTGTAGCTATTGTACTTCCTTTAATTTATACGGTTACTCAAGACCCAAAAGCACTTGTCAAAATTGCCATTTCATTAGGCGTTTTAGTCGTTGTCTTTTTCATTTGTTATGCCTTTGCAGACAATACACCAGTTAAAACAACTGATGTAGAAATGGGAGAGTCAGGTTCAAAATATATTGGAGGCGTACTTATTATGACTTATGTTATGATAGCAGTCGCTTTTGTAGGAGCTATTTTTGGAGAAGTAAGCCGTTCATTTAAATAAGAAATTTCTATTATGGGAAAGAAAAAACGTGACGATGTAGGCGTAAATGCCAGTTCGATGGCAGATATAGCCTTTCTATTACTTATCTTTTTCTTAGTAACCACACGTATTGCTTCCGAAAAAGGAGTTTATAGAGATTTAGCCCCTAAGCCAGAAGGAGAAGTTCCTCCTGTTGAACTCAATAAGCGAAATGTATATAAAGTTATCATTAACTCTAGCAATGAGTTGCTTATCGAAGGAGATGAAGGCAAAATTAGTCAGATTAAAAAGGATGTAAAAGCACACGTAAATAATTATGGTGTTGATCCTGAGCTTTCTGTGAGTCCGAAAGACGCTATTATTTCAATCAAAACAGATAGAGGTACAGATTATACAACTTATCTTACTGTTTTAGATGAAATTTTACAAGGATACAACGAACTTAGAGCAGAATATCTAACTAAAGAATTAGGAGAGAAAATTACTGTTGAGGATTTCTTAGAAATATCAAGACAGGATACACAAGTAAACAAAGACCGTTATAAATTAGCTAAAGACAAATACCCTCTCAATGTATCTGATGCAGAGCCAACAGGTAGTGGAGGAGCAAAGTAATTAGTTTTACTCAAAATTTAGCTAAGTAGTAAGTAATTTATGTTACTATAATAACCAAAGAATACATAGATATAAAATTTCTAAACTAGAAATAGCATGCCTTTTAAAAAGAAACCGAAACCGAATCCAGAGATACCTACTTCTGCTTTGCCAGATATTATCTTTATGTTACTTTTCTTCTTTATGGTTTCGACTGTAATGAGAGAAAATACACTTAAAGTAAACGTACTTTTGCCACAAGCAAACCAAGTACAAAAAATGGAAAAAGCCAATTTGGTAGCTAATATTTATATTGGTAAACCAAAAGAGCCAGACCAGTTTGGTACAGCTCCTCGTATTCAAGTAAATGATGTATTCATTACTTTAGACCAAATTCAACAATTTGCAGTAGAATCTATGGCAAACGTACCCGAAGTGGATAAAAATCGTTTTCGTGTAGCTATAAAAGGCGATGTTGGTTTGGATATGGGAATTGTAATAGATGTACGTGAAGAACTTCGTGAAACAGAAGCTCTCAAAATCTATTATGCAGCCTCTAAAGGAGAAGCAGAGTAATATCACAAGAGCCGTGTAAAAAAGAAAACTCATTTTCAATTTATTGAGAATGGGTTTTTTATTTTTTATGTTCAAAAAATAATTGTATCTTATTGAGTGAATAGTATAACTCATCTGATCTACAACTATGGACAAAATTTTTCTAGCAAAAGTACAAAATGAAATAGGTCAAGACTTTGCCCATATCTATCAATTAAAAGACCATCCTCATATTCTTTTACAAGAAATGAAAGGCTTTTGTTTGCCTAAAGAAATAAAAGCGTTACATTATCAAATCATTGACTTAGTAGAAAAAAATAAATTTACACATCTTATTTCTGATATAGTAGAAGTAGAAGGAGCTTTTGGAGAAATGACTGAATGGTTCTTAACAGAATTCAATCCTAAAATGGTAGAGCTAGGAATGACTTATGAAGCTATCATTCAAAGCAAAAATCTTTTTTCCCAACTCTCTGCTGAAGATTTAGTAGAAAATAGTCAGCTCAAAGAAATAGGTTATCACATGCGCTTGTTTGATTCTGCTGAGAAGGCTTTGGAATGGTTTGAGGAGGAGAAAAAAGATTTATCATAATTATAAAACTGGCTATTACTCTACAAAATCAATGAAAATAAACTACTTCTTTTCAATACTTGTATTATTTGCAATAACTTCTTGTGGTTTGAAATATGATAATAAAGTAAAAGCACTTCCAAAACAAGCTCAAACACGAATACATCAAAATGATGAATTATTAAGAACTCTAGAAATTGTTTCTTTAAAAATAAAAAACTATTCTAATTTTAGGGATAGTTGTGTGCGTGATATTATACAAAAAGAAACAAAAATGCTATTAGAAGCTGCTGATACGATTATTAAGTTGGAGTCTTATCGCTTTATACTTAGCTATCAAGGTTCTATACTTATAGATCATGATAAAGATAGACATCGTATAACAAGTAACTCAAACTTATATTGTACAACTATTCGTGATACTAATAACCATTGTTTCCTTCCTATTACTTCTAAACGAATGGTAAATTATGGTTTTATTGAAGATCCAATTTCTAAAGAGGTAAGAAACTGGATTGAGTGTGATTCAGAGTCTTTTCTAAATTTGGATGGAAAGAAATATACGATTTATCTCAAAACTTATTCTTATGAGTAGGCAAACAAAACCCACATCAACCACAACTTGCATTTTCTTAAACATAAATTATGAATTTAGATAAATATTCATTCAAAATAAACAAGACTTCTACCAAATTTAGATTTACGAGTGTAGGAAGGTTGGGTAAAATCGAAAAAGTTGTGCGATATGAAAAGATGGAAAATGAAGAGATATATAATTTAGGTTTTGGGGATAGAAATCCAAAAACTGGCGAGATAGATGATACAATAGTTACTAATAATGGAGATATAGAAAAAATACTAGCTACTGTTGCAGCAACTCTGTATTTTTTCACAGAAATAAATCCAAATGTATATATCTATGTAACAGGAAGTTCTGAATCTGGTATTAGATTATATAGAATGGCAATAAATAAATATTTTCAATAAATCGAAAAAGATTTTATTGTTTATGTCTTATCAGAAGATAACGAATGGCATCCTTTCAAATCAAATTCAATAACTCAAGCATTTTTAATACAAAGAAAATCATGAAAGAAAAAAATAATACATCAGAAAATTCAATACAAAAATCATTTAATTCTCTAAAGAACTACAAATTCACAATAGATACAGAGTTAGAAGCAGATGATGAAAAAATTCTATTTCCAGAAAAACTAAGAAAAGCAAACGAAACCATAAAAAAAGTAGGATTACCTAAAGAAGTTCAAGAAGAATTAGATAGACGAAAAAAAGAGACAAAAGAGAAATAATAAAATCAAACAAAATCCACATCTACAACAACTTGTATTTTCTTAAATGATTTATCTTTGTAAAGCTCATCGATTTGAGATTGAATAAAGTCTTTTGTTTTTCCTAAATCAAATTTATTTCGTTCTAATTTTATCAAAATAGCTTGTTGAAATTTATTTCTGATGCGTTCGATAATTGGAGCTTCGGGCCCTAAAACACGCTGAAGACTAAGTTTGGATTGAAGTTTTTTTGATAAAATAAAAGCTGCTTTTTGTGCCATTTCTCGCTCTTCGTGTCTTACCATTAGTTTTATTAGTCTTGCAAAAGGAGGATAATTATATTGCTGACGTTCCACAATTTCTTGATTATAAAAAGTTTGATAATCGTGTAAAGCAATAATAGCAAAAAGAGGATGCGATGGTGCATTGGTCTGAATGACTACTTTTCCTTTTCCACTCCTACGCCCTGCACGTCCACTGACCTGCATAATAAGCTGCATAAAACGCTCAGAAGAACGAAAATCTGGAAAAAACAGAATTCTATCAGCATCAAAAACTCCTACTAGATTTACTTTTTCAAAATCTAATCCTTTGGTTATCATCTGCGTTCCTACCAAAATATCTACTTCGTGCCTTTCAAAAGAATCAATAATATTTTCGTAGCCCATTCGTGTTCTGGTGGTGTCTTTATCCATTCTTGCAATCCTGCTTTCAGGTAGCATAACTTGCAAATCTTCTTCTATTTTCTGCGTTCCAAAACCTTTGGGATATATTTTTGTCGAACCACAAGCTGAACAGTTTTGAGGAATATTTGTAGTAAATCCACAATAATGACAGCGCAACTCTTTTGCTTTTTGATGATAGGTAAGACTTACCGAACAGTTTTGACACTCTGGAATCGTTTCACATTCTTCACAACTCAAATAAGGCGCATAACCACGACGATTTTGAAAAAGCAAAATCTGTTCTTTATTCTCTAAAGCCTTTTTCATTTGCTCAAAAAGCTCTAGCGTAAACTCTTCTTTGAGTTCTTTTCTTTTTTTGGATTCTCTCAAATCTACCAACTGAATTTCAGGCAAAACAGCCTCTCCAAAACGCTGCAAAACTTCCACTAAACCATACTGTTTTTGTTTTGCCAAAAAATAACTTTCCACAGACGGAGTAGCCGAACCCAAAACAACTTTTGCTTGATGTTTGTGAGCCAAAACAAGCGCAGCATCACGAGCATGATAACGTGGTGCAGGGTCATACTGCTTATAGGAAGGGTCATGTTCTTCATCGACGATTATCAAACCCAAATGCTCAAAAGGCAAAAAAACAGACGAACGAACACCAATCACAAAATTAATATCGCCGTTCAAAACGCCTTTCCAAACCTCTACACGCTCATTATCCGAAAAACGAGAGTGATACACACCGACAGCATTTCCAAAAATTCGTTTCAAACGAACCACAATCTGACTGGTAAGCGCAATTTCAGGCAAAAGCATCAAAACTTGACTTCCACTTTGCAAAACTTGTTCTATCAAACTGACATACATTTCCGTTTTTCCACTTCCTGTTACACCATGCAAAAGAACGGTAGATTTGTCTTGAAAATGCTCAAAAATTTGATGTACAGCTTTTTCTTGGGTAGAAGTAAGGCTAATAGCTGATTTGGTTTCTGTCCACTCTTCAAACTCAAAGCGAGATAATGTCTTTTCAAACTCCTCAAAAATGCCATTTTTTATTAATGTTTTTAGAGAACTAGGCGATAAATTTTCTCCCAATAATTCTTTTTTAGAAATACTTTTTGGGTAGTCTTTTATTGGGTTTTTGCTCAAATAAGTTAGTAAAAGTTCTTCCTGTTTTACGCTTCTTGTTGTCTTTGTGAAGGCTTCTGCAACTCCTTCTTGACTTGCATACTGTTTTGCAATTCGGATTTGCTTTTCTTTTAATGGACTATATTTTTCTTTTAATTCCTCAAAAATAATAATAATTCGTTTTTGAGTCAGTTTTTTAATGATTTGATAGACATCTTGCAAAGCTAACTTTTCGCCTGCTTGTTCGTAAGTCAATGAACTTTCTAATTCTAATACATTAATCAACCGAATTTCATCACCTGACAAATCATATTGGTCTCTTTTTTGTTTTATTTCCTCCTCATTTATTCCAGTCTTCCAATCTGGGTGTAATTGCAACCTACTTGTACTACTCAGTTTCAAACCAGAAGGTAAAGCAGCGTTCATAACTTCGCCCACCGAACACATATAATAAGAGGCAAGCCAAGTCCAAAACCAAATTTGTGTTTGCGTAATAAGTGGTGTTTCGTCTAAAAGCTCTAAAATATATTTTGCTGAATATCCCTTGGGTGCTTCTTGAGTAACTGATTTTACAACACCTGTCAGAACTCGTTTTTTTCCGAAAGGAACAACTACACGAACTCCACTTTGAATAAAATCATTTAGCTCAAAAGGAATGCGATAGGTAAAAGTCGTTTTTAATGGAACAGGAATAATAACCTCTGCAAAAAGTGTTTTTCTTTCTATAGAAGTAGCGTTTGTAGAGTCAGAAAAGGATTGAAAAAGCGACAAATTGAATAAGATTGAGAAGTAAAATCAAAAAGTTATACAAAAGTTAAACAGACGCAAAAATGAGTCTATAAAGTCATTGTTGGTACAAGTATAATATTGGTTGAAGAGTAATACTACAAAGTTCGTCATTTTTTGAGAAAATATAACCTAAAAACAATCTAGTAAAGATAAATTTTAGAGTTTACTGATATTTTTAGCAGATGCTTAAATAATGTTTAACTCTTATCTTGTCCAATCTGTCAAAGAGCTATGTTCCACAACCCTCGTTATCCCCATGAGATTTGCAAGCTGTGTGTAAGTTTTGTAATCGTACTATTTTAGGTGGCTATATTGCTTTTTATGCTGATGCAGATGGAAAAGAAGAGTATCATAATCATATTTGTTGTGTTAGTAAACGAACATGTGAAGCCAAAGAGGATAAATTTGGAGGAATCGTTGTAGAATTAATTCAAATAGAAAATAAAAGTGATGATAATTCAAATTCTTCTGAAGAAAATGAATAAAATCTCCTCTAACTCTTCAGAATCATAATTTCTGATAAAAAAACAAAAAATCTAAACAATTTGGGAACTTTTTCAAACTTTTTATAAAATCTGCATAACCTTTTCAAAAAAATTGCGTTGGTATAAACGATATGATACAATAAAACCCATTTTTTATGGTTTGTTTTGCTTTCACATTATAAGTTTTGATAAATGTATGTTTAACATTTATTTATCTCAAACTTAATTTTTTAACCTTGATTTTTTTCTTCTACAATCTTAAATGTTCTCAATTCCGTTTTTAATTTTAATTCATTCAATTTTTTTGTTTTGATAAGTGATATTTATCAAAAGTTCATTACTTGGTAATCTAATAAAATTTGGATTTTTACCAAAAAACACTATTTTAGATTAAAATAGTAGCTTATTCAGTTACTACTTGTAGAAACAATTATTTGTTTAAGATTTTTAACTAAGTAATTGCACAAAAATTTGGAAAACTGTTTAATTAATGCTACCTTTGCATTAAACAAAACAACTAAATCAATTACCTCCAAACTTCAAAATTTTTTTAACTATGACAGCCTTCGAATTTGGATTTGCACTACAAAAAATAGCTTACTCTTTGCGTCCTTTCGCATTGAAGCTAACCAAAGATTCGGACGAAGCAAATGATTTGCTCCAAGAAACAATATTAAAAGCCTTTACCAACCGTGAAAAATTTACGGAAGGAACAAACTTGAAGGCGTGGTTATATACCATAATGAAAAATACATTTATTACGAATTATCAGCGTTTGGTGCGTCGTAATACATTTATTGACACTACTGAAAATTTACACTTCCTTAATTCCTCTGACCACGTAGCTGCAAATGGTGCGTATGGAGATTTTATGATGCAAGATGTAACTAGAGCGATTGACAAGTTAGATGATGCGTATAAAGTTCCATTTATGATGCACTTTAGAGGTTTCAAATATTACGAAATTGCAGAACGTTTAGAGATTCCTATCGGAACTGTAAAGAATAGAATTCATATTGCTCGTAAAGAACTGAAAGGTAATTTGAAGGTTTATGCCTCAAAAAACTAAACAAGAGCTAACTAAAAGATTAACAAATATTTGCTAGTCTTAAATTTATATAAAAAACTTTAAAAAACGTACATTTTTTTCAAACAAAAGTGTACGTTTTTCTATTTTGGAAAAAGAACATACTTATTACCTTCCTTATTTCGTTCTAACTACTAAAAACGTCATTAGAAAAATTTTATAAAGTTCTTATGAATACTCTATCACCCACAACTTCTCCTTCAAAAGGAACTGATACTATTTCAGATTCTATGGCACTTTATAATACAACTGCTTTAAAATGTAGTAAACTAATTACCCAACATTATAGTACTTCTTTTACTATAGGTATTCAGACACTACACAAAAAGTTACATTTTCCTATTTATGCTATTTATGGATATGTGCGTTATGCTGATGAAATTGTAGATACTTTTCATGATAAAGATAGAACTACTCTACTCTCTCGTTTTAGAGAAGATACGTATAGAGCGATTGAAGAAAAAATAAGTACCAATCCTGTAATTCATTCTTTTCAGCTTGCTGTTGAGCGTTATTCTATCGGAAGTGAACTTATAGAAGCCTTTTTGAATAGTATGAAAATGGATTTGGATAAAAAAGAATACACAGACAATAAATACAATGAGTATATTTATGGCTCTGCCGAAGTGGTGGGCTTGATGTGTTTGCGTGTTTTTTGTGAAAATGATAGTGAATTGTATGATAGTTTGAAAGCAGGTGCAAGAAGTTTAGGAGCAGCTTTTCAGAAGGTAAATTTTTTGAGAGATATGAAAAGTGATTTTGATGAGCGTGGAAGAGTTTATTTTCCTGATGTAGATTACTCACAATTCGATGCTAATGCCAAACTTCAAATAGAAAACGATATTCAAAAGGATTTTGATGCAGCCTATGAGGCAATTCTACGACTTCCTAAGCCTTCTAGAATGGGAGTTTATTTGGCTTATGTATATTATCTAAAATTATTCAACAAAATAAAACAATCTTCTGCTCAAACAATCTTATCAGAAAGAATACGTGTTCCTGATAGTAGAAAAATGTTTTTATTAATAGAAAGTTATGTCAAACATCGTTTGAATTATATTTAAAATCAAAAAAGGCTTGAAAAAATATTATTTTTAAGCCTTTTTTTATGATTCAGATATTTTTAATAACTAATGATATTCAAGTGCATTTCGCTCTCATCCATAAAATCTTCTCCCTCAATTCTCATGTCGTCGTGATCTTCTTCAGGATAATACCAATTAACAGTTATTTGTTTTCCCTCATCTTGAAACTCTTTGAGCAGACGAAACAAATCTAATAAAGCTCTTGAAGAGCTTGTGTTGAAGTAAAAGAGTTTGCAATCTAATGTTACTTTTTGATGAGTTTTGAAATATTCCTTGAACCAATTCATCAGATTATCATAAAATTCAAAAGCATCTTCTAAATAAGATTCACCTTGAATAAGACAATGCTCTTTGTCAGCATCAAAATTTACATAAGGCACAAAGTAAGCATCTTTCTTACTCTCTACTATTAAATTTTTACCTTTTTCTGTAAACATAATTTATAATTTAAAATTGTGATTTTTTATTTAGACTTTATTTTTCAATAGTTGATGAAATTATGAAATATGAATTTTTATCATCTATTTCCTTAAATTCTACTTGTAAAGGATGTTCTGATTTTAGTGCAACCTGTATCAAACCAATATTTCCACCTTTTTGGTCTGAAGTACGTTCTGCACTCCTTACTTCCTTTTTTAAGGCTCGTAATTGATCTATACTCAGTCCATTTATTTCTTCACACTTAGCAATAATTTCTTTTACTTTTTCAGTCGGAACAAGATTTCCAGCACTCAAAATAACTTCTGTGTCTTCATTATGTATTACTACAGTTCCGACTCCATTATTTTTTCTAGTTTCATCTGAATATCTAACATCTTTTTTACCTTCTTCATCGTAAAAAAAATTTGATTCTTCGGAATAATATGCAATATTTTGGGCTAATTCAATAAAAATAGAAAAAAGTTTTGCACTCATACGTGGATTTTCGGCAAACCTACGACGTAATTGCAAACTAATATTCGCCAAAATGTCTTTATCAAAAGGTCCTTTGTAGTAGAGTACGGCACTTTGAGCATCTAAACGGGTGTGGTAATCTATCATGCTAGTGATATAATAGTTAGTAAGTTAAATTAATAAAACGATTAAATTATATATTGAATTTTAAATCTTAAAACCTAATACAGTAATATCGTCTCGCTGTTCAGTATCTTTTTGATGACTAGCAAGGCGTTTTTCAAAAATTTTCATTTGTTCTTTTGCTGGTAAATGTCCCACTTCTACCATAAGGTTTCTAAAAGCATTCTTCGAAAAACTTTTTCTTTCCTTATTCGCTTGGTCGGCATACCCGTCAGTTGCTAAGAATACTGAATCATCTTTTTGAAGAATAATTTCTTCTTGCATGTAATCTCGTTTGTCATCTCGTTTGCCTCCACCAATAGAACGTCTGTTGCCTTTTAATTCAATAAGTTCTTTACCTCTAACAATGTATAGGTTTTGTTTGACACCACCAAAAGTTAATAGAGTTTGATTATTTGATTTTTTTTCTATCAAGCAAAGCGTTAAATCCATTCCATCATTATTTGCTCCTTCTTTTTGATTGAGTTTTTTGACTACGCCTTTATGTAATTCTTGAAGTATCAGATTAGGTTGTAAGTATCCATTTTGGTTGATAACCTCGCTCAAGATATTAGAGCCTACCAAACTCATAAATGCACCTGGTACGCCATGCCCTGTACAATCTATTACCCCCACAAGTATTTTGTTTTCGTGTTCTGATAACCAATAAAAATCTCCTGAAACAATATCTTTTGGTTTATAAATAACAAAACTCTCAGGCAAAAGTGCTTTCATTTGAGTGTTAGAGGGCAAAAAAGCATTTTGTATTGTTTTTGCGTAGGAAATACTTTTAGTAATCTGACGATTACTGATTTCTAATACATCTTTCTGATATGCCATTACCTCTTGTGTAGTTTGTAGCTCTTCCATATTTTGGCGAAGCTCTTCGTCTTGTGTTTGCAAAGCATCAAAACTCTCTCTGAGTTTAATATCTTGCTGTTTCATTTTCTCAAAAGCTTTTTTGAGTACAGCTTCATTAGAAGCCAGTTTTTCGTTTTGTTTTTCTAAGGCTATTTTTGATTCTTCTATCAGTTTCTGCTTTTGTGCCATGGCTTCCTGTGTAGCCTCTAACTCTTCCATATTTTGGCGCAACTCTTCTTCTTGTGTTTGTAAAGAATTGATACTCTCTATTAGTTGCAATTTTTGCAACTTCATTTTCTCAAATGCTTTTTTTAGTACGGCTTCATTCGAAGCTAACTTTTGATTTTGCTTTTCTAGAGCTATTTTAGATTCTTCTATAAGAGCTTGTTTTTCTCTCATAGCCTCTTGTGTAGCTTGAAATTTTTCAAAATTTTGCTTTACTTTTTCTTGTTCTTTTATTTTTTGCTCTGTTTCTATAGCAATAGTAATAATATCTGATACTCCTTTTACAAAAGTAATATCTTCATGTGTCCAATTTCTATATGTATTTTGAGCTTCACAACAAATTACACCTGCAAGCTCCCCAACTAAAAAGTAAGGAACATCAAGCATTGACTTTATTCCTAGTGGAGTTAAATATCCATCCACAAATTCCACCAAGGCAGGATGGTTTTGAGCAAAATCAGCTACTATATTTTTTTCAGCAAGTATATCTTCAAAATATTTAGGTGTATCTTTTTGCTTTATTTCAGTACCTTTAGTAAAAATATATCCTTCTTCTGTTGTTTCGTACTGTTTTTGAGCAGTAATCTTAGTCTCATTTGTAGTGTCATATTTCCAAATACCTACACGTTCTATGTTTAATATATTAGCAACTTTCTTGGTAATTTCTTCAAAAGCTATACCTAAATTACCAGTATAAATATCTTTACTTTTGTTCAATTCTAAAAGAGCATGATTATTCCTATCTGAAATATCACTTTTTGCTTTTATTTCATTGTTTACTTCTTGAATGTAATCTCGCTGTGCTTCTAATTCCTCTAAATTTTGGCGAAGTTCTTCTTCAGTAGTTTGAAGTTGTTCTTGTCTAGTTTGGAGTTCAAATTCTATTTTTTTTCGATCCGTAATAAGATAACGAATAGATAAATAGCTCATTATTTTACCATTATTATCCAACATAGGATTAATAACAGTATCCATCCAATAAAAAGAACCATCTTTGGCTTTGTTTTTTACATCAGCACGCCATGTTTTTCCTCTTGCTATTGTTCGCCACATGTCTTGCCAAAATTCTTTTGGATGATATGCTGAATTTACAATATTGTGGTCTTTACCTAAAAGTTCTTTTTCTGAATATTGAGAAACTTTACAAAACTCTTCGTTTACCTTTATAATTTTTCCTTCTGTATCGGCAATAGAAATTATTGCACTTTGGTCTAATGCTACTGTAATGGCTTTTAATTGTTGTTCTTGATTTTGCTTCGTATTTTTTACTGTATCATTACGTAATATAGCCTGTACAAGTATTTTTTTATCTATCTCTATTGTTGATAAGAATACTTTTGCATTAATTTGTTCTCCTTTTGTATTTTGAAAATACCATGAAAAAGTATCTTTACCTTTTACTAAACATTTAGTAAGATGATCTACTAATTCAAGATTGTCTGCCTCTTTTTGAGAAAAATCTGATAGTTTTTTGTTTATAATTTTATATCCATCATCAACTTTAAAAAGTCTGTGTGTCAATTCATTACAGGCAATAGTCCTTTCCTCTTGTAAAATAAGAACAGCATCTGGATAAGTGTTATAAAAAGATTTATATAGTTCTAGTTCGTTTCCTGTTATATTTTGGTTCATGAAGATAAAATGTAATTGTAGTAATTTTTAATAAAAGGAAAGTTATTTATAAGAAACTTTATTTTGAATAATTAAACATTCATTATCCATTCTCTAGCCTCCTCTATTTCATCAAAATACTTTGTCGTAATTTGTTGTCCCACTTCTTCTTCCATCACTTGTTCGATAGAGAGTTGAGCTAAAAATTCTGTACTCATCACAACAGCAAGTTTGCTAAAACCTACTTCCATAGCAGGAGCAAATATATGCTCATTCATCCACTCTTGTGCTTCCGGGCTTACTACAAATCCCAACTCTTTTATGTTACCCAAAACTTTTTCAGTTTTTTGATCTAACATTAGGGTAAACGCACGAAAAAAAAATGTACTCGTTTAAAGCAAATCAAGCTAGTTTTTAACTTTGCAAATTGAATTTACTCTGATAGTTAAAGTGTGTTTAAACATACTGAAAGCAGTA
>Ga0100381_1003219_pt1 | contig 14249 bp, 19 predicted proteins | sample CryGeymeta201505_FD_80416 | JGI IMG/M metagenome (GOLD analysis project Ga0100381, IMG submission 80416) | Groundwater microbial communities from Crystal Geyser aquifers in Utah, USA - Crystal Geyser metaG 2015-05 | ecosystem: Environmental > Aquatic > Deep subsurface > Groundwater | place: USA...
ATATTTCCCATATTTCTGGTTTAATTGCTGGAGGTGTTCTAGAAAATCCCGTGCCTTATACTGATGTTGTTATGACAACCACCCATAAGACTCTTAGAGGTCCTAGGGGTGGATTAATATTATGCAAGGAAAAATATGCTAAAGACATTGATAGGGCTGTTTTCCCCGGAATGCAGGGAGGCCCCCATAATAATAATACGGCTGGGAAAGCAATCGCCTTCAAGGACGCAATGCAACCAGAATTCAAGGAATATTCGCAACAAATAATCAAAAACGCAAAAGCTCTTGCTTCGACTTTGATGGATGAGGGCATAAAGTTAGTAACAAACGGAACTGATAACCATCTTTTATTAATTGATTTGCGTCCGTTTGGAATTGGGCTTGGTAGGGAAGTTGTTGTTGCATTAGAAGAATCTGGAATCTGTTGTAATGCCAATAGTGTTCCATATGATGAAAGCACTCCATTCAAACCATCCGGACTGCGTTTAGGAACGCCTGTTTTAACAACCCGTGGAATGAAGGAAAAAGAGATGGAGGAGATTGGAAAGTGGATGGCTGATGTTATTAAAGCTAGGGAAAGCAAAGAGTTGAAGGGCATAATAAGGGGGAAAATAAGGAATTTGTGCGAAAGGTTTCCCTATTATTAATTTGAGTTTTTTTCACTTATGTTTTCCAGAGAGGAAGTTCTTAGAACTGTTCTTTGTTCTCTATGTTCCATGAACCTGTCTATTGCATAATCAGTAATTCCCGCGAAGGTTATGGCTACTGAAAGATATGCAACTGCTCGCTTTTCTGTCGGTTTGTACATCCTTAGAATATAATCTTTCGTTGTTTTTATATCTAATTTCTAATTTGTCTGTTTATAAATCTTTCACTAAATTTTTATAAAGCTCATTTGTAAGGTACCCTCATGAAGAGAATGAAATTTGATTCTAACGGAAAGTTGATTGGCGTTGATGGAAGTCTGGAAAATTATCAGAAAAAGGAGAAAGTTGGAAGTGAAAACAGAGAGTTAAGAACTTCCTCGTCCTTGCTTTTTTTACAGAAGGATTCAGATAAAGGGGATAAAATGGAGGACATTTTTGAGAAAGATTACTGGAGCTTACATGGAAAACAGGCATTAAAGCCATTAAAGTTCACAAATGGAAAGACGCAGGAAGATGTTGTTAGGGAAATTGTAGAACTTATCCAGAAAGGAACCAGAATAGTATTCTTGCATGGAACTTGTGGAACTGGAAAGAGTGCCATTGCATTAAATATTGCTCGTTCTCTTGGCAGTGCAAGTGTTGTTGTTCCTGTTAAAGCCCTCCAAAAACAATATGAGGAGGATTACATGCATAAACTTCATTTAAGAAACAAATCAGGAAGAAAAATGAAGATTGCAATGATTACAGGCAGAGATAATCACGATTCGTTATACTTTCCTGGAAAGTCATGTGCAGACCCCCTATTGCCTGAGAATATTAAGTTAACTGACAAAAATCAGGATAAATTGATGGAATACTATTCTAGCAACCCGTTATTACAAAATAAGGATTTTCCAGACATACAAGATTTAAAGAGAATATCTATCGCACCTACAAACCCTTATTGGAGTCCTATTTTACCTGCCGATTTGGATTTGAGACAGATGAAAGCCAACAAGATGAAATATAAGGGATGTGACGGAAAACAATATATCTTTTACCATAGAAAACCCGGATGTTCTTATTATGACCAATACCTTTCATATAAAGAAGCAGACGTTATTATTTTTAATTCCGCTAAATACCTTGCTGAATTGTCTTTAGGCAGAAAACCAATGACGGATGTAGAGATAATCGATGAAGCTGATGATTTTCTGGATTCTTTGTTCGAACAAGGAGAAATTAATCTGAATAGACTTGAGAATTCCCTAAAACACATTGTTCCGGATAAACCTGAAACAAGAGAACATCTAAAGAGAATTCTTGAATTGCTTGGTCTGGAAATAAAAAATAAAATTGTTTTAGGAGTAGACGAAGAACAAGTTTTCCACATCAGGGAAACAAAGATAGCAGACATCTTGGGAATGTTAATTGGAGATTCTGATTTGGAAGCTGAAATATTGATTGATGAAATGAATTACGCTAACTCTGCTTTGGAGGCCGCGAAGAATTTTGGTAATACATTAGATGACGTATATGTAACATTTAGAAAAGAAGAAGATAATCATTTTGTCAGGCTTGTTAGTATTAATTTGACTCCAAAGTTCAGTGATTTGCTTAACAAAACAAAATCTTTAGTTTTCATGTCCGGAACATTACATTCTCCCAGGATAATAAAGGAGCTTTTTAGATTGGAAGATTATAAGATTGTTGAAGCAGAAACAATAACAATGGGGCAGTTAGACATTGTTAAGACAGGAAAGGAATTCGATTGTAAATATTCTAATTTTAGTTCGAATAGGAAATCCCGTCAAGATTACTTGGAATCTTTAAAGGCTTGTATCATTAAGGCAGAGAAACCAACGTTAATTCACGTTAATGCTTTTAGGGATCTTCCTAATGAAGAGGAAATTGCCAAATTTGATTTGTATGGCGTAATGAATCATGAAAAACTAATCCAGTTGCAGAGGGATGATAAAGAAGGAAGAGCGATAATAGGATTTAAACAAGGCCTTTCAGAGAGGTTATTTAGTACTAAATGTTCGAGAGGAGTAGACTTTCCGGGGGATACTTGTAAATCTATTGTATTCACCAAATATCCAAATCCAAATGTTAAAGACACTTTCTGGAAGATTTTACAAAAAACAAATCCCGGAATCTATTGGGAATTTTACAGAGATAAAGCAAGAAGAGAATTTATACAAAGAATCTTCAGAGCCTTACGTTCTCCGGAAGATCACGTTTTTATTCTTTCTCCGGATACAAGAGTACTAGATGCTGTCAGGGAAATGCAGGAACAGTCAATCAATTAATTCTCTGTCAAAGATGTCTGCGATGTCTTTGGTGATTTCTTCGGGAATTCTTTCCCCGTTTATTACAAAGACTTTTTCTCCTTTTTCTGATAGCAAGTCTTTTGCTTTTAGGAGATTGTCTCTAAGTTTTTTCATGAACCCTACATCTGCCTCAAACTTGTGTTCCTTTCCTCTTATAGAAACATCTTCACCCATCATTCTTCTTTTTGCTTCTTCTACAGACACATCAATGATAAATGTCATATCAGGAACAGGCAAGTGAGATTGTTTCTCAATTAATTCTTCCATATCCATGCCTTGTGTTGCTTGGTAGATTATTGTTGATAACTTATATCTATCTGAAATTACAAAATGTCCCTTCTCTAGATTTGGAAGGATAATCTCTTCCGCTTGTTGCGTCCTATCTGCTATGAAAGAATCTGCAAGTTTTTCTGCCTGCGAATACGGATTTGAATCTTGATGCAATATATCCCTGATGTTGACATTCTTATATGGATTTCTTGTTAAAATTATATGATGATATTTACTTTTGCTAAAAATATGATATGCGAGGTTCTTTATTTGTGTTGATTTCCCAGAGCCATCAATACCCTCTACTACAATAAACATTCCTTTTCTATTTTTTTTAATTGCTTGCGGTCTTTTTTCATATGTTGAAAATGTGTATCCGAGATTTTCACCTTCAAAATCCCGTCTCTTAATTTCAAGCCAATCATCCCCTTTTATCTCAGGGAAGAAAGCATCCCCTTCAAAGTTTCTGTGTACGTGAGTAATTTCGAGTTTATCTGCCAACGGCAATGCCTGTTCGTAAATTGATTGCCCGCCGATGATAAATGCCTTATCTGATATTTCATGTGCTTTCTTTATCGCTTCATCCAATGAATGAGTTGTTATAGCATCTGGATGATTATAACTCTGCTGGTTTGTTAATATTATTGATGTTCTCCCAGGCAATGGACTACCAAGCATTTCAAGGATTGATTCAAAAGTCTTTCTACCCATAATCATGGGATGGCCAAATGTTAGTTCCTTAAATCTTTTCAAATCCTCTTTCAAATGCCACGGCAGTTTATTACCTTGCCCAATAACATTATTCTTCGCAATTCCTGCAATAATAACAAGCTCTTTTGACATAGTTTTATCTTAAAAGAGAGTTATTTAAGGATTATGGCTTTAAAATATAGAACCTCTTATTCCCCAAAGAAAGAAAGGAAGGCTTACCTGAATTATTAAGTAGATAATGAGAATCCAAACCCACCAGCTTAACCCCTTCTTTTTCTTTCTCCTTTCGCCTTGAATGTATCCATATTCAAGCGGGTCTTCCACTCTTGGATGTTTGTGCATATAAAGTTTATAGAAGATTATTGCGAGAATACTAAGTGTTCCATCAATTATTCCTGCTGCTGCGAGGATTCTGTAATAAAATTCTCCGAGGATGGTGAATGAATTATCTATGTAGATTATAGGAAGGAGAAGAATGACTACTAAGGCCATGAAAACGTAATTTAGATAGACTATCAAGTCAAGATAATTTTCCTTGTGCATTGCTTTGTAGAGGATGTTTCCATGAAGTGCCACAAAACCCAGCAAGAAGTATGTAATGTATATATCCCATATTAATCCTTCATCAAGAATTTCCCAGATTCCGAATAGGGATGTTATGAAACTTAACACAATTAACAAGAAGAGTGTGTTTGAGAAAAATTCCAGCTCGTTGAATGTTCCTTCTTTTTCGTCCCCCCATATAAATGCAAGGGAAATAAGAGAATGCAAAGCAACCATTCCAAGAGTTGTTATTACTCTCCAGGTAACTTCATTAAAGATTCCTATAAGAACAGTTACAACAGCAACTGACGCAGAAATAATCAAGCTCCCTATCAGATTGAATAGAAAGAACTTTTTGAACTCTGTTAAATCCATCTTTTAATATGCTTTGAGTATTTATAAATCCAATTAATTCGGAAGGGGCGGAGGAGAGCCAGGTCCGGAAACTCCCGACAGAACGTTGGAGATTCCTCCATCATTGCCCATAATGATGAATATTGCACCGATTATAATTATCAATAGAATTATTATAATCAGTATCCAAACCCATGCTTTTCCTTTGTTATTCATTTTATGGTGTCGGTGGAGGTCCTGGTTGTTCTTTTTCATATCCCAGATGACAGCTCTCAGAAACTTTGATTACAAAACCTGCTCCGATTAAGTCATTATCAATTTTTTCGTTCAAATCCCAGGCAATCCATTCCTTCTCTACAGGTTGCCAGAAATATAGATTTTCTATCTCGCAGGTTCCTTTCATTTCGTTAAATGATAACCTGTCATCTTCTAAATCATCATCCCATACCATGAATGGTTGGAATGTTAGGAAATTCCATCCCTCAAACAGGTTTATTTGGCTCTCCTCGAGATATTGCTCTCTTTTGGTAACTGAACTTTTGTAGGTTAGCCATTTGTCAGAGGCCCCAGAATCTATGTAAATCCATTTTGAATAAAATCTGGCTGCTGGATTTTCATCGTCATCTATGTATTTCATGTATTTTTCGGGATTGTTTTTCAGTTCTTCTTGAGTAATATAATCACTTAGTTCGTGGATGTAGTAATATTCTGCTAAAACATCATCCTTGCATAGCTCTCTTTCATCTGAATAGTAGCATTCTTCAAGGCTTGTCCGGGAGGGAACAAGATTCCATCCTTCTGATATCGTTAGTTTCTGCATAAATCAGAACTGCTTGTTGTAGCCGTCAGTGCAGTCAACCGTATAATAGGCGGCTTCGTCAAAACCTATTGATTTTGTTGTTTCTGAATCGCCCTCCCTGTTAAAGGAGAATTTAACATGACTTAATGCTTTGTTTTCATTTCTTGTAAAGAAATCGTCGTTTTTTACAATGCCTTCATAGTCATTAAGCTTCCAGTAGCCGTAGAAGAACTGGTTTTCCTGTTCGATTTTTGTTAGTTCCATAGAAACTTTTTGTCCGTTAATCATTACGTCATCTTTTTCTCCTATCTCGAATACTTTTTCGTAATATTCGCACACCCCATTGTCAGCTACAAGATTTTTTGTTTCAACTTTTTCTATTTCATGTATTGATGTTACTAGACTTAGTAAAAGAACAAATGTAATTGCAGAGGAAATTAAAATTTTCTTTTTCATTATTTTAATAAATATATAAACTTATTTCCCTGTAGAATGAAATCCTCCAGTGCCTCTTTCAGTATCCGATAACTCGCTCTCCACAAAATTAGCCTGATTCACTGGAGTCAAAATCCCTTGAGCAATCCTATTGTGTTTTTCTATCTTGTAAGGTTCTTTATTGCTATTGTGCAAAACAATTCCGACTTCCCCCCTATAATCAGAGTCTATGATTCCTGCTACCTTATGGATTCCTTTTATTGCCATTCCACTTCTATCCTCAATCCTTACATAATATTCCGGAGGAATCTCAAAGGCTACACCTGTAGGAACTATAGTGGTTGTTCCAGGTTCCAAAACAATATCTTTCAAGGCATAAATATCAAATCCCGCAGACCCTGATGTTGCATGAATGGGGGCTTTTGCATCTGGATGAAGCTTCTTGATTTTTATTTCCATGAGTATCTCTAACGGCCGGATTATATAAAGATTATTACTGAAATATTTTTATACCATCCAGTTTTCCCATAAGATGGATTTTAATCATGAGATTTATGGATTAAGAGGAGAGGCATTGGCGAGAGGAGAGTTTATTAATGATGATTCTATTTTGGAGGTTGTGGCCAAAGCAAACTCGGAATTTAGGTCCGGAGAAACTTCTGTTTTAGGGATAGGCTCTTCCGATATCAACTTAGGGGGTAGAATAGATTACTCTCTAGTTGTAAACAATGGGAGATATACCCTTGTAGAAACAACTTCCAGCAAGAATGGATTTGAAAAAAGAATAGGTTATTACTTTATGAAAGATGCTGGTTCTGTTCATTTTAGAAAAGCAATATCCCAAACAGCCGAAGCGATTGAACCCATCGGAGTAGACCAAGAAGATGTTGAAGATGCATTATACCATGCTAGAAGCTCCGTAGGTATTTCACAATAAAACTTATATATTCCTTCAATAATAGAAAAATATGGAAAAGGGGGAGAGGCATCCTGAAAAGCAATACCTAGACCTTCTAAGAGACATCAGGGATAATGGTGCTGAGCAGGTTGATTTAAAGACTAAAGTCAAAACATACAGCCGGTTGGGAAAACAATTGAGATTTGACTTATCTAAAGGGTTCCCATTATTAACAACAAAAAAAGTGTATTGGAATGGTGTTTTACATGAACTATTTTGGTTTCTTAAGGGTATGAATAATATCAAATATCTTGTGGATAACAATGTCCATATTTGGGATGATTATCCGTATAAATTGTATAAGATGAAATCTGACAAGGGTGAATTGCCGGAGATGACTAAGGAAGAATTTATTTCCAGGATTAAAAATGATGATGAGTTTGCTCAGAAACATGGTGTTTTGAAACATATTTATGGAGAGTTATGGAGAAGTTGGCCTGCTAATGATGGCAGAAAAATAGACCAATTACAATGGGTTTTAAATGAAGTCAAACAAGATCCTCACTGCCATAATGCTATTGTAAATTCATGGAATCCGCCTTACTTGTACGATATGGCAAAACCTGAAGAGGCATGTAGATTCCCAATCTGTCACAACATGTATCAGGTAAGCGTTAGTAATGGCAAATTGTCATTGCATTTATATCAAAGGTCTGCAGATGTTTTTCTTGGAGTGCCATTTAATATTGCTTCTTACGCTTTGCTTACACATATCCTAGCACATCTTGCCGGATATGAACCTGGAGAGTTTATTCATACTTTTGGAGATGTTCACATATATGAAAATCACTTTAATCAGGTAAATGAACAAATTTCAAGAGAACCATTACCCTTTGCTAAACTTAAGATAAGTCCTGAAGCAACATCTCTTGAAAATATAAAACCAGAACACATCATCCTGGAAAACTATCAATCGCACGGAACGATTAAAGCACCATTAACAGTTATCGGTGGTTATGTCGAAGAGCACGAAAGGAAAAAGGATTAGTTTCCCTCGATGTATCTTTTAATCTCTGACAACGGACTTATTAAATTAGGATTAACTGTCCCTGTTTTTTCTGCCAATCTCTCTATCGATTCAAGGTCAAACCAATCATAATGGCCTATCTTCCTAGGCTCCATTATTTTCGGCTGCCATCTATTATTGTTGTAAAATAAGTAAATGCTAGGAAATCTCCTTCAGGAGAAGTTGTTCTATAAGTGCCTATAAATCTATCAAGTCTAACTGTTATGTCAAGGTTGCCGATGCAGAAAACCATATACTTTAGTGCATGAATGAATGCAACCTTGAGCATCCAAAAGTTCAAACAAGCCCCACACTTTAATGGAATAAAACACAAGAACTTTTTGATATCAAGTTCTTCTTTTAGTTCTCTAATTCCACACTTCCTTGGAGTTTCTCCCGATTTAACCTTCCCACCAGACGAACCTATTCTTAAATCACCGAATTTTTATATCATAAATTAGAAGGAGGCTATCAAACTCATCTCTCGGAAGAACCGAAGCTATCAATCCCATCCAATATCATTTTGACAAGCATATAAAAGAATTGTTGTTTTACTCTTTCATCTCAATCTTTATCTGAACGCTTCTAGGAATATTGAGATGCATTATAGGATGCAAAACTCTATCTTCAGCAGGTAAATCTATAATCCTCTTATGAACTCTCATTTCAAATCTGTCAAAAGTAGCAGTTCCATCACCGCAAGGACTCTTTCTTGTGGTAACTTTCATCTTTTTTGTAGGCAGCGGAACAGGACCCCTCATTATAACTCCAGTTCTGTCAGCGATTTCTTTAATCATTCCCACTATCTCATTCAATGCCTTTATGTCTACGCTATTGAGTTTAATCCTTACTCTAGCCATGATTTGATTAGAAAAAATTGCTTTTTAAATCTTCTCATAGCAACATATATAAAACAGAGCCCATTTCTTTAACCAAGGAAAAGAGGAATGGTCCTTGAAACGATTTTCATTGAATTAAGTTTGATAATAATTATAGCCGTAGCCGTTTCAGCCGTTATGAGACTCTTGAGACAGCCCTTAATCATAGGATATATTATCACAGGGATACTTGTCGGAGCTTCTTTCCTAAATCTCGTTGATTCTTCAGAAACAATCACAATTTTCTCTAAAATTGGAATTACATTCTTGTTGTTCTTGGTTGGGTTGAACTTAAATCCAAGAGTCATCAAGGAAGTTGGAGCAGTTTCATTGATAACTGGAGTGGGTCAAGTCTTATTCACATCAATCGCAGGGTTCTTTATTGCACGAGGCCTTTGTGTTGAATTAATTCCTGCCTTATACATATCCCTAGCATTCACATTCAGTAGTACAATTATAATCACTAAATTATTATCGGATAAAAGAGACCTTGAAACTTTATACGGAAAAATTTCAGTTGGTTTTCTTATCGTTCAAGACTTCATAGCGATTTTTGTTTTAATGGGCATCTCTGCATTCTCCGAAAACGCAGTGATCTCAGAAGTTCTTTCCACAACATTAATGATTGGACTAGCATTAATCATGGGCTTGTTCTTAATTGGGATGTATGTTCTACCTTATATTACAAAAAAGATGGCTCACTCTCAAGAGCTTCTTTTGCTTTTTGCCATAGGCTGGTGTTTTGCAGTTGCTGCAGCATTTTCTTATTTCAACTTTTCAATGGAAATGGGGGCATTATTAGCAGGTATATCTCTTTCCCTATCTCCATACAGATATGAGATATCTTCAAAGATGAGTCCATTAAGAGACTTCTTTGTTGTATTGTTCTTCATATGGCTTGGCTCTCAGATGGTTTTAGGAAATGTAATAGACCAGATAGTTCCAATAATAATATTCTCTGTGTTCATATTATTAGGCAACCCAATAATTGTTCTAGCAATCATGGGTATGATGAGGTATACAAAGAGAAACAGCTTCTTAGCAGGATTAACAGTAGCACAAATAAGCGAATTTTCGCTAATATTGATAGCATTAGGAGTGACCATCGGACACATCCCATCAGAAATTCTATCCTTCGCAACTGCAGTCGGACTTATCACAATAGCCGGCTCAACTTATTTCATCAAATACAATGAAAAGTTGTACCACATACTAGCACAATCATTAAGCATATTCGAAAGAAGGAACCTAAGGGAAATGCCCAAATCATTTGGAAAGAATGCCTTAAGAGATTATGAAATAATACTATTTGGTTATAACAGAATAGGATTCAATCTGCTTAAGAGTTTCAATAAATCCAAGAAGAAGTTTCTAGTTGTTGATTACAATCCAACAGTCATAACTGATTTGTCTGCAAGAGGAATCCCTGCCTTTTATGGTGATGCACATGATACAGAGCTTCTTGATAGACTAAACCTAGATAAAGTTAAGCTCGTAGTTTCAACAATTCCTGCTAAACATGTTAATCTGCACATACTCCAGAAATTGTCAAAGCACAATGTTTCGTTTGTCCCAACATCGCACTCAATCAAAGATAGCTTTGACTTATACAAAGCAGGAGCAGTTTATGTTATAATGCCACACTTCCTTGGAGGAGCACACATTGCAAATCTGCTATCAAAACACAATTACCTTCCAAAGAAGCTTAAGAAGGAAGGACAAGACCATCTTAAGGAATTGAAAGAAAGATCAGACGAAGGTCACGAACATCCCAATAAAGATAGCCACGGAAGATAAATTATTTTTCTGAAGGCTCTGGAACAGGAACAGGTGAATCTTCACTATGGAACAAATTAACAATCGTATCCAAAAGTCTAAGGATTAATTCTAATGCAATTATAAATATTAGATAATAAAAGACAATGCTAAAGAAAGCGGGAATCTCTGTAACGAATGACAAAATTCTATCTATTGTGAAGAATGTTGGAGACAACAAAAATATGGAAAGAATGGTGAATGGGAATAACTTTGCTAGATCTTTTGAAAGATCTTCAGAATAGTAAGAAAGAATTCTTATCGCTGCAACAACTGCTGCTGCAATTGTTATTATTTGTTGAGCCCTTTGTTCAGATGCAAGTACCAAGATTATGAATGCCAAAATCGCAAACCAAAAGAAAATCAGAAAAGGCAAGATAACAATGTATTCCAGAAAATTAAATGCCGAAGCAACAATCTTATTCAAGAAGGGATGAGTCGTTCTGTTATATCTCTTTAAGTTAAGTTCTATTATGTCTTTCTTAGAAAGGTTTCTATAAAAGTGCCACGTAAATATGGAATAAATAGCTATAAGAAAAGCAAAGATAATCAGATTTATGATTGGCTGTATTTCCGCAGGGATAGGTGAAATGAACTGATTGTATCCTGCCAGGAAACCCTCTTTTATTGATTCCAATGACATAACTTCTTTAAGAAATCAAGATTTATAAAACTTAACAAAAACAACAAAAAGGTTAGAAGCTCGATCTGCCTTACTTCTTCTTAGTAGCTTTCTTCTTTGCAGGTTTTGCTCTTGCCATTTAATTCACCTCCTTTGGCTTAATCCATATTGCTTCTGTATTTATTAAGCTATTGTCGTCCCTGAATTAGAGTTTATTTTCTGCAGGAAAGTTTAAAAACCATTTAGATATCTGAGAAAAGTGAAAGGAGGGCACTAACATGGAAGAGGAAGAAGAAGAACACGAAGACGACGAAGAAGACATGGAGGACGACAAGGACGAAGACGACGAAGAGGAAGAGGACTCCGATGAAGACGACGAAGAGGAAGAGGACGAATAAGTTTTGAGTCCTTAAATTTATTTTTGTTAAAGTTTATATATTCTGTTTCTATTTTCTTTTTATGATTGATATCCAAATTATCAGAAAAGACCCTGATTTAGTAAAAGAGAACATAAAGAGGAAGCTCCAATATGATAAACTAAAGCTTGTGGATGAGTTTACCAAAAAAGATGCCAAATGGCGAAAGCTGAAAAGGAATAACGACCTTCTAAGGACTAATAGGAATAAAGTTTCTAAGGAAATCTCAGAGGCCAAGAAACAAAAGAAAGATATTAAAAGCCTATTAAAGAAAGCCAAAGTAATTCCGGATAAAATAACCAATAACGAAAAGGAAATGAACAAAATTAGAGAAGACTTGGATTCTTTATTGGTTCAGATTCCTAATATCATGCATCCTGACGTTCCTAAAGGGAAGAGTGATAAAGATAACAAAGTCCGGGAAATAATGGGAAAGCCTCCTAAGTTTTCCTTCAAACCAAAAAACCATATTAAGCTTGGAGAGATGAATGGCTGGTTAGATTTCGATGCATCAGCAGAAACATCAGGAAAAGGATTCTATTTTATGAAAGGAGATTTAGCATTATTAAATCAGGCGTTGATAAATTACGCAAGAGATTTCATGGTTAAGGCAGGGTACGAATATGTCGAACCTCCCTTAATGATCCGTCAGGATATATTAAAAGGTGTTTACACCAAAGCCGAGATTGATCAAATGGCTTATAAGATCCAGGATGAAGATTTGTATTTAATTGCAACATCTGAACATCCATTAATTGGAATGTATTTTGATAAGATGTTAAATCATACTCAGCTTCCTATAAAGTTGACTGCTTACTCAATGTGTTTTAGAAAAGAAATAGGAAGCCACGGGATAAATGAAAAAGGACTATATAGAACGCATCAATTCAATAAACAAGAGATGGTTGTCATCTGCCATCCAAAAGATTCCTGGAAGTATTATGATGAATTGTTAAAATTAAGCAAAGATTTATTCAAAAAACTGAAGTTACCTATCAGAGAGAATGAATCTTGCACTGGAGACTTGTCAGACTTAAAGGCAAGAGGAGCAGACTTAGAAGTTTGGCGTCCAATAGAAAAGATCTATCAAGAAATAACATCTGTAACTAACATGACTGATGCTCAGGCGAGACTATTAGGAATCCGGTTCGTAGATAAGGATAATCAGAAGATGTATCCCCACACATTAAATAATACTGCTATCGCAACATCAAGGGCGTTAGTGGCAATTCTGGAGAATTTCCAGCAAAAAGATGGATGTGTAAAGGTTCCAAAAGCTCTGCAAAAATATTTAGGGAAAACCAAGATAGGTGGGAAGAAATAGATTTGTATTAATTATTAAGTGACATGCTTGATAAAATTTAAAAACGGTTCATTTGTGTTTCTGAAATGGTTAGTGAACAGATAATTATCCCATATGATTCAGAAAAACATCCAATATCTCACGAAACTGCAGAGAGGGTATCTGGATTATCAAGAGGCGCAAAATTTGAAAGATTGTACGATGCATTCATAGTATTTGAAGGAATTAAAGAAAAAGCAGATTGGAATTGCGTTTGGTATTAATCTAATTGCTAACGCATTATGGAGTTTCCTATTTTTTGGACAACAAGAGATATTGCGGGCATTTTATGACCTCTTATTGATTTAGGTTTCAATTATATTCATGTTAGTATTCACATTCAAAATTGATAAAAAAGCAGGATGGATGTTAGTTCCGTACTTTCTATGGGCATCATTCGCAACAATACTAAACTACCTTAGCTACCTTAGAAATGTATTTATCTAATTTATCTATTAGCATCCATAATAAGATGTATTCCACTAACCAATGCCCAGATCCAAGCGATTAGTATCATAAAGATACCAATTCCAATCACACTTAATATTGTACCGATAACCAATAAAATAACTTGCCAGATACCCTGCTTAGTTTTTCCACCAATAATACTTCCCAAACCGGGAACAATTATGTTTAAGATTAATGAGATAATTGCAATTTCCATCGTAGGTCTTCTTCTTCCTCTTACCGTCATGGCCATCGAATCTACTGTCCTTTCTGCCGTCCTTCCAATATCAGAGGCAGTCCTTTGCATAACATTAACAGCATAACCTGAGCCTCTTCCAGAACCCTTCTTAGAACTCTTCTTTGGCATCTTTTTTGCAGTTTTGACCATTGGTTTCTTTGTGTTCTTCTTCATATTCTTTTTGCCAGTTTTCTTGGACATATTTTTCGCGCCCTTCTTAAAACTCTTCTTTTTCGCAACCATATCATATCTAAGATTATTTCTTATTTAAATCTTTTTGATTTTTGAGATGTTCAATTATTGTTAAAATTACCCCAACAACTATGGCAACAATCGCAAGCCATCCTGCTAGTTGAGTTATAGCTAATGGAAGAAACAATATTCTTAAGGTGCCATCAACCATTCCAAACCCTACTGCCAAGCCTATTAAAAGTCCGGCAACCCACAAAACAAACC
>Ga0100381_1003231_pt1 | contig 14237 bp, 29 predicted proteins | sample CryGeymeta201505_FD_80416 | JGI IMG/M metagenome (GOLD analysis project Ga0100381, IMG submission 80416) | Groundwater microbial communities from Crystal Geyser aquifers in Utah, USA - Crystal Geyser metaG 2015-05 | ecosystem: Environmental > Aquatic > Deep subsurface > Groundwater | place: USA...
AATGTTCAGATGACGGTTACGCTAATCAACCCGATTGCGATGAACGAAGGTTTGCGTTTTGCGATTCGTGAAGGTGGTCGTACAGTTGGTGCAGGGGTTGTTGCTAAAATTCTTGACTAATTGGTAGTGCGAAAATAGCATAAATAAATGCTTGATATAAAGCGGGTTTGTTGTTAAAATCCGCACCCTTAGTGAGCAGTGACTTTTAATATATCACTGCTTTTCTTTTTTTGTAATATGAGAAAAAGATTATTATGGCGACTCAAAATATACGTATTCGCTTGAAGGCGTTCGATCATCGATTGATTGATCAGTCTGCTCGTGAGATTACGGAAACAGCAAAAAGAACAGGTGCTCAGGTTAAGGGACCTATTCCTATGCCAACCCGTAAAGAGCGTTTTACCGTATTGATTTCTCCGCACGTCAACAAAGATGCGCGTGATCAATATGAAATTCGTACTCATAAACGGTTGTTAGATATTGTTGATCCAACAGATAAGACGGTTGATGCTTTGATGAAATTGGATCTAGCAGCAGGTGTGGATGTACAGTTAGAGCTTAGATAGTTTTTGGGCTTGTTAGTGTTGGTCATCAATCGTAATGGCTAATTGATAAAAATAATGAGGTAATGATATGGGTATTGGTCTCATTGGTACCAAGGTTGGTATGACTCGTATATTTAACGAGGATGGTGTGTCGACCCCTGTAACAGTGGTTGAGGTATCAGTAACCGAGTTACACAGATTAAAAACTCTGCGGTTGATGGTTATGATGCCATTCAAGTAACTTGTGGGGTAAAGCATGCCGGTCGTGTTTCAAAACCTGCCGCAGGCCATTTTGCGAAAGCTTCGGTAGAGGCTGGCTTAGGTTTGTGGGAGTTTAGATTACAGGATTTAGCTGAAGCTGAAGGGCTAGAGTTAGGTTCAGAAGTAACCGTCGAGAAGTTTGCTGATGTTAAAGTCGTCGATGTTACTGGTAATACAAAAGGGAAAGGATTTCAAGGTGGTGTTAAGCGTCATAACTTTAAGATGCAAGATGCAACACATGGTAATTCCTTATCTCATAGAGCGCCTGGCTCGATTGGTCAGAACCAAACCCCTGGGAGAGTCTTTAAGGGGAAAAAAATGGCTGGTCAAATGGGGAATGTTAAGCAAACAACTCTAAATTTAGAGTTGGTTAAGGTTGATGTTGAAAATTCATTGTTGCTGATCAAAGGTGCTTTGCCTGGTGCAAAAGGCAGTACTGTTATTGTTCGCAAGGCAATTAAATAAGGTGGGCATGATGGATTTTAAAATAATTGAATTATCGAGTGGAAAAGAGAGTGGAAAGGTAGCCGTTTCTGATGCTGTCTTTGCGGTAGACTTTAATGAGTCACTGGTTCATCAAGTTGTAAATGCTTATATGGCAGGATCAAGATCTGGGACAAAAGCTCAGAAGAACCGGTCAGCGGTACGAGGTGGCGGTGCTAAACCATGGGCTCAAAAAGGTTCTGGTAGAGCAAGAGCCGGTACTTCACGTGGCCCTATCTGGGTTGGTGGTGGCCGTGCATTCCCTGGGCATAATCGTGATTTTACTCAGAAAGTTAATAAGAAGATGTATCGTGGCGCGCTTAAGTCAATATTTTCTGAATTAGCAAGAACAGATCGTCTCGTTGTTGTTGATGATTTTAAGATGGATGCACCAAAGACCAAAGAGTTTGTATCAAAATTACAAACTTTAAACCTTCAAGATGTATTGGTTATTACGGAAGGGTTTGATGAGTATCTTTATTTATCTTCGCGTAATTTATACCATGCAGGTGTGTGTGATGTAGCTTCTATAGATCCTGTTAGCTTAGTTGGGTTTAAGTCTGTAGTTTTGACGCAAGGCGCACTGAAGCAGCTTGAGGAGAGATTGGCATGAGTAGAGAGCGTATATTGAAAGTGCTTTTGGCACCCCATGTTTCTGAAAAGTCAGCCTTAATGGCAGGTGCATCTGAACAGTATGTATTTAAAGTTGTTTCTGATGCGACTAAACCTGAGGTTAAGCAGGCGGTAGAAAGTTTGTTTGATGTTCAGGTTCAGTCTGTAAATATGATTAACATCAAAGGTAAGACCAAGATCTTTAAAGGGCGTTCTGGTAAACGTAACGGGACTAAAAAGGCCGTTGTTCGTTTAGCTCCTGGACAAGAAATTGATTTTATTGGCGCTGAATAAGAGGGATTGTCATGGCTATTATTAAAAAATCAAAACCAACATCGCCAGGACGTCGTTTTGTCGTCAGTGTTGTTGATCCAGATTTGCATAAAGGTAAGCCCCATTCTGCGTTGTTAGAAAAGAAATCTAAAACCGGTGGGCGTAATTCAAATGGTCGTATCACAGTAAGGCATCAAGGTGGTGGTCATAAACAACACTACCGTCAGATCGACTTTAAAAGAAACAAAGATGGGGTAACTGCAACAGTTGAACGCCTAGAGTATGATCCAAACAGAACAGCACATATTGCATTGCTAAAATATTCGGATGGTGAAAGAAGATATATTCTCGCACCTAGGAATGTAAAAGCTGGTGATGTTATTGTTTCTGGAGATGTGGTTTCTATTAAGGCTGGAAATGCATTGCCTTTGAGAAATATTCCAGTAGGTACCATTGTTCATGCAATGGAAATGCGACCTGGTAAAGGTGCTCAGATTGCTAGAAGTGCTGGTGCTTATGCGCAAATCGCTGGTAGGGACGGTGCTTATGTGTTGGTTAAATTGCGCTCGGGTGAGATGCGTAAAATTTTAGCTGATTGTCGTGCAACAGTTGGTGAAGTTGGTAATCAAGAGCATTCATTAAGAAAGCTCGGGAAAGCCGGCGCAAAGCGTTGGAAAGGCGTTAGACCTACTGTAAGAGGTGTTGCAATGAACCCAGTTGACCACCCTCATGGTGGTGGTGAAGGGCGTACATCTGGTGGGCGTAACCCTGTAACACCTTGGGGTGTGCCGACTAAAGGTAAGAAAACTCGTAGTAATAAGCGTACTGATAAGATGATCGTACGTCGTAGAAATAAATAAGGAAGGACCCTATGCCACGTTCAGTTAAAAAAGGACCTTTTGTAGATCATCACCTTGTTAAAAAGGTGTTGGAGGCACAAGAATCTGGTAATAAACGTCCCATTAAAACATGGTCTAGAAGATCAATGATTCTCCCAGATATGATTGGTTTGACGATTGCAGTACACAATGGTAAAGAGCATATCCCTGTCTATGTTTCAGAAAACATGGTTGGCCATAAGCTTGGTGAATTTTCAATGACTCGTACTTATCGTGGTCATGCAGCTGATAAAAAATCTAAATAAGGAGAATGGATATGCAGGTTAGTGCAACTCATAAATTTGCTCGAATTTCTCCTCAAAAAGCACGCCTTGTTGCGGATTTAATCCGTGGTAAAGACGTTGAGGCAGCTGTAAATATCTTAGCTTTTAGTGATAAAAAAGCAGCGAAATTATTAAGTACAGTGTTAAATTCAGCAATTGCAAATGCGGAAAATAATGAAGGTGCCGATATTGATGAGCTTAAAGTGACACAGGCTTATGTCAATGAAGGGCCTATTATGAAGCGTATGCGAGCAAGAGCAAAAGGTCGTGGAAATCGTATCTTAAAACGTATTAGTCATATCACTGTGACTGTCGGCGATAAGTAAGGAGAATCAGAATGGGTCAAAAAGTTCATCCAATTGGAATTCGTTTAGGGATTACCAAAGATTGGAATGCACGTTGGTATGCGGATAGCAAAAACTATTCTGATTTTTTAATCAGTGATGTTGAGATTCGTAAAGAATTACATGAAAAATTAAAGCATGCTTCCGTTAGTCAAATTAACATCGAGCGTGTTGCCAATGGCATTAGAATCACAATTCATACTGCAAGACCTGGTGTGGTTATCGGTAAGAAAGGTGAGGATATTGAAAAGCTAAAGCAGTCAATTATTGCTAAGACGGGCATGCCTGTTAATATCAATATTGAGGAAATTAAGAAGCCAGAATTGGATGCAAAGTTAGTTGCTGAAGGAATAGCTCAGCAGCTTGAGAAACGTATTCAATTTAGACGTGCTATGAAGCGAGCAGTCAGTAATGCAATGCGCTTAGGTGCACAAGGTATTAAGGTTAATGTGTCTGGTCGTTTAAATGGTGCTGAAATTGCTCGTGCTGAATGGTATAGAGAAGGGCGTGTCCCACTTCATACGTTACGAGCAGATATTGATTATTCAGCTTTTGAAGCTGACACCACTTACGGGAAAATAGGGGTTAAAGTTTGGATCTTTAAAGGTGAAAAGCTTGAAAAAATTTCTATGGTAAGTGATGAAAAGACACAAACAAAAGGCAAGAAAGGCCGTAAATAAAAGGAAAACTTGTTATGTTGATGCCTAAACGTACAAAATTTAGAAAGACACATAAGGGTCGAAACCGCGGTCTTGCAAATGTCGGAAATAAGATCAGCTTCGGTCAATATGGTTTAAAGGCCATGGAGCGTGGTCGTATGACGTCACGTCAGATTGAGTCAGCACGTCGTGCAATGACTCGTAAAGTCAAGCGTGGTGCCAAGATTTGGATTCGTGTTTTCCCTGATAAGCCAATTACTAATAAACCTTTAGAGGTTCGTATGGGTAAAGGTAAAGGGAGTGTCGAGTATTGGGTTGCTCAAGTTCAGCCTGGTCGAGTCCTTTATGAAATGCAAGGTGTTGAAGAAGTGGTTGCTCGTGAAGCATTTGAGTTGGCCGCTGCAAAATTGCCTTTCAAAACACAATTTGTAACTAGAACGGTGATGTAAATGACTTCAGAATTAAAAGAAAAGTCAGTTGATGAGCTAAGAGAAGAGCTATTAGCGCTTTTAAAAGAGCAATTTAACTTAAGAATGCAACATGCAACTGGACAGTTGTCGAATAGCGCACAGTTAAAAACTGTTCGTCGTTCTGTTGCTCGAGTTAAAACCATCATTCGTCAAAAAGTAGGTAAATAGAATGGCTGGTCAAGAGAAAAAACCAAGAACGATGCAAGGTGTTGTTGTAAGTAATGGTATGGATAAGTCAGTAGTGGTTATGACAAACCGTTATATCAAGCACCCAAAGTATAAAAAGTTTGTAAGAAAGTCAACAAAAGTCATGGCACATGATGCTGATAACACCTGTGGTGTTGGGGATAGTGTGACTATTTCTGAGTGTTTACCTTTGTCAAAGAGAAAGACTTGGGCGTTGGTTTCAATTGATGAGAGAGCAGCACTTTAAAATTTGCGTTGACATTCTTTTTTAAATTGATATAATTCCCAAAATTTTTAAACCGCCTTAATAGCCAAGCCGATTCGGAACTAGTTATTTTGGTGGTTTTTGTGTTATTTATTTTTTATGGATGGAGTTCCATCATGATTCAAATGCAAACTGTGCTGGATGTCGCTGATAATAGTGGTGCGAAAAAAGTCCAATGCATCAAAGTATTGGGTGGTTCGAAAAGACGCTACGCTAGAATTGGTGATATTATCAAAGTGGCTGTGAAAGAAGCAGTACCTCGTGGTAAGGTCAAAAAGGGTGATGTTTATGATGCGGTTGTGGTACGGACTGCTCAAGGCGTTAGACGTGCAGATGGTTCTAAAATTAAGTTTGATGGCAATGCTGCTGTCATGCTGAATGCTAAAAAAGAGCCGATTGGTACACGTATTTTTGGCCCTGTAACCCGTGAGTTAAGAAATGATAAGTTTATGAAAATCGTTTCTCTAGCTCCAGAAGTTTTATAAGGAACGGATAATGAATCGTCTAAGAAAAGGTGATGAGGTTATCGTTATTGCTGGAAAAGACAAAGGGAAACTAGGTTCAGTTTCTCAAGTTATGCAAAATGGTAAGCTACTAGTAGATGGTGTCAATTTAGTTAAGAAACATGTAAAGCCTAACCCGATGTCGGGAGATCAAGGTGGTATTGTTTCTAAAGAAATGCCAATTGACGCTTCTAATGTTGCTTTATACAATCCTGAAACAAAAAAAGCTGACCGAGTTGGTATTAGAGAAGAAAATGGCGTGAATGTTCGCTATTTCAAGTCTAATGGCAAAGCGGTTATGGCTTAAGTAGGTTGAAATATGGCAAGATTACAAAATATATATAATGATCAGGTTGTTCCTGCATTGGTTGAGAAGTTTGGTTATAAGTCTATTATGCAGGCGCCACGCTTATTGAAGATAACAGTCAATATGGGTGTTGGTGAAGCCATTGGTGATAAAAAAATTCTTGATAATGCGGTTTCTGATATGGAAGCCATTACGGGACAAAAGGCAGTCCGCACGATTGCAAGAAAATCTGTCGCAAGTTTTAAGGTTCGTGATGGTTATCCGCTAGGTTGTAAAGTAACCTTACGTGGTGCCAAAATGTATGAGTTTTTAGATAGATTAATTAATGTTGCATTACCTCGTGTTCGTGACTTTCAGGGCGTCAAAGCAAACGCCTTTGATGGTCGAGGTAATTACAACTTAGGCATCAAAGAGCAAATCATTTTCCCAGAAATTGAATTTGAAAAGGTTGATAAGATTCGTGGTATGGATATTAATTTTACCACCACCGCATCAACTAATGATGAGGCAAAAGCTCTTTTAGAAGCCTTTAATTTCCCTTTTAAAAAGCAATAGAGGTTTCTCATGGCTAAGCAATCAATGATTGAAAGAGAAAAGAAAAGAGCAAAGATCGTTGCAAAATATGCATCAAAACGCGATGCATTAAAAAAAGCATCTGTTGATATGTCTTTGAGCTTTGATGAGCGTATGGATGCGATGGATAAGCTAGCAAAGCTTCCACGTAATGCATCCCCTGTTAGACAACAAAATCGTTGTAAAATTACAGGTCGTCCGCATGGCGTTTACAGAAAATTTGGGTTGTCACGTAATATGCTAAGACAATTAGCTATGCAAGGTGATGTGCCTGGTCTAAGAAAAGCAAGTTGGTGAGGATAAATATTTATGAGTATGTCTGATCCAATAGCTGATATGTTAACACGCATTCGTAATGGTCAAATTGCTGGTCATACAAAAGTGGTTATGCCTTCTTCTAAAGTCAAAATTGCAGTTGCAAAAGTACTTGAAGATGAAGGATATGTTAGTGCATACAGCGTAAGTGAAAAGAATGGTAAGTCAGAGTTGTCGGTTGATTTGAAATATTTCGAAGGTAAGCCGGTAATTGAAACATTGAAGCGTGTAAGCCGACCAGGTTTGCGTGTTTATAAAAACAAAAATGAATTGCCAAAAGTAATCGGTGGTTTAGGAGTTGCAGTTATTTCAACTTCTAAAGGTATCATGTCTGATCGTAATGCCCGTAGTCAGGGGATTGGCGGTGAGATTCTTTGTTATATAGCTTAAGGAGATCACAATGTCTAGAATTGCAAAATCTCCTATTACATTACCTTCAGGTGTTGAAGTAAAGATAGATGGGTCTAATGTGTCTGTTAAAGGATCAAAAGGTTCGTTATCAAAGTCTTTAAATGAAATGGTTGCAATCACATTAGAAGATGGTGTGGTATCAGTTGCACCTAAAGGTAATCAAAAAGATGCTTGGGCCCAAGCAGGAACTGCAAGATCAATTATTAATAATATGGTCCAAGGTGTATCTGAAGGTTTCGAGAAAAAATTACTGTTAGTTGGTGTTGGTTATCGTGCGCAAGCACAGGGTAAAACATTAAATTTAACGCTTGGTTTTTCTCATCCAGTAAATCATGAGCTTCCTGATGGTATTACTGTTGAAACGCCTTCACAGACAGAAATTGTTGTGAAGGGGGATGATAAACAAGTAGTTGGTCAAGTTGCAGCAGAGATTCGTGGCTATAGACCACCAGAACCTTATAAAGGGAAAGGTGTTAAGTACGCTGATGAATATATTTTGCGTAAAGAAGCTAAGAAGAAATAAAGGTTGGGATTATAAATGGATAAGAAAGCTACCCGACTTCGTAGAGCAAAAAAGACTCGTGCAAAACTTGCTTCGCAAGAAAGAGCACGTTTATGCATACACCGTACACCTCGGCATATTTATGCTCAGGTGCTGTCAGCAGATGGTACTACGGTGATTGCTGCTTGTTCTACAGTCCAAGCAGATATTAAAAAGCAAGTTGCTTTTGGTGGAAACAAAGAAGCTGCACGGCTTGTGGGTCAGTCGATAGCGGAACAAGCTAAGAGTGCAGGGATTGAATCTGTTGCATTTGACCGCTCTGGTTTTAAATATCATGGCCGTGTTCAGGTTTTAGCAGATTCTGCTAGAGAGAACGGGCTTCAATTTTAAAAGAAGGGATAACGATGTCTTCAAAAGAATTACAAGAAGGTCAAGACGGTCTTATTGAAAAACTGGTTTCTATTCGCCGTGTCGCAAAAGTTGTGAAAGGTGGTCGAGTTTTTGGTTTTTCTGCTCTCACTGTAGTTGGTGACGGTGAAGGTCGTGCTGGGTATGGCAGTGGTAAGGCAAATGAAGTGCCTGTTGCAATCAAAAAGGCAATGGAAAAAGCGCGCATTAATATGAGAGATATTCATCTTAATGGAAGTACCTTGCAGTACCCAATTAACTTTAAACAAGGTGCTGCTAACATTGTTATGTTGCCAGCTTCAGACGGTACTGGGATTATTGCAGGTGGTGCAATGCGTGCTGTATTAGAAGCAGCTGGTGTTAAGGATGTTTTGGCGAAATGTGTTGGAACAACAAGACCTGTTAACGTTGTACGTTCAACAGTGAATGCCTTGACAGCAATGAGTAGCCCTGAACTTATCGCAGCTAAGCGCGGCAAGTCAGTCGAAGAAATTTTAGGTGAATAAAATGTCAGATAAGAAATTAGTCAATGTTACTTTGGTTAAAAGCACTATTGGACGTTTGCCAGCTCATAAAGCGTGTGTATCTGGCTTAGGTCTAAGAAGGATGAATCAAACTGTAGCAGTTATTGACACTCCAGAGAATCGTGGAATGATCAATAAAGTTTCCTATTTGCTTAAAGTAGAGGAAGCATAAAATGCATTTAAATACTTTATCGCCTGCTGAAGGCGCCAATAAAGCTGCAAAGCGTAAAGGTCGCGGCCAAGGTTCCGGAAACGGGAAAATGGCTGGAAGAGGTCATAAAGGTCAGAAGTCACGTTCTGGTGGTTTGCCTAAGATCGGTTTTGAAGGTGGTCAGATGCCTTTACAGCGTAGATTGCCAAAAGTTGGTTTTACATCACGTAAAGCAATGTATGCCGCTGAAATTCGTTTAGATGCTTTGAACCTGATTGAAGCTGATGCAATTGATCTAGAGACTTTAAAGTCGCTTAATCTTATCTCCGATAAAATTAAGGTCGTGAAGGTGATAAAAAGTGGCAAGCTAACAAAGCCTGTAAAGCTGACTGGAATTAAGGCGACTAAGGGAGCACAGGCCGAAATTGAGGCCGCTGGTGGCTCTGTAGAAAGTTAATATGAAAAGTCAATCAATTGAAAAATCAAGCTCAAATGGATTAAGACAAAAAATATTTTTTGTATTAGGTGCCTTAATTGTTTATCGATTAGGTACGCATATTCCAGTCCCCTTGATTGATCCAATTGCGTTAGCGGCAATGTTTGAACAGCAAAAAGGGACAATCCTTGACATGTTTAATATGTTCTCGGGGGGTGCCTTGGAGCGCTTATCGATACTTGCTTTAGGAATCATGCCGTATATTTCTGCATCAATCATTATGCAATTGCTGACGGTTGTTTCTCCAACGCTTGAGCAATTAAAGAAAGACAGCGAGGCTGGTCGGCGTAAGATTACGCAATACACACGATACGGAACAGTTGTTTTGGCAACTTTTCAAGCCTTAGGTGTTTCAATTGCTTTAGAGTCACAGAACATTAATGGCATGTCAGTTGTTCTAGAGCCAGGTATCTTGTTTAAAGTTATTGCTGTCACAACACTGGTTAGTGGCACCATCTTTTTAATGTGGATTGGTGAACAGATTACTGAAAAAGGAATAGGAAATGGTATTTCCTTGATCATTTTTGCAGGTATTGTTGCTGGACTTCCTTCCGCATTAGGTGGGACTTTTGAGCAAGTTAATACGGGTGCGATGCATGCTATAACCGCATTTATACTGCTTGCATTGGTTTTTGTCGTGATTGCGTTTGTCGTATTTGTAGAACGTGGTCAAAGAAGAATTCCAATACATTATGCACAACGTATGCGTGGTCGTAAAATGTATGGTGGTCAGGAAGGGCATTTACCCTTGAAGCTGAATATGGCAGGAGTTATTCCTCCCATTTTTGCTTCAAGTATTATTTTGTTTCCAGCAACCCTTGGTGGTTGGTTTGGAACGGCAGAAAATATGGGTTGGTTGAAGGACATTGCGACAACGATGTCTCCAGGACAACCTTTATATATTTTGTTTTATGCGATGGCGATTATTTTCTTTTGTTTTTTCTACACTGCGATTGTTTTCAATCCGAATGAAACAGCTGATAATCTTCGTAAATCGGGTGCTTATATTCCAGGCATTCGACCAGGTCAGCAAACGGCAAGAAGAATTGACACGATTATGAGTCGATTAACTCTAGCAGGTGCAATATACATTACGCTAGTCTGTTTATTGCCAGAGTTTTTGATCTTATATTGGAATGTGCCTTTCTATTTTGGAGGTACTTCCTTATTGATTATTGTGATTGTGGTTATGGATTTTATGACAAATATTCAAGCCCATCTTCAATCAGGTCAATACGAAAGTATGATGAAAAAAGCAAATCTAAAGGGTCGGTAAGTTTTAATTGGTTGATAATTAAAGGTTACTACTAGTAATTAATCCTCAAAATGAGTATAATCGCTCGTTTTTTGGTAGATGGATAGTTAAGGAGCGCAAAATGGCTCGTATTGCCGGCGTAAATATACCAGTTAACAAGCATGTTGTAATTGGATTAAGATCGATCTACGGTATTGGACAGACCACTGCACAGAAAATTTGTGCTGATGTTAAGATTGATCCAACTACTAAAGTTCGTGAACTGACGGAAGAACAGTTAGAATCACTTCGTTCTGAAGTGGCAAAGTTTAAGATTGAAGGTGACCTTCGTCGTGATGTAACAATGAATATCAAGCGATTGATGGACATGGGTTGTTATAGAGGAATTCGTCATCGTCGTAGCTTACCTTTAAGAGGTCAGCGAACAAAAAATAATGCTCGTACTCGTAAGGGTCCTAAAAAACCTATTAAGCGTTAAGCATAAATTAGAGATTAGATATGGCAAAAGCAAATTCACGTGTTAAAAAGAAAGCAAAACAGGTTGTAACTGATGCAGTTGCACATCTACATGCAACCTTTAATAACACCATCGTGACAATTACTGACCGTCAAGGAAATGCCTTATGTTGGGCAACATCTGGCGGGAGTGGTTTCCGTGGTTCACGAAAATGCACCCCTTTTGCGGCACAGGTTGCTGCAGAGCGTGCTGGTCAAATGGCCACAGAGTATGGTGTCAAAAATATGGATGTTATGGTTAAGGGCCCCGGTCCTGGACGTGACTCAGCAGTTAGAGGCCTTAATAGTGTCGGTTTTAAAATCAGCTCGATTTCTGATGTAACCCCTATTCCTCATAATGGTTGTCGTCCGCCTAAAAAACGTCGTGTTTAAAATTCAGAGGTAGAAGATGGCTAGATATATTGGTCCAAAGTGTAAACTATCACGTCGTGAAGGTACGGATCTATTCTTAAAAAGCGGTGTTAGAAGCATCGAGTCTAAGTGCAAAATAGATCAACTTCCTGGACAACATGGTGCAGGTCGTAAGCGTGTTACGGAATATGGTTTACAGTTGAGAGAAAAACAAAAAGTTCGTCGTATGTACGGCGTTCTTGAAAAGAAATTCCGGTTATATTACAAGGAAGCTGATCGTCGTAAGGGTTCAACAGGTGTTAACCTATTACAACTTTTAGAAAGCCGGTTAGATAATGTTGTTTATCGTATGGGCTTTGCATCAACTCGTGCTGAAGCGCGTCAATTGGTGTCTCATAAGTCGATTCAAGTAAATGAACAGTCTGTAAATATTCCTTCTTATGAAGTTTCGGCGGGTGATGTGATTAGTATTAGAGAGAAATCACGTAATCAAACTCGTATTGCTACTGCATTAGAATTAAATGCGCAATCAACAACTGTTGGATGGGTAGAAGTTGATACTAGTAAGTTTGAAGGCGTTTTTAAATCTGTACCAGATCGTACAGATTTATCGGCGGATATTTCTGAAAACTTGATCGTTGAGCTTTACTCTAAGTAACCCATTGAAACGGAGATAACTTCTAATGCAAGAGATGTTAGAGCAGCTACTGACACCCCGTCTAGTAGATATTAAAACAATTAGCGGTTTTAATAGCCGTGTCACTCTTGAGCCCCTTGAACGTGGTTTCGGCCATACTTTAGGGAATGCTTTAAGAAGAATCTTATTATCTTCTATGCCGGGTGCAGCCATTGTTGAAGCTCAAATAGATGGCGTTTTGCATGAATAGTCTTCAATTGAAGGGGTTCGTGAAGATGTTCTTGAGATTATGTTAAATCTCAAAGAAGTCGCTATAAAACTAAACGAATCAGATGAAGCAGAGTTGTCATTGATCAAAAAAGGTCCTGCGGTTGTAACAGCAGGTGATATTCAGCTAAATCACGATGCTGAAATCATGAATCCTGATTTAGTTATTGCGCATTTAGGTGATGGTGCTGAGCTTTCAATGAAATTGAAAGTTGAGAAAGGAATTGGTTATCGAGCAGCGCTTCAATCAACTGAGTCTGACTCTTCACATATCGGTGCACTTAAATTAGATGCTAGTTTTAGCCCGGTAAAAACAGTTAGTTATGAAGTGCAGAATGCTCGTGTTGAGCAACGTACAGATTTGGATAAGCTGATTTTGAACGTCGTAACGGATGGCACTTTAGATCCTGAAGAAGCCATTAGACAGGCCGCAACGGTTTTACATTATCAGTTGATTGCTTTTGTTGATCTGAAGCATAAAGAGATCGTGGTTCAAGAAGAAGAAGAAAATGAATTTGATCCTATCTTCTTACAACCAGTAGATGATTTAGAGCTTACGGTTCGTTCAGCGAATTGCCTCAAAGCAGAGCAGATTTACTATATTGGTGATTTGGTTCAAAGAGCTGAGTCAAGTTTGTTAAAAACCCCAAATCTAGGAAAAAAATCATTGCAAGAAATTAAAGATGTTCTTGCTCAGAGAGGTCTAGGTTTAGGTACCAAGCTCGAAAATTGGCCACCTTCAAGTTTGGTCAGTCGAGAGTCAGTATAATTTAAAGGAAACTACCATGCGTCATCTTAAAAGTGGTCGTAAATTAAATCGCAATAGTTCACATCGTAAAGCGATGTTTAGTAATATGTCAGCGTCTCTTATTGAACATGAGATGATTAAGACAACCGTTGCTAAAGCGAAAGAATTGCGTGGTGTTGCTGAGCCGCTAATTACATTAGCTAAGCAAGACAGTGTTCATAACCGTCGTATTGCTTTTTCTCGTTTAAGAGATAAAGCAGCTGTCGGTAAGCTTTTTTCAGAACTAGGCCCACGTTATGAGTCTAGACCCGGTGGATACATTCGTATACTAAAATGCGGATTTCGGCCTGGTGACAATGCGCCTATGGCTTATGTTGAGTTAGTTGATCGTCCTGAATCAGCAACTGAATCTGAAGATTAAATAATAAACCAGCGTTAGCTGGTTTTTTTATGTCCCGCCTATTTGATACCCATTGCCATCTTGTTGACCTTTCTGAAGACTTGAAGGATCAACTTACCTCCCATAACACCATACAATTTCTTAGCGTTGGGACAAATCCTAATGATTGGCAAAACACATTAAAGATTTCTGATCTATATTCATCTGTTCATAGTGCTGTAGGTTTACACCCTTGGTTTGTTGCCGATAATTATTTAAATGATCTTAGTTTGCTTGCCACAATCCTTGCTAATGCTTCAGAGATTAAGGCAGTTGGAGAAATTGGGTTAGACTTTAATAAAAAATATCAGGCTTATTATAACGAACAGCTTATTGCTTTTGAGTATCAGCTAAAGTTAGCAAATCAATTAGAGCGACCAGTTTCTGTACATTGTTATAAAGCCTATAATCAAGCTTTACAACTTTTTAAAACCATACCCAGTCAGGGCATTATGCATGGATTTATGGGCGGTCTTGAGTTGGCTAAACAGTTTGTTAAACAGGGTTTATATATCGGCGTTAATGGCATTATATTAAATTCAAACGCACGACGTTACCATCAGATGATTAAAGG